>Ga0209727_1000594_pt1 | contig 38394 bp, 39 predicted proteins | sample RifGroC1_FD_183995 | JGI IMG/M metagenome (GOLD analysis project Ga0209727, IMG submission 183995) | Groundwater microbial communities from Rifle, Colorado, USA - Groundwater C1 (SPAdes) (version 2) | ecosystem: Environmental > Aquatic > Deep subsurface > Groundwater | place: Rifle, Colorado...
CCCGAAGCGCTCAAGCCGCGCTTTGGTCGTGCGGAGGCCATGCAGCTCAAGCCGATCCTCGACAAGATGGGCGCAGTGTCGCCGCTGATGGCAGAGTACACCAGCAAGATGGTGACCCTGCTCGGAGGCGTCAATGGTCTCGCTGCTGATCTGGCGGCCGTGATCGTCGGCCTTGAGCGCCAGATCATCGGTGCCCGGAGCAGGATCACCGCCAACGTGGCGGCGATCGAGGATGCCAAGAAGGCCATCGCTGCCAGCGAGAAGGCCATCGTGGCCGCTGAGGCGGCCAAGAATGTCGAGGTCGACCTGGGCAAGTTCTTCGGAGTCTAGGACCCAGTGGTCCGGACTGACCCGGCGTGCGTACACGCCGGGTCTTTTAAATTCTCTTTAAGATTGGTCTTATAAATATAGTGGAGCCTAGTCGCTTTGAATAGACTTATGGAGGACGACGGACCTTTTAAATTCTTTTAAATTGTAAATACCTAAAGCCAGGAAATAAGATCTTTGAGAGGCTTTCGCAGCGCGACGGCGCGAGAACGAGGTGCTTTTCAGTAGAAAAGACAGCCGTACTCTCAAAGATCTTATTTCCTGGCTGGGCACATTGATTTTTTGAGTTTTTTGTATTATAGTATGGGAGTTAATATTTTATATTTATCCTATGGCAGAGATTAAAACAACCAATATCCCGATTCCAAAAGAGCTACCTTTAATGGCTCTGAAAAATACGGTTCTATTTCCCAAGTTGATTATCCCGATCATTATTCAGAGATCGAAATCCATGGCTGCTCTCGAGAGTGCTTTAGCTGACGATAAGCTGGTATTTTTTGCTACTCAAAAAAACATAGAAGATAACATCACCAAAGAAGATCTGTATGAAGTTGGTACGATTGGTCGCATCATTTCAGTTTTTAAAATGCCTGACGGCACGGCCAAAGTAGATGTTGAGGGTTTGGTGCGAGCTAGAATCGAAGAGTTTGTTCCCAATGAGCCATATTTTAAGGTTAAGGTTCAGCCTTTCAATTTAATTTTAAGAAATAGTTTGGAAGAGAAAGCAATGTTAAGAAGTGTTATTGATCAGTTTAGAAATCTATCAAATATTCGATCATACCCTAATGCTTTGCCCGATGTTATTTACATGATGGCGCAATTAAAAGATACTGAGCAGATTATAGGCTTAACGGTGGTTAATATTAATATTGATACCGACGAGCAGCAAAGGGTTTTGGAATATGAAAGTGCCATGGATGCTCTACGAGAGTTAAACATGCTTCTAGCAAGAGAAGCAGAGATACTGGAAGCCGAAAAAAGTGTAGCCAAAGAAACTAAGAAACAAATTGGCAAAATGCAAAAGGAAATGTTTTTGCGCGAACAATTAAAAAGCATTGAAAAAGAGCTTGGCGTGGATGACGAGAGAGGAGAGACTGATCAATTAAAAGAGAAAATCACAGAAGCTAAAATGCCCAAGGATGTCGAAGAAAAAGCTCTAAAAGAATTAAATCGTTTATCAAAATTACCGCCGTTTAGTCCGGAGGTTTCATATTTAAGAACATACTTAGATTGGCTGGTGGAAATGCCTTGGAGTAAAAAAACTGAGCAGAAAATTACACTCAAGGAGGCAGAAAAAGTTTTAAACCAGGATCATTATGGTTTATCCAAGGTCAAAGAAAGAATTCTTGAATTCTTGGCCGTACAGAAACAGGTAGGTAAGGTTAAGGGTCCAATATTATGTCTAGTTGGTCCTCCTGGTACGGGTAAAACATCAGTCGGTCAGTCAATTGCCCGAGCCTTGGGCAGGAAATTCATCAGGGTTTCTTTGGGCGGTATCAAAGATGAAGCTGAAATCAGGGGTCATCGCAGAACTTATATCGGCGCTCTACCCGGTAGGATTATTCAGGGTATTCATAATGCGGGTACGAAAAATCCCGTCTTTATGCTGGATGAGATTGATAAAATTGGTATGGACTTTAGGGGTGATCCATCGGCGGCATTACTCGAAGCTCTAGATCCACAACAAAATAACGCCTTTTCCGATCATTATCTGGAAGTGCCTTTTGATCTATCGGATGTTATGTTTATTGCAACGGCCAATATGCTGGACACAATTCCTCCAGCTTTGCGTGATCGTATGGAAGTAATCGAATTTGCCGGTTATACCGAGGAAGAAAAGCTCCACATCGCTAAAAAATTCTTGTTGCCAAAATTATTCAAGGATCATGGATTAAAGAAGGATTTTCTAACTTTCCAAGATTCGGCCGTTTCAGATATCATCGGTAATCACACGCGAGAGGCGGGTGTCCGAGATTTAGAAAGACAGCTAGCTTCGATCGTAAGGAAAGTATTAAGAAAAGTTGCTGATATTGTTTCTCCAAGGCAGGTCTTGGTTTCCAAGGAGATTATTCATAAATATCTTGGTCCGATAAAGTTTACTCATCAAATGGCTGAGGCAAAGGATGAAATTGGAGTAGTTACGGGACTTGCATGGACTCCTGTTGGGGGCGAAGTTTTAACTGTTGAAGCCACTAAAATGCCAGGTAGGGGAAGATTGATATTAACTGGCCAGCTGGGCGATGTCATGAAAGAATCGGCGCGAACGGCGTTGAGTTTTGCTCGAGCTTATGCGGCTAAGTTGGGCATTAAAGAAGATTTCAATAAAGATGACATCCACATCCACGTGCCTTCTGGCGCGATCAAAAAAGACGGACCATCGGCAGGTGTGGCCATGACCCTTGCTTTAATATCAATATTTCTCAAGAAAGAAGTTGATAAATTCGTGGCCATGACTGGTGAGGTAACTTTAAGAGGGAAGGTTCTAGAAATCGGAGGTGTCAAAGAAAAAGTCTTGGCTGCGCATAGAGCCGGAATTAAAACAGTAATTTTGCCGTTTGAGAATAAGAAAGATCTAATTGATGTACCGGCCGAAATCAAGAAAGCAATTAAATTTGTTTTTGTTAAAACTGCCGAAGACGCACTCAAGATTGCTTTTAAGTAATCATTTGGCATAACCACATTGAAGAGTATGCCGTCTTTGATATACTGGAAAGATGATTCGAGCGTTTGCGTATTTCAGGGAAGATAAAAAATTTTATTTTGCAGTTTCTATATTAATCGGCACAATGGTCGGCGTGGGTATCTTTGGACTTCCTCTCGCATTTTCTAAGGCTAGTTTTGTTGTTGGTTCGATCTTTTTGATTTTGATGGCTGGTATAACGGTATTGATAGATCTGATGTATGGCGAGATTATCTTACGCACTCAAGAAGACCATCAGCTTGTCGGTTACTCTGAGATTTATGTAGGCAAGATATTCAGAAGATTACTTTTTTTCCCAGTCGCGCTAAATGGTTATGCTGGTATCTTGGCCTATATATTACTTTCGGGACAATTTTTAAATAATATATTCTCTCCTTTTTTCTATAGATCTTCTGACTATTACAGCGTAGCGTTCTTTCTCATATTTTCTTTATTATTGTTGTTTGGCATAAAAAGATTTGGTTGGCTGGAAATATTGTTATCCGGATTATTTATTTTGATCATTGTTATTATTCTCGGATTTAGTCTACCCCAAATGCACGTAGAAAATTTAGTCGACTTTTCCTCGGCTTCTAACTATTGGTTCTTGCCTTATGGGGTTTTATTTTTTGCTTTTGGCGGATTATCGGCAGTTCCAATTCAGAGACAAGTTTTAAAAGGCAAGGAGCACAAATTAAAAAAGGCAATAATTTTAGCCGTAATAATCACCGCAATTTTATATTTGTTATTTGCTTTAAGCGTGGTTGGTGTTGCCGGTGATGCCACTAGCGACAATTCTATCAACGATTTATTTAATATACTTGGCGAGAGAATGATGTTATTGTGCTCATTGTTCGGAGTAGTTGCCGCTGGCAGCGCTTTTTTGATGTTGGGATCCGCACACAAGGAAATATTCAGTTTTGATTTTGGTTTTAATAAATTTTGGTCCTGGATTTTAGTCGTATTACCGCCCCTACTTTTATTTTTGGGTGGTTTAAGAAATTTTGTCGATATTATTGGATTGGGTGGAGCCGTGGCCCTTGGATCGGAATCTATCATACTTTTATATATTTACATAAAAGCTCGAGTCGAAGGTAATCGTAAACCCGAATACAATCTGCATTTATCGCGCTACGTATTGTACATTTTAGCGGTTTTATTCTCCGTGGGTATATTGTTAAAGTTAATGTTGAATGTTTAATAAAGTAGAAAAATATTTATTCGTTTCATTGTTATTCACCATTCCGCTTCAGATACGGAAGATAATGTTTTACGAGGGCTGGCATTTTAATGAGTGGTTATCTTTTTCGGTTTACCTAACAGATGTAATATTTTTCTGCTTGTTTTTGCTTTGGATTTATAATGTAGCGAAAAAAAGAGCGGCGTTAGTAATCGATAATTACTTATTGATCGGATCATTTATTATAGTTATGGCGGCATTTTCGTTGATATTTACTAAAGATTTTAAAATTGCCACATTTAGTTTATTGAGGCTTATTGAGTTTTTAATTCTATTTATTTATATAAAAGATTATGCAATTAAAAGATTTAATTTTCACATTAGTTTAATTGTTTTAGTCTGTAGTGCTGTCTTTCAGTCAATTATTGCGATCGGACAGTACGTAAGGCAGGCAGATCTAGGCTTAAGGTATCTCGGGGAAGGAATGCTCGGGCTACACATTAATGGTGTCGCCGTTTTCATTAATGAAAACGGCGAGAGAGTAATGCGTGCCTATGGCACAACGCCGCATCCCAATGTTTTAGCTGGATTTTTATTCTTGTCTATATTCGCTTTGTATTTTATTTGGTTTTATCGAAAAGGATTCAGCCACAATATAAATCTTCTCTATAGCGTAGTCTATGCTATTATGTTAGCTGGATTATTATTAACATTTTCCAGAACAATTATATTCTTTTGGGCATTAGGATTTATTATACGCGGGTTATTGATTGGATTTTTGCCAAAGTATAGAAATAAGTTTTGGCTTAATTCTGAGATGAGACGTAAAATAATCTCTATTTTATTGGTCACAGCCATCGTGCTGGCATCATTTATAATAATGGCATGGCCAGAAGTACTAAGTAGGATAAAAATTTCACCTGACGATGAAGCCGTTAAATTAAGAGTTTATTATGCTTCTGAAACTATAGATCAGAGATTAAACTGGTTTGGATCTGGAGCCGGTAATTTCGTAGTCTGGCTTAAATCAAAACAACCTAATCTGCCTGAATATCTGTATCAACCAGTACATAATATTTATCTGCTACTTTATTCAGAACTGGGTATTTTGGGGTTAATTACTTTCCTGTCCCTGATTGGCTATACTTTTTACGATTTTTATCATTCCTATAAATTTCAAAAACTTTTCCACTACTCATTTATTTTAGTGCTTGCATCAATTTTATTGATGGGCATGTTTGATCATTTTTTGTGGACTCTCCAGCAAGGCAGATTCATATTGTGGCTTTCGATTGCATTAATTGCCGCAAAAGATATAAAATTTGAATAATATGATCACAGACAAGAGAGAATTAATGCGACAAATAAGAGATGAGGTACTTAATTTAAAAAGCTCACCGCTTTATGATGAGCGCATAGCCAATAAAGTCTTCCCCGTAATCGGAGAGGGTAGTCATGATGCAACCATCATGTTTATTGGGGAAGCTCCCGGTAAAAATGAAGCCAAGACAGGCAGGCCATTTTGTGGTATGTCGGGTAGGGTTTTAGATGAACTATTGGCTTCAGTGAGTATCAGGCGTGGAGATGTATATATTACCAATATTGTTAAAGATCGTCCCCCGTTTAATCGCGATCCTTTACCTGAAGAGATAGAGGTCTATGCGCCATTTCTTGATCGTCAAATAGAGATTATTCAGCCAAAAATACTAGCGACACTCGGCAGATTTTCCATGGTGTACATAATGAAGAAATTTGGACTTGAGCCAGAGTTGGGGCCAATTAGTGAAATGCACGGACGTGTCTTTGTCGGAAATGCTAATTTTGGTAAAATTAAGATAGTGCCACTTTATCATCCAGCTGTGGCTATATATAATAGAAATACTAAATCAGTATTGATGAAGGATTTCGAAATACTCAAGAATAATTAACGAAATGGAATCTGTATTTTACTTCTTAAGAGATCATTTTCCCGTACTATTCTCTTATAAATATTTCTTTGTTTTTGCTGGCTCTGCTATTGAGGGTTTTAATGTTCAAATATTATCAGGTTTTTTGATTGGTGTTGGCGGCTTGAAATTATTACCTACCTTTCTAGCAACAGTTGCCGGCCAATTTGTAAATGGTTTTATGTGGTATGGAATCGGCTATTTCGCCGGTGCAAAGCCATTAGATTTTTGGGTGCGACGACATAAGAGGGGCGGACAAATATTGGAAAAAGTAAATGAATATTTTGCGAGACATAGTGGTAAAGCTTTAATTTCTACGCGAATAACGGTCTCTTTTACTGTGGCCACTCTTATAACAGCAGGATCTCTTAAGTACGATCTTAAAAAATTCAGTTTATATAATTTCATTGGTGGTACTTGTTGGGCCATTATTACTCTTGGCTTCGGCTATTTCTTTGGTGAAGGTTTTAAGTATATCTTTAAGTATGTTGCCAATGCTACAATGCTGTTGTTGGGATTAATACTTTTAAGCTTTGCTATCTATCTTATTTTCAAACTCATAAACAGACTATTTGAAAAAGTTCTAGTATTTAATGAAAAAGTGAAGGTCTTAGGTGATAAAATGATGATAGGTATCGATAAATTATTATCAGATGAGGCCGATAATCAGACCAATAAAAAGTAGGAGCTGTGGATTGCTTTAATGGGTCTTTTATGCTAATATTGACCTAATCATGAATATTAGAAAATCGTGGCCATTATTGGCGTTTATAGCTATGTTTTTAGTGGCCAGTATTGCGCATGCGTCTAGCGAGGATACTCGATATTTTATTAAATCAAATGCCTCATTTTGGAAGAAGTCTTTAACCGTAAGACATGTTTTTGATAATGGTTTTACCTCTGATCTAACTGATTGGCAATTACGACTAACTAAGATCTTTGGCGTAGAAATTACCCCAGTCAAGAAATTGAGTATTTTAGATGATCAATTAGCTATCAAGGGCAACATAGTAAAACAACTACCAACGGATAAAGTTCCTTGGGGTATTAAGGCAGTGTATGGAGATTCGATGCTAGATAAAACTTCTGGTGGAAAAGATGTTAATGTGGCCGTGTTGGATACCGGCGTTATTAAACACAAAGACCTAGAAGGCAATATCAAAGAATGTAAAGATTTCTCGTCAGCAAAACCTTTGGTTGACGGAAAGTGTGAAGACAAGAACGGACATGGTACGCATATTGCAGGTATTATTGTTGCCAATGGTGGAACAGGCGGAGATGGTATCTGGGGTGTTGCGCCAGAGGCATCCGTATATGTGTTTAAGGTTTGTACAAATCTCGGGACCTGCTGGGCCGATGATGTAGCTATGGCAATTAGAACAGCCGTTGATGACGGTGCCCAGATAATCAATATCAGCCTAGGTTCAGACACCGAAAGTAGTTTGGTAACGGATGCAATAAAGTACGCAGTTGATAAAAATATTTTAGTAGTGGCGGCAGCGGGAAACGACGGATCTTATCCTGGAAGTATTGATCATCCTGCCAGTTACGTAGATGTCGTGTCTGTCGGTGCCGTTGATTTTAATATGAGTGTGCCTGATTGGGCTGCGAGAGGTCTCAACGAAGAGACAAGATCTTTTATTCGCGAGACTAGAGATATCGACTTTGCTGCTCCGGGAGTCAATGTTGAGTCTACATGGAAAGATGGCGGATATGTTATCTTGTCTGGGACTTCAACATCTGCTGCACACATCTCGGGTTTAGCGGCTAAGCTTTGGCAGAAAGACGATAAAAACCCGATGGAGGCTACACGTGTAATTCTTAAGAAATTTTCTCAAGATATTCTACCAACAGGTGACGACAATGTTTCTGGTTGGGGATTACCAAAATTAAGGTAATCTCTTGGGTGACAAAAATCGGCCGACGGCCGATTTTATGGTATTATAATTCTATATGAAAGTTAACCATGTCATTCGTACTCTGGTCTTATCCGATTTTTTTGTTAATGCTGGTTTTAGTATCTTTGCACCGGTGTTTGCAATTTTTGTAACCAAGCAAGTTAATGGTGGTTCGCTTGAAGTAATCGGTTTTGCAGCAGCCATATTTCAGATATTTAAAGTTTGTTTTCAGATACCAGTAGCTAGAATCCTAGACAGAAATCATGGTGAAATGGACGATTTTTATTCTATGATATTTGGTAGTATTATTATTTCATTAGTACCTTTTATGTATTTATTTGCATCAGAGCCGGTACATATATATATAATCCAAGCAATTTATGGTATCGGTGCCGCATTTTCTATACCACCATGGTATGCAATATTTTCCAGGCATATGGATAAGATGAAAGAAAACGTTGAGTGGTCCATGGATTCCATCGCAATTGGTATTTCTGGAGCATGTGCGGCTGCTCTTGGTGGTTTCTTGGCTCAAAGATTTAGTTTCGAGATGGTATTTGTAATAGGCGGAATTATTGCTATTACAGGCGCATCTCAGCAAATTAGAATTTTTAATGATATTAAGAAAAAGGTTCGTGGTGGCGAAGTAATTCCTCGTCCCGATCGTGGACCAGAGACATAAAACATGGAAAATCAAACGAATATTAATTTAAGTAAAAAAGAATTGAGAGATGCTAAGTATCAAGAAAAAATGGAAAAACGACAAAATCGCGAGGTTTGGGTTAGAAATAAGAGCTATTTTATATGGGGAGGAGTTATTGTATTGTTAGTACTCGTGATTTGGGGTGCAATAGAGGCTGCGCCAAAAAATACTGACCCTATGGGTGTAGGTAAACCAGATGCTATTAGTTCCAGCGATTGGGTGCTTGGAAATAAAGATGCCAAAGTTAGCATTATTGAATACAGCGATTTTCAATGTCCGGCATGTGCTGCTTATACATCATTATTAAACAAAATAATTCAAGATTATGGAGACAATGTCGTTTTTGTGTATAGATATTTTCCGCTGACATCTATTCATAAAACAGCAACCATATCTTCTATGGCCGCTGAAGCTGCCGGAAGGCAAGGAAAGTTTTGGGAAATGGGCAATAAATTATTCGAGAATCAATCGATTTGGGCTGACAGTTCTAAGGCCCAAGAGATTTTTACCAGCTATGCTCAGGACTTGGGACTAAATATTAATAAATTCAAATCTGATCTTAGCTCTGGTGAAATAAAAGATAAAATTAATACGGCGTATAATAAAGCCCAAACAATGAATCTCAGCTACACGCCATCTATTTTTATTAATAATAAATTAATTCAAAATCCAAGATCCTATGAAGAGTTTAAAACAATTATTGAATCAGAGATTGAAGCCAATCCCTAGGTGGTTGCCTTATTTTTTGACCGCGCTACCTTTATTGGGATTCATAGATTCAGTTTATTTAACGACTAGTCGACTTTTAAGTTTTAGCGTGCCATGCACAATATTTAAAGGTTGTGATGTAGTGACAAAAAGTGTTTATTCTAGCATCGGGCCAATTCCAGTTGCTATGCTTGGAATTTTTTATTATCTGATTTTATTTATAATAGCAATTTACTACCTGGATACGGCTAAAAAAGACGTTTTCTATCTTTTCGGTAAGTTATCTTGGATTGGGGCCGCTTTTTCGGTATGGTTGGTCTTTCTTCAGATGTTCATCTTAAAAGCTTACTGTATTTATTGTATGATTTCGGCCTCTTTTTGTGCTATTTTGTTTGTCCTATGTTTAGTATATATTAGGGTTAATAAAGAATAATTACGGGGCAACCCGTTTAATCACATGAAGAAACTCATTTTGTTAGTAGTTGTAGTAATTATTGTCGCTATTGGAGCGTTACTGGCTATTAGATTGATATCGGGAGAGGATTCCTGGATTTGTCAGAGTGGCCAGTGGGTTAAACATGGAGAACCCTCAAAGCCAAGACCAGTTGGTGTCTGTGGTGAAGTTAGAGATTTTAGTGGCGTAGTCAGCGCTATCGATTATAGTAAGGGCGAAATAATAATTGAAGACGCTGGAAGAGAAATCAAATTATTATTGATACAAGACTCAAAGTTAGGCGATAGCGATGGTAGTGTTGTAGCGTTGTCTGATATATATATAACTTTTGAAATCAGCGGTAAGGGAAGCATATCAGCCGAGAATGTTCTAAATGTCCAGGAATTAAAAATAAATAAATCGCCCAATATTATATTAATGGTGCCTAAAGACAATACAGAGATTGGCTTGCCGGTTGAAATTAATGGGGTGGCTCGTGTATTTGAAAATGCCTTGAATGTCAGAATTAAAGATAAGGAAGGAAATATTTTGGCGGAGAGAAATATAATGTCAAATAGTCCAGATATGGGTAAATTCGGAGAATTTAAGGTGGTAATTAATTATGCTGAACCAAGAACCGAAGAAGGTTATATTGAAGCCTTTAACTATAGTGCTAAAGATGGAAGCCTGGAGAATCTTGATTCGGTACCGGTAAAATTTAAGACTGTTGAATCACAAGTTATAAAAGTATTCTATTCAAATACGAAGACTGATCCATCTGCGAAATATTGTAATAAAACATACGCAGTCGAGAGACGAGTGGCTAAAACTGATGGGCCAGCCAAGGTTGCCCTTGAAGAAATGTTAGTTGGACCGACAAATATTGAAATTAAAAACGGCTATTTTAGTTCTCTTACTCAATCTCCAAAAATTGAAATTCAAAAACTCATAATAGAAAATGGGCTGGCTAAGGTTGATTTTAATGAGGCCCTAAATCAACAGAGTGGCGGTTCATGTAAGGTGGCAGCAATTCGATCTCAGATAGAAAACACACTTAAGCAGTTCTCGACTGTAAAAAAAGTTGAGATTTCAGTTAATGGTAATATTGGAGAGGCTCTTCAGCCCTAATAAATCATCATGAAATTTAGAGTTCTATTCGTCGGTGGCGGGACGGGCGGACATGTGTTTCCGCTTATAGCAGTAGCTAATGCCGTAAAAGAAAAGGCCCTATCTAGCGGAGTCGACTTGGAGATACTGATTATTGGTGAGGGTCAGTTGCTCAGAGATGCATGTATGGCCAGTGGTTTTAAGTTTAAGTCAATTTTTGCTGGCAAGATAAGAAGATATTTAAGCTTCTTAAATTTCTTGGACATATTCAAGCTACCGATTGGTTTTGTCCAGTCATTGTGGTACATGCTACTGTTTATGCCTAATGTCGTTTTTGCCAAGGGTAGCTATGCTTCTTTTATGCCGTGTTTTGTCGCCAAACTTTATTTTATACCCCTCTTTATTCATGAATCTGATTCAGCTGCTGGTCTGACTAATCGTATTGTCGGAAAATTAGCCGATAGAGTTTTTATTGCCTTCAAGAATACCGAGTCAGAATTTAGTCCAGGCCGATGTTTGTTGGTCGGTAATCCTATACGTAAAGAATTACTTGGTGCTAGTCATGATGAGGGTTTGGCAATGTTTAAATTTGATACAAATAGAAAAACTATTCTAATTCTTGGTGGTAGTCAGGGTGCCAGAATCATTAATAATATAGTTTTGCAGTCACTGGTTATGCTGACTGATAAATATCAGATTATTCACCAATGTGGCGATGGGCAATTTAATATCGTTAAGGCCGAAGTAGATCGCATAATTAAGGAAGGCAAGGATGAATATGCTGACCGATTGAGCAATAACTATAAATTGTTTCCATTTTTTAATGTTAATGAAATGCGTCTGGCATATGCAGCTAGCGATGTAATTATCTCAAGAGCTGGTGCGGCGAATATATTTGAAATTGCTGCCATCGGTAAGCCGACTATAGTCATACCCATTACACATTCAGCGTCAAATCATCAGGCGCTTAATGCTCAAGAGTTTTCTAACTCTGGCGCAATTGTGATTGAAGAAGAAAATCTAGCAACCCATTTATTAATCAATCAGATCGATAAATTACTATTATCTGAGAATTATGATAAAATTAGTGCTCAAATTAAATCATTTGCCATGATTGATGCTGCCGATAAGGTGGCAGATCAACTATTATATTTAAATAAATAAAATAAAAAATATGATTATATCATCAATTTTAATAGTCAGTATAGTGGTATTGATAGTGATTTATGTCGTCGTATCTAAAGCTCAGAAGGATGGTACTTCAATGCCATCAAAGGTGGAAAATCTACCAGTTGAATTGGGAGATAAAAATCTGCCTTCAGTATCAGAAGATGTAAACTTGCCGATAGCACAAGAGCCAAGGGAAGATGACAATATGGGCGATAATTTACCGCCAGCTCAAAGCTAGACAACATCTAACCACCCGCTTTGCATTGCAAAGCGGGTGGTTTTGTATTTAAATGAACTCATGAGATGGCAGACTATCGGTTTTAATAAAAATAAGAATTTATTTGAGGATATAATTACTAATAAAAGATTAGGGCACTCTTATTTATTTTGGGGAGAAGATATGATTGGTAAAAAAACTTTTGCAATTGAGCTTTGCTCCGTGATGAATGAAGAAAAATATTACTCAGATTTAGATTCTCTGGTCATTGCTCCTAAAATCTCAGAAGGAGAGACGAAAATATACGTTGAAGATATTCGTAATCTAAAATCTTTTTTATCTCTAAGACCCATGTTTGGTAAATATCGGATTGCCATAATTGATGATGCTGACAGATTAACACCAGAGGCGACGAATGCGATATTAAAAATTTTAGAAGAACCACCGTCGTCTGGGCTATTGATTCTTATATCATCAAGACCTAAGGCTCTTCCAAAAACCATATATTCTCGATGTCATCATATCCATTTTGCCAATCATAGAGAAGCTATTATCAGAGAATATCTTACCAAAGAGAAAGTTAATTCCGATAATTCAGAATTTTTATGCAGATTAAGTCGTGGACGGATCGGATGGTTGGCGCGTGTTATCTCAGAGGACAAACTAACTGGAATAAAAAAAGATATAATTGATTTTGAAGAGAGTGTTGGGTCTGGTGTATTTGAAAAGATGGCTTATGCCAAAAAATTAGCCGATAGAGATGATTGCATAGATGTTATAAATAACCTGATCTACTATCTTAGTACCGATACTGATTTAATAGTGAAGAATAAGGGCGTCCTGAGGCAGTTAATTAAGACATATAAAATAATATCCCAGCCCCAATATAATCGTCGGCTTATGCTAGAAAATTTTGTTTTATCTCTTTGAGCCGATTGAATTTAGGTGTATAATACTCTCAATGTATAAAGATATAATAAATAGCAAGAAAGCAGACTTTGAAACGGCTTTTAGCCATGCCAAGAACGATGTCGCTTCCATTCGTACCGGTCGGGCGAGTAGTTCCATGGTAGAAGAAATATTGTGTGATTATCTTGGGACTAAAATGCGAGTTAAGGAACTGGCGACTATTAACGTACCGGAGCCACGCGTAATTTCTATCGTACCCTGGGATAAGCAGGCTATTCCCGGAATCGAAAAGGGAATTAAGGAAAGCGCTCTTTCATTGAATCCCGTGAGTGATAGGGATGGTATTCGCGTAACTTTACCTGCGCTTACCGAAGAGAGAAGAAAAGAATTCACTAGATTATTGGGTCAAAAAATTGAGGAAAGCAGAATTAAGATTAGACAAGTCAGAGAGGAAATTTTAAAAAGAGTGCAGATAGAAGTAAAAGAAAAAAAGGCCCGAGAAGATGATCTACATAAAGCCAAAGAGGAATTGCAAAAACTGATAGATGATCTAAATAAAAGATTTGATGAGTTGTATAAAAAGAAAGAGCAAGAACTATTAAATTCGTAAAAACAAATCAGCCAAGGAATAAGACTTTTGAGAGTACGGCTGTCTTTTCTGCTGAAAAGCACCTCGTTCTCGGACCAGTCGTCCTGCGAAAGCCTCTCAAAAGTCTTATTCCTTGGCTTTCTATATCTCTATCAACGAAGCTCGGTCATACTGAATGGACTTACGGAGCCTGACGAGGCGAGTAAGAGGCGAAATGCCAGCAGGCATTTACGTCGTGCCATTCAGTATGATTGAGCGCAGTTGATCATAATCAGATAAAATATGATAACAGCAATAATATTTATCCTTGTTTTGGGGGTGTTGATACTAGTGCATGAATTAGGACATTTTGTAATGGCTAAGCATGCAGGAATGGTTGTCGAAGAGTTTGGTTTCGGATTTCCACCAACGCTTTGGAGTAAAAAAATGAATGGTACCAAGTATTCAATTAATGCGATACCATTCGGTGGCTATGTAAAAATCTTGGGTGAAGATGGAGATAAGCGGGACTTAACTGGCTCGTTTGCGTCTAAATCAATTTGGTCAAGATTCTTAGTAATAGTAGCCGGAGTCGTTATGAATTTCCTTCTCGCGGTCGCATTATTAATAATCGTTAATATTTTTGGTTTACGTGTTGGTGTTGATGGGGCCAAGGGCGTTATCGCTAAAGATTTAAGAGTCCAAATTATACAAATATCAGCCAAGAGTCCGGCAGAATTTGCTGGTATTAAGCTTCTAGACCAGATTGTTTCTTTCCAATCTAATGGGGTGGTAACTAATATAAAAAGCTCAAAAGACGTTCAAGATTTTGTAGTTAATAATAAGGGCAAGACAGTAAATGTGGAGATAGCTAGAGGTAGACAAACAATGACGAAATCTATTGAGATTCGAGCTAATCCTCCTGTTGGTGAGGGATCTCTGGGGATTTCTTTAGCAACTACAGGTGTTATTACGTATCCTTGGTATGAGGCTTTGTGGCGCGGTATTTACGATGCGAGCATTTTGCTAGTCAATACGGTAATGGGCTACTATCTACTTTTTAAGACCTTATTTGTCAGCGGCAAATTAATGTCAGATGTTTCTGGACCGATAGGAATTGCAACACTGACTGGTTCGGCGGCAAGATTGGGCTTTAATTATCTAGCACAGTTTGTGGCTATGATTTCGGTAAATTTGGCCGTACTTAATTTTATTCCGTTCCCAGCGCTTGATGGCGGCCGGGCAATATTGCTATTAATTGAGAAGATAAAGTGTTCGCCAATTAATAAAAAGATTGAAGGACGCATAAATGCAGTTGGCTTTAGCCTTCTGATAATCTTAATGTTCTACGTGACTTTTCGCGATATTCTCAAATTTTTCTAAATACTGTTTTTATATAACTATGAAGACAAGGGACTACACGTATATTCTTAATTCCAGGATTGCCCCAATTACGTAAATTAGATATATTAGTTATATGAGACTGTCTAAATTATTTACCAGAACAACAAAAGAAGCTCCGGCCGATGATGTGTCGATCAATGCCCAATATTTAACTAGGGGCGGATTTATTTATAAAAATTCTGCCGGTATCTATTCTATGTTACCGCTAGGATGGAAGGTTATTACTAAGATAGCCAATATAATCAGGGAAGAAATGGATGCAATCGGCGGCCAAGAAATGTTTATGCCGGCTCTTATTGAAAGGAAATATTTAGAGGCAACGGGAAGGTGGAATCTAGATGTCGGTTTTTTTGCCAAGGGACAGATGGATAAAGAGGCAAATTTTGTCATGGGTTGGAGTCACGAGGATATATTAACAGCCATCGCTACAAGATTTATTAATTCTTATAAAGATTTACCTTTTGCTACTTATCAAATTCAAACTAAATTTAGGAATGAAGCTAGGCCAAAGTCTGGATTGTTAAGAGTTAAGGAATTTATAATGAAAGATCTTTATAGTTTTCATGCTTCCGAAGATGATTTAATGAAATATTATGATGAGGTAGGAGTTGCTTATCGTAATATATTTAATAGGTGCGGTTTGCATGCCATATATACTCTTGCCGCTGGCGGAGTCTTTACCATGAGCAATACTCATGAATTTCAAGTCTTAACTAGCGTGGGCGAAGATACGATATATGTTTGTTCTGAATGTGAGTATGCTGAAAATAAAGAAATCTCAAGCTTAAATCAAGGAAGCATCTGTGTTAAGTGTGGTGGAGTTATGAATGAAGAAAGGGGAGTTGAGGTTGGTAATATTTTTCCATTGGGCACAAAGTATTCCAAGCCTCTCAAGTTAGAGTATACTGATGACAAAGGCAATAAGAATTTCGTAGTGATGGGTTCTTATGGGATAGGCCTAGGCAGATTGATGGCGACAGTAGTGGAAGTACTTCATGATGATAAAGGAATTATATGGCCAGAGAGCATCGCACCATTTAGAGTGCATTTAATATCACTTGATGTAAATGGTGAGGCCGAAAAAATATATAATGATTTGATTAAGGATGGTGTGGAGGTCTTGTATGATGATAGAGACGACAGGAGTGCGGGAGAGAAATTTGCCGATTCTGATCTAATTGGTTGTCCGATTCGTTTAGTTGTTAGCGAAAAAACATTGGCCAAAGATAGCGTGGAGATAAAATATAGAAAATCAGACGAGATGGAATTGATTAAAATAAAAGATCTCAGTAAGGCCCTATAAAAACGAGGTTGGGACTTTTAAGAGGCTCTCGGAGCGCGACTGGCGCGAGAGAGAGGGTGATTTTCAGTAGAAAATACAACCCGTACTCGAAAAAGTCCCAACCTCGTTTTGTTTTGATTGTTCATACTATTTCTGATATGTTATGGGAAGATTAAACCTTGTGCTATGTTAAATAAATTTTTCGGCTTTTGGTCAAAAGATATCGGGATAGATCTAGGTACGGCAAATACCCTTGTTTATGTGCGCGGTAAGGGCATTTTAATTAATGAACCATCAATCGTAGCTCTCAACCAGAAAACGGGCAAGATCTTAGCAATTGGCGAAGAAGCCAAGAGAATGATCGGCAGAACCCCAGGCTATATAACAGTTTCTAGACCGCTAGTTTCTGGTGTGGTTTCTGATTTCGAAATAACCGAGCAAATGCTCAAATATTTTATTGATAAAGTTCATAAGGAAGGATTCGTTTTATTTCCAAGGCCACGTGTAGTCGTAGGAATACCCTCTGGTGTGACCGAAGTTGAGAGAAGGGCCGTCGAAGATGCAACTTACAGTGCCGGTGCACGCGAGGTTTATTTAATTGAAGAACCCATGGCAGCTGCGATTGGTGCACGCTTACCAGTGCAAGATGCTGTGGCAAATGTAATTGTCGATATGGGAGGAGGCACAACAGAAGTTGCCGTTATATCTATGGGTGGAGTAATAGCATCTCGATCTTTACGTATTGCCGGGGATAAGTTAAATGACGATATCTTGCGTTATTTAAGAGAACAAAAGAATTTATTGATAGGAGATGCGACTGCAGAAAATATTAAAATCAGTCTTGGCTCAGCGTTTCCAATGGATACAGAGATTGATGGTCCGGTTAGGGGTCGTGATTTAGTTTCTGGTCTACCTAGGGAGATTAATTTAACTTCTATAGAGGTTCGTGAAGCTATGTCGAAGTCGATTTATGGTATTGTATCATCAATAAAAAATACGATAGAAGAGACTCCTCCAGAATTAACAGCCGATTTGATTAATAGGCATATATATCTTGCTGGTGGCGGAGCTATGCTTAGGGGACTGGATAGGCTTATTGCCCAAGAGACTAAATTATTCGTTAAAATTGTTGACGATCCTTTAACTGCCGTAGCAAGAGGGTGCGGTTTCATCCTAGAGAATGTTGAACAATTAAAATCGGTACTCGTTTCTACCGAGAGAGACGCATTTTTCTAATCATGCTTCAAAAAAAGCCATACAAAATATTGTTAGTGGCGATTATACTGGCCCTAAGTCTTGTGCTGGCTAGTCGTCATTTTGGACCATTAGAATTTGGTTATGACATTTTAGAGAAACCATTTATGTGGTTATACAGTAATTCTCAGATATTAAAAAAATTTGGTTCCAGTATCCATAATTGGCGTAGTTTGGCCTCAGAAAACGAGATTTTAAAGAGAGAAAATATTGCGATTAATCAAAGACTGGCAGATTATAAAAATTTACAAAGCGAAAATCAATATTTTAAAAAAAGCCTTGGCTTAAAGGAATTACTAAATAAAGAGTTAATTTATGCCAATATATTTAGTGAAGTACTTGGAATTAATGAAGCGGTATTTCTAATAAATAGAGGTCAAAATGTTGGTATCAGTGAGGGTATGGTAGTTACAACCGAAGAGGGTATTCTGATTGGTAAAATATCCGAAGCCAGGGATCATTATTCGAAGGTAACAACGATTAGAGATCCTAATTTTAGGATTACAGCTCGTACGCAGGAATCAAACATCTCTGGCATTGCAGAAGGAGCGCTTATTAATGGCATGTATCTAAAATTGGTCATTCAATCAGAAAATATTAAAGAAGGAGAATTATTAATTTCATCGGGAGATGATTTTTTTCCTCCGGCACTTATTATCGGAAAGATCCAAAATATTGAATCAAGCCAAGGCGATACTTTTAAAATCGTTCGCGTGAAACCAATGTTTGAATCATTATCATTCGCACGTGTAGTAATAATCAAATAGCATGACCTTATTTGGAATTCTATTCAGTATTATTTTTCTGCTCGATACTGTTATATTCCCCAGTATTTTCAATAATTATTTTGGCTATTTGGTTTTAATATTATTTTCGGAAGCAATGCTTGTAACTAAAAATCAAAAAAATTTGACCTATTCATTGATTATTTTCGGTCTGATATACGAGATATTACAGGGTTATTCGTTAGGAATCTATGTATTGCCGTTGCTAGTGACATATCTACTAGTCTTATGTGTTGATCATTTTATAAATCTTAGGGGATATTGTACCGACGGGAGTTTAATGAAATATATTTTAGCACCATTTCTTGGAGCGATAATTTTAACTGCCTGCCTATATATTAATTTAGGATTAGGCTACTTTTTAAATAGTCAACAGAATATCTCATGGGGGATAAATCAATTTGGAAGCGTCTCATTTCTAATATATCTATATATAATGTGCTCTGTAATTTATTGGTTTTTGGAAACGTTATCTCATAAACATGAAAAGAGAGTATAGAGTTACAATTAATAGTGATGATTGGGTAACACCGGAGGAGACTCTATTGGATTCTGTTAGTGATCATTCTGATCTAGAGAGACCCATTCATGATGTTGCGTTCAAAGTGGCAACGGGTATATTTGGATTGCTCGCCTTTTTTATCTTTATTGTGACGTTTAAAATTTCGATAGTTGATAGTGCGGCTCTTTCTGGGATTGCCTTACAGAACAGATCAGTTAATTTCCAGATTCCACCTCCGCGCGGCCCGATAATGGATAAGTCTGGAATTTTGTTAACCAAAAATGTCCCAAGTTTTGACCTATTAGTAATGTCTAAAGAAGTTAGAGAAGATAAAGATCAATATAGCCAGAATACATCTAAAATCGCACAAATATTAGGCCGTGATCCAGAGGTATTTAAGATTGAAATATCTGATCAAATCAATGCTAATTCCGTATTCTTTGCTCAGAGAGATTTAGATAAAAAGCAGCTGCTGGCTATTAACTATTTAGCCCCGAAGGGTTTTTATGTTGTGGCGAATACTAAGAGGACTTATATAAATGGTCTAAAATTTTCTCAAATACTTGGTTATATAGGCAAGGTGTCTAAGGATGATTTGACTGGAGATAACTATTACTTGTCAACTGATAGTATCGGCAAAACTGGCCTGGAAGATTATTTCGAGAAAGAATTACGCGGAAAACATGGCCGTATATTTTTAGGAGAAAATACAGATGACAATAAGATTGATGCAATCGCTGGTAACGGCCTAGTATTAAATATCGATGCTGATATGCAGATTGCTTTGTACGATGCTTTGTTTAATGTCTTGAGGCCTACAAATTTAGATAAGGCGGCAGCAATAATTCAGGATCCGCGTTCTGGCGAGGTCCTGGCGCTTGTAAGTTTTCCAAGCTATGATAACAATCTATTTATTGACGGTCTATCGCCCGGAGAGTTTAGTCGATTATTCGAGAATAAATCTAAACCTTTATTTAACAGGGTGATTAGCGGAACATATAACCCGGGATCAACGATCAAGCCTTTTATGGGCATGGCATTTTTAGAAGGTGGAATAGTTACTCCAGATACAACTATCAGAGACTGCAAAAGTCTAACAATAGCCGGGCCTAAGGGTTCTCTGGGTTATACATTTAATAATTGGCGCAGTGAGACTGGATTATTTAATCTAAAAAAAGCGATTGCAAATTCGTGCAATATTTATTTCTTTATTGGGGCCGGGGGATATGGTAAATCAATTGGATTAGGGATTGATAAAATATCATCTTTCCTTAAATCAGCCTTAGCAGATACTATTTTGGGAATTGATTTGCCTGGCGAAGAAAAAGGTCTGGTGCCAACGGCTCAATGGAAGGAATTAGAACGTGGAGAATCGTGGTATCAGGGCGATACATATAACACTGCAATTGGTCAGGGCGATTTATCTGTTACGCCATTATGGCTGAATAGCTATATATCAGCCATTGCCAATGGTGGCTCGATCTATCGTCCCCAGATTGTTAATCGGGTAGTTGATAATAAGAGCAATACAATAAAAATATTTAAGCCGGAAATTATAGCAAGCTTGCCGTTTAGCAAGGAAAATATAAATGAAGTGCGTAAAGATATGGCCGAGACAGTAATCTCCGGTACTGCCAAATTGTTATCAGACTTACCGGTAGAAGTGGGCGCCAAAACTGGTACGGCCGAAGTTGTTAAAGGAAAGAAAATCAACTCACTGTTTGTTGCTTTTGCTCCACTTGATAATGCGGAATTATCAATTACTGTTTTAATTGAAGGATCAGCTTCAAACGAGGGCTATGCCATTCGTACGGCCCACGATTTTTTGAAGTGGTATTTTGATAGAAATAGAGTGAAGGCTATTTTACCATCCGGATCGCCAGAAATACCCACGAGCCCGCAACCTTAGCGTTATCAACAAAACCATTGCCAAAATCATAGCTTTAATGTAAACTCCCTCTTATCGTCATTATTTATCGCCAAAAAAGGCGATAAATCGCTTAATATATAGACAAAATGAGCAATCAATATCTTAGTAAGGATGGTTTGGAAAAATTAAAAGGTGAGCTGGAGGAACGAACCAATGTTCTAAGGCCAGAAATTGCACTAAGGATTAAAGAGGCCAAGGAACAAGGCGATCTATCAGAGAACGCTGAGTTTGATGCGGCCAAAGAGGCTCAGTCATTCAATGAGGGTAGAATAGAAGAATTAAAGGTTTTAATCGATGATGCTGTTTTAATCAGCCATACTAATGGCAATGATTTTGTTGCCGTTGGGTCGACCCTAAAAGTTGAAGCTGATGGTAGGAACTACACGTATTCTATCGTTGGTGCAGTTGAAGCTGATCCGGTTGCCGGTTATATTTCCAATGAATCACCGCTGGGTAAAGCTTTTCTTGGCAAAAAGAGAGGTGAATTAGTGGTAGTTCAAACTCCGAAGGGGGAGGTTAAATACAAGATTGTCGAGATAAAATAAATTTATTAAAACAGCCCCCACGAAGTGGGGGCTTTGGTTTCTGACAACTACTTTTTGAGCAGTGATACCAGCGTCTTAAATGGCCAGAGTATGATTTTAAAAAGTAGCACAACTATAAACCACAGAAGTGCAAGCACAAAAAACAAGCCAATGACGACTGCGATCATAATAGCTACAGATAATTCGAGAAGTCTAAAGACGATACCTGGAACAAGTAATACCAACACGAAGAAGATTACCAGAACTATCATGACTGTCGATAACAAGCATCCTGGCATGGATTCTCTCACATCAAAGTACTAATATGATTTTACTAGGAGATTGGTGCATAGTCAATTAAACTGGGATTCACATTTATACAAATTTTGTTATCATTGATTTATGCCAATTGACGATATAAGAGATTCAAAAATTCAAAAGGTCTATGATATGAAGAAGAAGGGTATTGACCCATATCCTAGAACTTCAAAGAGATCTCATAAGATAGGCGATGCAATTGCTGATTTTGATGTACTAGCAGAATCTAAAAAAGATTTAACTCTGGCTGGTCGTATTATGGCAATGCGTGAACATGGTGGCTCAATCTTTATGGATCTGGATGATGGTAGTGGCAAGATCCAGGCCTATATAAAGAAAGATATTATCGGTGGTGATGATTTTGATAATTTCAAAAGTTTCGTAGATATCGGCGATTTCGTAGAAGTTAGTGGATTTCTATTTAAGACCAAAAAAGCTGAACGAACCATTGAAGCTAAAGAGTATGTATTACTTAGTAAATCACTTTTACCATTACCCGAAAAATGGCATGGATTAACCGACGTTGAGGAAAGATACCGCAAACGATATCTGGATTTATTATTCAACGAAGATGTACGCGGTAAGTTTCAGATGCGTTTTAAAATATTGGACCTTATACGCGAATTCTTCAGAAAGAACGATTTTACAGAGGTTGAGACACCAATACTTCAACCTATACCCGGAGGGGCCACGGCAAGGCCTTTTAAGACGTTTATGAACGATTTAAAGATGGAGCTATACCTGCGAGTAGCACCGGAGTTGTATTTAAAGAGATTGCTTGTGGGCGGTTTTGAGCGTGTATTTGAGATTGCCAAGAATTTCAGGAACGAGGGCATGGATCGAGAACACAATCCGGAGTTTGATATGCTAGAGGCCTATGCTTCCTACCATGACTATAACTGGATGATGGAACTGACCGAGGATCTGATGGTTTTCTTGGCTATGGAGTTATACGGTAATAACGAGATTAAATATGGAGACAGTGTCGTTCGTATTAATAAACCGTTTAAGAGAATTACATTCAATAACGTTGTTAAGGAATATTCTGGTCTTGATTATGACGTTGATGACGAAAAAGCGTTTATAAAGAAGGCCGAAGAATTAAATATCCAAATTGATAAGACTATGTCCAAGGCCAATATTGCCGATGAGATATTCAAAAAGCTGGCTCGCCCAAAAATGATAGATCCTGTTTTTGTTATTGATCATCCGATTGAACTCTCACCATTAACTAAGAAAATACCCTCTAATCAGGGTCACGTGGAACGATTTCAATTATTGATTGGCGGCTTCGAGTTAACTAATGCCTTTACTGAGTTAAACGATCCACTGGATCAAAGAGAAAGATTTGATGCCCAGGAAAAAATGCGATCTAGGGGTAATGAAGAAGCGCAAAGGCTGGATCAAGATTTTATTGATGCCTTGGAGCATGGTATGCCACCAGCAACGGGCATTGGTATTGGCATTGACCGTTTAGTTGCGCTCTATACTGACTCCCATTCTTTACGTGATATTCTACTTTTCCCGACGATGAAATCCAGATAGATAAAGAACAAGTAATATTTCAGTCATGTTATATCGTAAATATCGGCCGAAGAACTTCAACGAAGTTGTTGGCCAGGAACATATCAAAAAAACTCTCTTGGGAAGCTTGACTAGTGGTCATCTAGGCCATGCCTATTTGTTTACTGGTCCACGTGGTACGGGCAAGACTACCGTTGCTAGAATATTCGCCAAATGCCTGAATTGTGCCAATCGGAGCAAGGACGGTAACCCTTGTGATAAATGCGATTCCTGTTTAGGTATCGATCAGAATAGATCGATGGATTTAATCGAAATAGACGCCGCTTCTAATCGTGGTATTGATGAGATCAGGAATCTCAAAGAATCAGCTATGGTGTCGGCACCAAGCGGGAAGTATAAGATTTTTATTGTAGATGAGGTCCACATGTTAACCAAGGATGCCTTTAACGCTTTATTGAAAATTCTTGAGGAACCGCCGGCTCATATTGTCTTTATCCTAGCCACTACCGAATCTCATAAGATATTACCGACCGTACTCTCTCGAGTCCAGAGATTTGATTTTAAGCGATTATCAGATGACGAAATAGCTTCAAAGTTAAAACTAGTTGCCAAGTCAGAGAATATCAAAGTTGATGATGGTGGACTGGCGACAATTGCTAATGCTGCTGATGGTGCAATGCGTGATGCAGAGGTATTACTAGAGAAATTACGATCATCGATGGCCAAAGGCCAAGAAGTTGACGAAGTGACTGTAGCTGAATTGTTGGAATTGGTACCGAATAAATATCTGACAGAATTTCTACAATGTATGATTGATAAACGTAATCGTGATGCTATCGTCATTGTTGGCAAGATTTACGAGTCGGGGATCGATCTGGATAATTTCTTAAAAAACCTTATTGAGTATATGCGCAATTCTTTAATGGCAATTATTAGTAATGATAGTGGCGCCATGACCGTAGATCCAAAGTTGCTAGTTAAATTCATTAGAGTGTTTGCTGATGCTCGTAGCGAACTTAAGAATTATCCCATTCCGACATTGGCCGTTGAGATGGCCATTCTCGGTCAAATGGAATAAGCAGTATTGCGTGTTTATAAGTATCGTGTTATAATGTCTTTATCCTGACTTTTGTCATTATTAGTCTTGGAGGTTGCCCGGTTCGAAAGAACCATAAAAGCGGGGTAATCAAAATCGAAAAAATGTCTAAATATTCAGTAAAATTCAATATTTTCCGCACACCAGCGTTACAATATGTTGGTGGAGCTAATAGCGATTGTATCGCGGCATTTAGACATAAACGATTTCAGGATTAATTTTTGTTAAACTCGTTTGTGAATAGGCGCCGCGGATAGCAATCCGCGGCGCTGTTGTTTATACGACAACGCCAAAAAGATCCTTAACAACCGACAACAAGGAGGTGCACCATGCTTACCCCGAGTAAGCTCTCAAGGATTGACTGGAAAAGTAATCCGCTCCTATATCTATTTAGCAAAACGTGGCGCTATTCAGAAGGCAATCAACGTAAGGTCGTATTGTACTGGATCATGTTCGTGGTGGCTAATTCCATAGAACTTTTTTGTCAGCCGCTGGTAATGGCTAAAATTATAGATACTATACAGAAACAAGGTATCACGTTGGCCAACATCAATTTCCTTTTTGGACTTCTGATGTTGACGCTTGTAGCCGAGTTAGCTTTTTGGGCTATACATGGTCCAGCTAGATGTATCGAGCGTTATAATGCGTTCTGGGCGCGTCTGAATTATCGGAAGTTCTTATTGAAGGGCGTAATGACTTTGCCCATGGAGTGGCACACCGATCATCACTCCGGTGATACTATTGATAAGATTGAAAAGGGAACCAACTCACTATTTTCATTTTCAGAAGATTCCTTTCAGGTTATCTATTCAATTGTCCAACTAGTCGTGAGTTACACGATACTAGCCTATTTTAGTAGGCCAGCGGCATTCATTGTCTTAGGCATGATTATTATTTCTGTCTGGATAACGATGAGATTCGATAAAGTGCTTGTAGGTCAATATGAAGAGCTTAATCGTAGCGAGAATAATATCTCTGAAAGCGTGTTTGATTCTATCAGTAACATCACGACAGTGGTCATATTGCGGGTAGAGAAGCTGGTTTTTGGTGCAATCATGCGCAAAGTCGAAAAGCCATTCGAGCTTTTTAAGCGCAATCAGCGCTTGAGCGAGATTAAATGGTTTTTAACAAGTGTGACTTGCACAGTAATGGTTATAATCGTGATGGGTGTGTATTTCTGGCAACATATTGGTGTGGGTCAGGGTGTCGCGATTGGGAGTGTGTATCTATTAATGAATTATCTTAACAAAATTAGCGAGTTGTTCTTTAGGTTTACTAGTATGTATAGCGACATTCTCAAGGGAAAATCTAGGGTCATGAATTCTGAGGAGCTAACTAAAGATTTCAAGACCGAGAATTTCACAAATCATGTGTTGCCACGGACGTGGCAGCGTCTGGATGTTACCGACTTAGATTTCTCTTACTACGGCGAAGGAAATGGTGACCGACACCTTGAGAATATATCAATGTCGTTATCGCGTGGCGAGCGTATCGCGCTTGTCGGTGAGAGTGGTAGTGGCAAGACAACAATTCTAAAAATCATGCGAGATTTGTATCGTCCTCAACACATGAAACTGATGATAGACGGTAGGGTTATACCTGATGGTTTTGGAGGGGTTAGTCGGGCCATTGCGCTTGTGCCACAGAATCCAGAAATATTTGCGACGACGATCTTAGAGAATATTACTCTTGGTGCCGATTATGATATGAATTCTGTAATGCACTTTACGGATATGGCCTGTTTTACTGATGTTGTCGAAGGACTACCCAAGGGATTCGCCTCTTCGATTAAAGAAAAAGGAGTTAATCTTAGCGGTGGCCAACAGCAACGCTTAGCGCTTGCTCGTGGATTATTGGCTTGTCATGACAAAGATATCGTTCTTCTGGATGAGCCAACAAGTAGTCTTGATACCGGTACCGAGATGAGAGTTTATGGAAATATTTTCAGAGAATTTCAGGATAAGACAATCATATCATCTATTCATCGTCTGCATCTCCTGCCATTATTTCATAAGATATACTTCTTTAGTAATGGTCAAATCATTGCCTCTGGTAGCTTAAACGAGCTATTAACGCAGTGTCCTGAATTTCAAGAACTTTGGCGACAATACAATGATCATAATGAAGAGATTAGCTAATTATGCAACAAGGAGCCTATTCGGCTCCTTTTATTTATATTGATATTGAGAAAAGTAATATATTGTGGCATATTATCTCCGAGGATTTAAATGTATGAAATATGAAACAAAATAAAACTAAAATACTTTTCCTGGATATTTTTACTGATAACACAAAATTTAAGAAGATGATTGAGCGGACTGTTTATAATGGCGGAACATATTCTGAGCATGTCAGAAAAATGTTTGGTTTAAATAAGAATCAATGGTTGGAGCTAGATGCATCAAAGGGAAAATTTCCAGAGAAATTTCTAAATGTCTCAGGCGTAGTTATAGGTGGGTCAGCTAAAGACCCAATAATTGGACAAGAAGCCGATTGGATGTTTGAAACCTATAAATTCATAAACAGAGCTATAAAAAAGAATCTACCCATTCTTGGTATCTGTGGAGGCCTTCAATTCGTAGTCAGGGCTTTAGGTGGTGAAATAATCTATAATCCTAAGGGCAAAGAATTTGGTGCTATTGCCGTACATATTAAAAAATCTGATCCTCTCTTCAGGGGCTTAAACAAAAGTTTCATTGTTCCTTCAAATCATAAATGTATGGTCGGAAAATTTAACGGCAAAGCTAAGTTGTTAGCTAGCTCAAAAATATGTTCGATACAGGCTTTGGCGATTGGCGACAAGATACGTCTTGTTCAGTTTCATCCGGAAAGAACTAAAGAACAGAATATGGCCTTGGCTGAATTAACCAGAGATCATTTAGTTGAGGATGGAATAATTAAGAGCAAAAAAGAATATCCTAAATTTTTAGAATCTCTTAATAATAATTCAGATGCTGGTAAGATCATCTTAGGTAACTTCTTAAATTATTTTATCAGTGATAAGAATTGACGCCATATTGGCCTAGATAATTTGGGATTGTTATCGGCAATGGATAAAGAGTTGCTGGGCGTAATGCTTAGGATGGGTTCTCCTTCCGACAGATTGAAAAAATTTCTAAGACCAGTGGGCGATTATATCGCCCCGTTTTTTATGATCCGGTAGCTTATAGTCTGCATTAGTGTATAATTAATGTACCTATTCTGTCGGATAGGTTTTAGCGGGTAATAAAATAAGCAATAAGACTATGAAAAAGGGTATATTCGCCTCAGTATTAGCTCTAGGAGTGATTTTACCGTTAATTGTGAGTGCCGCTTGGTGGCCGTTTTCAATGATGAAGAACAGAGGAAACGATGATGCTAAAATCAAAGAATTAAGAGAAAAATCGGGATTATCAATCACGCCTAACAATAGGCCAAAATCTGGCGTTGAAGTATCAATAGAGTGTGTTGCCAACCTAATAGATACCAGGGAAGTAGGCTTTGCTTCGGCCTGGATTACATATACTACCGCTGAGTCAACAGCATTAAGTACTAGAAGAGTTGATCTGGCAGCGGCATGGAAAATAGCCGATGTTAAGACAAGAAATACTGCTATTCAGACAGCTGGAAGTAAATACAGTAAGGCACATAAGCTTGCCGCACAGAATTACAGAGATTCTGTAAAAACTGCCCATGTTGCGTATGAGACAGCCAAAAAAACTTGCAAGATATTACCAACGAATGATGCTAAGGAATTAGTGCCAACACCAGAGCTAAATTAAAATCTGAAGTTTATTCCCCCGGTCCCGCTGAAGCGGGACCGGGGGATTTAGTTTATAAAACCCAACTCTTGAGAATCTCAGAAAAATGATGCATAATGTCTTTGTATTTTGCGGGATCGTCTAATGGTAGGACACGTGGTTTTGGTCCATGGTATCGGGGTTCGAGTCCCTGTCCCGCAGCTAATAGTTTTATTATAATGAACATATGAAAACTGCGATTATTATTCACGGCATGCCTTCGAAAGAAGAATATTTGAATCCTACGAATCCGTCAGCTTCACACAATCACTGGTTCCCGTGGTTGCAGCGCCAGCTGATACTGAATGGTGTACTCGCACAGACGCCAGAAATGCCGACGCCGTACGAAGCTCGATACGAAGAGTGGTGTTCAGTTCTTGAACAATTTCATATAAATGAAGATACGATACTTGTTGGGCACAGTTTGGGAGGGGGCTTTTTGGTCCGTTGGCTCAGTGAAAATAAAACAAAAGTGGGAAGAGTAGTATTGGTTGCTCCCTGGCTTGACCCAAACAAAGAACTCACCACGGGATTTTTCAATTTCTCGATAGACCCTGAATTAGCAAACAGGACAAAAGGCTTAACAGTCTTCATTTCTGACGACGATGACCAGGAAGAGTTAACAAGCTCGGAGATTTTGAAGAATACGGTTCCGGGATTAAACGTAAAAGAATTCACTGGGAAAGGGCATTTTATCCTCCAGCACATGGGGACCAATGAATTTCCTGAATTACGAGATGCCCTTCTCCAATAAGGTTCCCGCGTCGTACCAGACGGCCAGCATCTAATTTAAAGTACCAAGGTGACCAAGATGGATGATATTCGCATACAAATCGTTAACTTTAAGACGAAGAGGTATCTTCTGGAATGCCTCGCTTCGGTTGCGGAAGATTTAAAAAGTTTTTCGGATAAGTATTCTGTCGCAATTCTAGATAATGCTTCCGGCGACGACCTCTCCGATCTGTCGAGCCAGTTTCCGCAGTTGAAGATTGAGATCCACCAGACAGAGAAGAATTTAGGTTTTGGTGCCGGACATAATCTTCTCGCGAAGCAGGGCGAAGCACAGTGGCTACTGCTTTTGAATCCGGATATGAGATTTATCCAACCGGAAACCATCCGACGGCTCATATGTTGTGCTCGTGACTCCCAGGCTGATGTTGTTGGTCCTCGGTTACAGACCGAACAAGGAACAACGCAGTGGTGGGATCACGGCGAGCTCCACGGATTGCGGGCATGGGTTGCGTTGAATTCGGGCAATAGCTTCTGGCAAGAACGGAAAGAGCTAACTTCTGTAGCGTGGGTTTCGGGTGCTGTTTTTCTTATTAGTAAGGATAAGTTTGATTGGCTTGGCGGTTTTGATGAGCAATTCTTTCTGTACAAGGAAGAAGAGGAGTTGTGCTGGCGATTCCGTGCGACCGGTGGCAAAGTTGTTTACGATCCGACCATCACCGTTTTTCATCATGGAGGTGTGGTTGCAAAGAAATCCGAGTGCATAGAAAAATCTGTGGCGTACTTTCTCGAGGAGCACTTCAAAAACAGGAGGAGCTACCCCCTCCTTAAAATACTTAATAGGATGATGCATTGATCCCTGACCAAGACCCCTAAAACTGCTATATTTAAGATATACTAAACACCCTTATAAAGACCGCTTATGGGTGGTACCAGACCGAGCATGCCAGCTAACTTGAGCATAGTTCTAGTGACTGAGATGCATCAATTTATGAATCAAGAAGAACAAAAAATTCTAAAAGCAGTAGTTGAGCACCATAGCGGTCTCCTTTCACCCGCGGAGATGATTAATGGCATTGCCAGTCATGATCGTAAGATTGTAGAGAAGCTAGTAATCAAGGGTTACATTGAGGAGGTTCCTCAACCTGTCCCAGAATTTCCGCAGGGACATAAAATGCTAAATTTCTATAGGGCTACAGAAAAAGGGCATTCGGCGTTTGAGCCATGGTATAAAAAGTTTTGGTTTAGTTTCAAAAATAATACTACTCTGTATATTGCAATAGCTTCAATTATTTTTGGGCTGGTGTCTTCAGCTGCCTCATGGCTCACCGTCCAAAATTCAATACAAGCAAATATAATTAGCGAGCAGCCATTTCTGAACTTTATTGATATAGATGATCAGCCATATCAGTTTATAAACAGTGGTAAAGGAGTTGCATTAAATATTTTCTTAATACTCTGGGACAAGCCAGGAAGTCAGCTCTACGCAACTCCAGAGAGAGCAGTTATAGAGGCAATTGCACCTGGCAATGTAACGCCAGGCCACATAGATGCAAGGAGTTTAATTAAAACCAGCTCTTCGGATATAGAGGATAAATTGCCAGGCATAGCAGGATTATTCCAAGCCGCGAATCACGAAGATACATCCTGGTTTTCCTTAATCTACGAGGATATCTATGGAAGAAAATACGCAACTTTGGTACGAGGCCCAGGGACCAAGGAATACACAAAAGCTGTAGAATTTATTGACTTCAATCATTAGCTATCTCGTCCTAAGCTCAGCAGCTTATGACATTGAGTGACCGAGACCAAAATAAAATGTACTACCACCATCTTAATTTGACAAACTATCTCATCTTCAAGTTTATTACCTATGTTTTTACTTGGGATGCTGTTTCTGCTATCGCATCTATAGTCTCCATTATAGTCTTAGGGGTAACAGCTCGGGTTCTTTATAGGCAGACTCAGGCCACGTTCAAATCAGCAGAAGCTGCCGAGAAATCTGCGAATTATTTAGAGCACTCAATAAAACCAATCATATGGTTTATATTTAGATCGGCTAAGACCCTCAAAGAAAGAGGATATGTAGAAAATAATATTGATAGATATGACTCACAGCTTATTGTTATAAATGGATCTAACTTTCCGATTCTGTTTTCATTTAAGATATCTTGGAAGAAAGATAGTGTAGAATTGCCTACTAATGATGGATACTGGACGAATAACCCCTTGCATATATATCCGGACAGGATGAGCTATCCGCCCACCTTAATAAATTTGGGTGGTATGGTGAAAGATTTGCAGGTTAATGGAAATTTACAAGGCGAAATATGTGCTACTGTTGAGTATCGTTTTGCCGCCCGTCATTCACCTAGCAAAGAATTCTTGGGTCTACCTGAGACTTGGAGATTCGATCTGCTAAAAGAAGTGTGGATAGGTCCGAATGGGCTAGAGGACAATAATATATTTCTTCCGAAGGATGAACTTGTTCAAAAAATCAGGCCCATGCAAAAATGAGGATACGTCATTTTTACACTGCTCAAGACCCGTCGTTTGTGATAAGATCGGAATGGCTAAAACGCCTTACTGGGCTTGACCGCTAAGAGGTTCCAGCTCGACTCAGCCAGCCAATAAATATAATATTATAAATTATTATGAATTGCCCAAATTGCGATAAACAAATAGAGGTCGTTCGTGAGGATGAAAGTAATAACTCAAAAGATGGCACTGTTTATACTCGAACAGTATGTGAATGTAAACATTGTGGCACATGGATTACAACTGAGATTCCAAAAGAGAATCAAAAAGAAGAGTAGTCCCGACTCTGCATCAAACAGCCAGCTAAATTTCTATGAAAAACAACTATATACTTTTTGACTTTGACGGTGTAATTGCCGACTCTTTCCAGCCGGCTTTTGAGGTAAATAAAATGATGTGCCCACACTTAACCGAAGATCAGTATAGGAGACGCTTCGAGGGTAATATAAATGATTGGGAAAAAGTCGATGAAAAGCACACAGACCAATGCAGACACGATATTAAGTTTTTTGATGAGTATATTCCAAAAATGAAGAATCAAGTGACTGTTGTGCCTGAGATGGCAAAGGTTATTGGCGATCTAGCGAAATTATATAATCTCATCATCGTCTCCTCGACAATCACAAGTCCAATTCAAGATTTTATGGAGAAATATAATCTGCCAGCTTATTTTACAGAGATTATGGGTAACGATGTGCATAGGAGCAAGGTTGAAAAAATAAAAATGATATTTACGAAATATAGCGTAACTCCAAAGGAGTGTGTTTTTATCACTGATACGCTGGGCGATATACGAGAGGCCACACAAACACAAGTCGGTGCAATAGGGGTAAGCTGGGGCTTTCATGCACACAAGACCCTCGTCTCTGGAAATCCATTTCGAATAGTTGATAAACCCGAAGACCTAGAAATTGCCGTGGCAGATTATTTTGCCTCTACGAAGTAACTTTAACGTGGGGTACTAAGAAATAAAACTATAAGCATGTTGCCAATATGTACATCTGGGATTTTTATAAGAGATAAGAAGATTCTACTGGGCCTAAGGAGTTATAGTGGCCTGGAATATATAGACGGAGATTTTCGGACTACGCCAGGAGGTAGATGCGATGAGGGCGAGGAAGTAGAGGCGACATTAAGAAGAGAGATTGAAGAAGAAGTCGGTTTTAAGACATTCGAAATAAAAGAGAAACTCGGAGTGGTGCCCGGGGCTAAAAAGGGGGACATGGTCCATGTTTTTATTTGTGATACGGCAGAAGAGCCTATTCTTATGGAGCCAGAGAAGTTTAAGGAATGGAAGTGGTTCAACATTTCTGCTATCCCAGATAACTTTATTAATCCTCATATTCTAAAAATTATCCAAACCCTCTGTGGGTCATCTCGATACTTTGACTAACTTCATAGTACGGTATATAATATGGGCACTTTGAATTCGTTCCTTAACACTCGAAAGAGGTGAGATAAATGTGGGATCCATACGCTGATTTGCAGAAATTCCAGCTGTCCAATGGGCTCACGGTCTACTTGGGCACCTGGGATCGTCCTTGGTTGAAAGTCGGAATGATAGTGCATAGCGGCTCCAGACAGGATCCTGATGGCGAAGAAGGTGTGGCTCATTTTGTCGAACATCTTCTATCCGAGAATGTCCAGCCATGGACACAAGAAAGTGCTAGACAGTATTTTCAAGAAATTGGTGGTAGCGCTTCGTTTGGTACGACATACTATGACGCTACTACTTATGACTTTACAGTACCATTGGAGAGCGATTATCTTGAGAGAGCATTGGATCTGTTTGGTCATATGCTGATGGACTCAAAGATTGAACATATGGTCGAGCGTGAACGTCAGGTCATTATCCAAGAGTTTACCGATAAATTTCCAATGCGCTGGATGTTCGATAAAGCATTAAGGCGGCGTCAATTATTATTTCCAGGAACCAAATTGGCAAGATCTGTTAGGTCATTTGGCGTACCTGAATCAATCCTTGCTATCTCGAAAGAAGAAATGCAGATATTTTATGATCAGAACTATGCACCAGCTAACATGAGCATTGTTGCAGTTGGTGGTTTAAAACCGGAAGAATTTGCGATGATTCTTGAGAGAAGTCCATTTGGCCTGAAAAAATCTGGGGTACGCACTCCGTTGGCACATGCTATTGATCATTTTGACCCACCAAAAGAGAGTAAGCTAATACATAAAATCTCGGATCATTCGTTGCAGGTAATCGATCACTCATTTATTGATAGCTATGCGGCGATTCCAGGTGTCGTAAGTCCTAAAGTTGTAGGTCGAGCCAGCGGAATATTGAAAGACGTTCTCTTTAGAGAGATTCGACAAAAACGCGGCTGGACATATGGTTTTAGTGTCACTTGGGAAAATTTTAAAGAGGCTTATGAGTTTCGCATTCAAGGTACATTTCCCTGGGATGGTCTAGGAGTTATCGAGGATTTGGTGGACGAATGTATCGCTCAAGCTGGAAGGAATGATGACCTCATTAGTCATCATATTAAGACTTTGATTATGCGTTTTAGAATTACCGACCTTAATGGTGACGAACTTGTGAATGCCGCTATTGATGACCTCCGTCTTTATCAGCGTGTCGTGTCAATTAAAGAGGAAAGCGAAGCCGCTACTGCTGTTACTGTCGAGGACGTAAGAGCTATTTTACAGACATTGTCACGTGATCGAAGATATACTAGTATAGCTAACCCCTAATCTAAATTAATAGTTAAAGAAGTAAAGAGCCCAACCAGCTCTTTTTTATTTTGATTTATTTTTGAATAAATTAGAAGAAGGTGTATTGTTTTAGTAACAACTAAATAATCTATATATGAACATTGCGTATATTCTCATAGTCCTGTTCTTTTTAGTGATTCTGCCAGGCCTACGGACGGTCAAGCAATATAAGCGGGGAGTGGTGTTTCGATTTGGTAAAATCGTAGGCACAAGAGACCCGGGCTTGAGCATGATCATTCCTTATTTTGAGAGTATGTTAAAAATCGATCTTCGAACCGTTACCATGCCGGTGCCGGCTCAGAAGATTATCACCAAGGACAATGTTTCGGTAGATGTCTCGGCCGTTGCCTATTATCGGATCGTTGATGTAATTAAGAGTATTGTTGCCATTCAGAACGTCGAAGCGGCCATTGATCAAATTGCCCAAACTTCATTACGTAATATTGTCGGTAAATTTCAGTTGGATGAAATTCTTTCGGAAAGAGAAACGATAAATTCAGAAATTACAAAAATTTTGGATAGCTACACTGAAAGCTGGGGTGTTGTTGTAAGTTCCGTCGAGATCAAAGACATACAGTTGCCGGAAGATATGCAGAGGGCGATTGCCAAGCAGGCTGAAGCTGAACGAGAAAAGAGAGCTAAGATTATCTCAGCCGAGGGTGAATTCTTATCGGCTCAAAAATTAGCTGATACAGCTGACATCATGATGGCTCATCCAATTGCACTTCAACTTCGTAATTTACAGACTCTAGCTGAGATTGCGACCGAGAAAAATTCTACTATCATATTCCCGGCCCAACTTATGAGCACGGTTACCGATATCCAGAATTTTCTTAATCTGGAGAAGAAGAGATAAGATCAAGATCGTAATTGATGAGTTAAAAGCGGGCGGCCCTTTGGGCCGCCCGTACGTGTCTCCAGTTAGGTCTGCTGAGACATCGACCTGGCGATGGCAAGGATCTTCTTGCCGTCTTCGCGGTTGAATGCTCCTACCGCATAGCCAGCCAGAACTGACTCCGAAAACTCGTCTGCCGGAACTGCCTGGACGAGCATTTCCGCAAAAAGCCTGATCGTCTCGTCAGAAAGTGGCGGTGACGGCGGTAGTGTCTCAGGATCGTTCTGTGGCAGACCGCAGGATTCGATCTCCTGGACGGTGGCCGCTTCTTCGTCGACGGTCTGTTCGGCATCGCCCGAGGCGATCATCGTGTCATGGAGGGCTCTTCCTTCATCGATAGAGAAGAATCCTCGTGACTGCTGACCATTGGCTGTTTCCAGCTTCAGGTGGGGCTTCGGGTTTGCGCAGCTGCACTTCACGACTGACACTTTCATGGTGACTGCCTCCTATAATTGCCAATATAGCACATCTATAAATCTTGTCAATATTTATGAGACAGGCATATTTACGAAGTAATTGCGCGGAATGTTTAATAGATTAAAAAAGAGTGCCAATGGCACTCTATGATTTAATAAGTACAGGTAGATGAGTATGTCGAATTGTAACCAAAGATTCTCTTAAACCTTATAATATCCTCAGGTGTCCCGACAGCTTTCTCGATATTGTCGCTCAGTTTTACTGTTCCATGGCCATTTGATTCAACGAGTTTTACGACCATCGAAAGAGGTGGCAGCCCCAAGTCGTTAGTAGCGTTTGTGCCCAAGCCATGCGTAACTTTAAATGACTCAGTAAACATATCGTATAGACTTATCATCAAGTCAACGTCTAAACCATCGCTGAATACAACCAACTTTGTTCTAGGATCGATGTCGAAATCACGATAAAACTTTATAGCTTTTTGGCCAAACGCGAAGGGATCTGCTGAGTCTTGGCGTAACCCTCTCCACAATCTGGCCTGTTCTCTGGTCATATCTCGGAAAAAGAAGTCAGTTCCATATGTATCAGTTAGTGCTACTGAAAGACCTTCTCCATATAGTTCATACCAAAGTTCCAGGACCTTATTATGTGATTGACGAATCTCGTCATCACTGCCGTGCATAACACCAGATATTCCCATATCCAATTCATGTGCAAATGTGCCTTTAGGTTCGAGGCCCAGATCCATTGACATTTGGACATTTGACGTTCCAATGAATTGTGTTGCGGGTAGTTCGGATGCAAACGTCTTGACGACATACTCCTGCCAAATTCTTGAAAACCTACGTCTAGTTCCGAAATCACTGAATGTCATATTCGGTCTAGTTCGAAGTTTTCTGATTTTCTCAGCAAGTCGCACTTTACCTTGTGCAAATATGACTTCGCGTTCAAATGTCGACATCCTATCCAGTAATCCTCTATAGTACAATTCGCTAATTATCGATAGTGCGTAAGTCTCCCAATATATTGCAGTCGCCCAAGAACCAGGAAATTCAAGAGTAAAGTCGTCGGTCAATTTATATTGGGGCAGAGTCAAATTTGCCAAATGTCCCAAATAATCTTCATAAAACATTCGGTCTCCGGCCGCGTTCTTTGGAGTTCCTCGAAGAAAACGAATGTGGTTGTCTTGGAAGTGTAGCTCCATTGTATGATCAAGCTCTCGTCTGAGCTGATCCATGCTAATATATTGTGCGAGATCTACCCCTTTTGTTCGCAGTTTAAAGGCGTATTTAACGGGTACATCACGAAACGCTCTAAACACCAACTGGCCCATCGTAAACTTATAAAAGTCTGTGTCGAGAAGAGATCGGATTATCGGGTCCATGCAAGTACCTCCTCTACAGTAATTGGAATTGCTCCAGCATCTATCATTTCATTGATGGCCTTTATATCATCTCCTGGATTTACGTTAACAGCAGCAGAGGCATCGGTTACAATATAGGTTCTATATCCATTCTTGACGGCAGATAGCACACCTGCTTTGACGCAATAATCAGTAGCAATACCGAAGAATACGACCGATTTAATGCCATGTTTCTTGAGAATCTTGTCAGTTGTTTCACTAGAATCTGATTTACCTTCAAAAGGATCGTAACCGTCCTCATCTTTTTTTGTTGCCTTTCTTACGATTTCACTATAATCGGGTACAATAAGAGATCGAAGAAATTGCGAATCCCAAGTATTGGCTATACCATGTGGTGGCCACTTCTTGAAGTGATTCGAATCAGCTGGATGCCAATCGAGAGAAAATATTGTGAGCTTTGCCCAATAGGCGGCCGACTCAATCAAACGATTACAAGCTGGAATGATTTTTTCAGATCCTTTTACATACAGACCACCCTTTTTGTGCCCAAAGCAATTTTGAAGATCTACACCAAAAAACGCGCAGGATGATAGATCGGGCATTTCCTTCATCTTGGCTTGAAGAGTGGCCATAATTGATCGATGCGTCCGGAATCCAATTTCGGGCGGCCTCATGATTGAGAACCAATCAATTCTGCGATTTTCTTCGAGGTCGTTATTTGCGATCTTGCCCTTGGCGTCGACTTCATAGAAAGTCACGAAATGGCCAGGGCTTCGAAGATCGTCTCGGGACTGCATGATATCGATTAGTTTAGCATTGGAAATTGATAGGCCAGTTTCCTCTTTAAATTCGCGAGGCAAAGCTTCTAATAAATCTTCACCATACTCGACGAAACCAGCAGGAAACATCCACGTTCCAACATATGGTTCTCGATTTCTTTGGACCATGAGTACTCGGTGATTTCTGACCGCAACGCCGGCTACGGCATTGCCAGCTGCAGGAAAAAATTTTCTGTCACAATGCTTGCAATATTGTCTCGTTCTGCCTTCTTCGATGCGGTCTGATATAGGCGTCGCGCAATACGGACAAAAGCGGTAATCGGGAAGTAGAATGGACACGCTTCGACTCCTCTCAGTTGTTAAGGGCCTAATCATTATATATAATAAATATGGTCGCTTGTCAATATTAAAGAATCGACATGGATGATCATTTAAAGTAATATTTACTTATGAGCAATAATAAAGATCTATTAAATAATATTCGATTGGGGATATCTCAGATGCCAGTAGTAGTCGGTCGACCAGATCTAAATGTCCAATATATTCTAAAAGAAGTGGCAGAGGCCAAAGAGAATGGAGTTGATATTATAATATTCCCCGAGCTTTGCGTTACAGGCTATGTTATCGGTGACATGTTCGAGCGAGAAGATTTTATTCGAGATGCAAATAAATTATGTGATGCTGGTCTCATTGAGG
>Ga0209727_1000595_pt1 | contig 38388 bp, 29 predicted proteins | sample RifGroC1_FD_183995 | JGI IMG/M metagenome (GOLD analysis project Ga0209727, IMG submission 183995) | Groundwater microbial communities from Rifle, Colorado, USA - Groundwater C1 (SPAdes) (version 2) | ecosystem: Environmental > Aquatic > Deep subsurface > Groundwater | place: Rifle, Colorado...
ACCCCGTGCACGAGGACATGATGGACGCGTTACCCCTGATCAAGGCGCCGGTCTTCGCTCTGATGACGGTTCTGGACAAGGACCAGAAGGTCGCCGCCGCGACCGCGGGAGACCTGATGGCCTCCTTCTACGCGGCGGTGGAAACGGCCCGGCGCATCTTCTGCGTGCCGATTCCCGAGCGGGCCGACGTCGTCGTCTCGGTCGCGAAGTTCCCCATGGACATCGACCTGTACCAATCCCAGAAGGCCATCGACAACGGGGCCCTTGCCCTGAAGGACGGCGGGACCCTCGTCCTGGTGTCCTCCTGCAGGGACGGCATCGGAGACGAGGCCTACGCCAAGCTGCTCGCCTCGGCCCCGACACCGGCCGCCGCCATCGCGAAGATCGCGGACGGCTACAGGCTCGGCTACCACAAGGCCGCCAAGATGGCCGCCGTGTCCGCGCGGGCCACCGTGGTCGCCATGACCGAACTGGACGGCGCGCGGCTGCGGAGCATGTTCATCCAGCCGGCCGGATCGGTGCAGGAAGCGGTGGACGCCGGCCTGGCGCGGGCGCGGGACCGGGGCGTGAAGGAACCGAAGGTCCTCGTGCTCGCCGACGGTTGCGTGACGGTGCCGAATCTGCAAGAATGAAGTCCTGATGAAGAATGCAGGCTATTTCTACGAGAAGATCGTGAACGCGCTCAGTTTTTCGGAACAGCTGTATAAGCTGCGCCGGGAGCTGAACACCAAGATCGATATCCCGGACACGATCGCGCCGGCGCCGCGATCCTCCTCCTCCGTGGTGACGCGCTGGTTCAAGAGACGCAGGATCTCCATAGCCGAAGCCTACCTGATGGTCATTCGCGACCTCGAGTCCCGGCACTCGCGGGCGCGCCTGCGCGCACTGCGGATGATGGTGGATGTGAGTTTCCACGCCAAGACCCTGGACATGCCGTTGAATACGGCCCGCGTCCAGATGGCCCTGATCAAGGAAGCGGTCAAGAACCGCAACAACCGCCGGAAACAGCTGGAACTACTGCAGGACTTTTCGGTTTCCTCCTACGGGCAATACCAAGTCATACGCAAGCTTTGCGCCGAGCTCAATATCATAGAATTGCCCGAGACGGGGAAAAACCTCCGGGATATGGATGCGGGGTTCGATCACCATGTCCACGACACCGCGACATCGGGCAGGAAGAACGCGACCCAGCTGCTCATCGATGCCTTCATCAAGGGAATATCCGAACTGACGATAGCCTATGCCAGCGTCTCGGCCAAAGAAATGATGGAGGAAGCCATCGAAGCCGGGAGGCTCGTGGGCATCAAGGTGAACATCGGTCTGGAACTCAGCATGCTCGTCCAGAACCGGCGTTTCCATTTCATGATCCTCCTTCCGGAGATGAAGCGGGCGAAGGACCTTGAAAAATTCTTCGACGGCAACCGCGTCACGCTCAAGAAGATTTTCGAAGGTCTGGACAAGAACCAGGAAAACCGGATAGAAGCGGTTAAAAGGCTCCTGAAGAACTTCAACGAGATTCACCTCAAGGAATTGAACGAGGGCTTTCCGGACGATCCGCTCTATCGCATCCCCGCCCTGAGGATGAAGAATCTGGAAGCTTTCATTCCGCTTGCCAGCATCAACCGAATGCAACTCGGCGAATTCCTTTTTTCGGAGTATAAGCCCGTTCTTTTCAACCGGGTGCTGCTCCTGAAGGTACAGCATGAAAAAGCCCGTCGCGAGAGGAAGAAAGGGATAATCTCGGATTGGGATTTCCGCATAGTGGAAAACAAGGACGCCCTCCTCCGCGCGTCGTACAGGGAATTGAATCCCGACCTCCTGCGCATCAAGTATTTCACCAATCCAGCCCTCGCCGACTATCAGACCTTTTTCGATGAGCCGGAGAAGATCAAGGGTCCGTTAACTTCGGCCGGGTGCCGGCTCAAGGTGCTCCATCCGCTGGAACACGGACTTGATAAGGCGAAAGCCCTGCTGGACAAGCACCACGGCCTGATCGACGAGGTCGAGATCTACAACATGCAGGACAGCATAAACCGGAATCCCGACGAGATCATGCAATTCGCCCGTTACGTCAATTCGCTGAACAGGATCGCGGCCCGGGAAGGAACCAAACCCCTGGTGCCCGTGTGCGGTTCCGATTCGACCGGCAGAAGCCCTAAGATACCGGGCATGGGTTTCATCCTGGAAGACAGGATATACGGCAGGAACCGGCAGAAATACCTGAAGCGGCATGCGGCTCTTCCCGTCTCGGTTTCCCGGATGATTTGCGCCAAAGGCGATCCGGTGGATCTGGACGATTCCGTTCCCTGTCCGGTCATCGTCAACATGGGCAAGGTTTCCGAAGGGACGGCGAACCTGATCGGCGACGAGGCGGTATCCGCGGGCGGAGACATTCCCCTTTCCCGGGCTCTCCGCTACCTCAATCCCGCGTTCCTGAACCTGCTGTACGCGCTCACGGGCTTCTGGGTGGCGAACCATTACATCGGCGTCGCCTACGCCCTGCTCTGGCTCGGCATCACGGGTTTCCGGAATACGATCGCGGATCTCGTCGCGAGCCGGGGCACGCGCATGAGCGAATGGAAGATCGCGAACATCAACTTCGACAACGTGGCGCGCTCCTTGTTCTGGACCGGTTTTTCGGTTCCCATACTAGGCTTCGTCAAGACCGAATTCGATCTGCTCTGGCCCTACGCCGTCGACGGCGCGGCATTCAACGCGGCGAAATTCTTCTTCATCTCGTTCTCGAACGGGCTGTACCTCGCGACCCACAACATCCTGCGGGGTTTCAACCGGAAAGTCGTCAGGGCCAATTTCTTTAGGAGCGTGCTCGCCTGGCCGCTCGTGACCGCCTTCGCCCCCCTCGGAAACCTGGCGGGCATCCCGAGCATCGTGCAGGCGAAGATCTGGTCCGATCTTGTGGCGGGAATCATCGAGGGCGGAAACAAATACCTCACGGTGCTACGCGTCAGGCGGCGGGATATCGGCGAAATCATACCCCGCATCCTGAAGGAAGATCAGCACGACACCTGTACCGCCATGCTGGATCTGCTCTATCTCTTCCGGGAGGAGCCGAGAACCCTCAGTTCGCTCAAGTCCGTGTTCAACCCGAATTACTTGGCCCGGGGCATGCTCAAGGATGAGGCGGAAGGACCGAAGGACGCATACGCCCTGCTGCGCTCGGTAATCGACGACGAGGGTCTGAGCGGCCGTATCCTGGACTTCATCCTTTCCAACCACGAGCACGAGGTCGCCGCGGATCTCGCCAATCTCGTCGCGGTCACCCTGCCCGAATTCAGGGAATGGCTTTCCGCCCAAAGCGGAAGCTCCGGTGCGGGCGGCAGCGCCGGCGCGGGGCTCCCCGGTCCCGGTCACGGTCCCGGTCCCGGTTCCGGTCCCGGTTCCGGTCCCGGAGCGCAGGAGAGCAAGCAGCCTGTATCCTGAACTCCGGGAAAGGGCTTTCCCCGATATGGCGGAATACTTTCAAAAAAATAAAATTTGAAATAAAACTTGCAAAAAGAATAAACCACCCCTACAATCGACTAAGTCAAAGGCGAGTCCTCCGGAAAGGCCTACCCTCCCGGAGGATCGCCCGAGTACAAAGGGGTGTTCCATGAAGAAGTTTATTCTAGCGGGACTGATGCTCGTAATGGCTTTGGCGATGTCGGCCGCGCAGTCGGCTGCCTTCAATCTCGACGAGCTCGTCAAGGCGGCCCAGAAAGAAGGCGAACTGACCGCATATTTCACTTCCAGCCGCATAAAGGACGTCGGCGCGAATTTCGAGAAGAAGTACGGCATCAAGGTGAAGGGCACCAAAATGGCCGACCCGGAACAGGCGGAACGGATCATCCGGGAAGTGGACGCGAAGAACGTGCAGGTGGACGTGATCGGCTTTGAGGACGGAGGCCTGCTTGAAGGCAAGCTCATACCGGACGGCTACGTCACAAGCTGGGTGCCTCCCGATCTCAAGAATTCCATATCGCCCGCGGACCAGAATCCCCTCGTATTCCTTTGGCAGCCCAGGATTTTCGGCTTCAACACCGATTCCTACGGTCCGACGACTCCCGTAACGAACGTCTGGCAGATGACCGAACCCAAGTGGAAGGGGAAAATCATCATCCGCGATCCGGCCATGACGCCGGCCAACCTGGCCTTCTTCGCCGCGCTCACCGCCGACCCCAAGCCCCTTGCGGACGCCTACAAGGATCTGTACGGAAAGAACCTCGTGACCAAGGAAGCGAACGCCGGGTGGGAATTCCTGAAAAGGCTGTTCATGAACGACATCATCGTCATGAAGAGCGACGGGGACATAGGAGACGCCGTCGGAGCCGCGGGGCAGAAGGACGCTCCGATCGGCTTTTACACCATGACGAAGCAGAGGGACAACGAGGTCAAGAACCTGAAACTGGCGACCGTCCAAGGGATGAAACCTTTCATGGGCTACGCCCTTCCGACCTATGCGCTCCTCGTCAAGAACGCGCCCCACCCGAACGCAGCCAAGCTCTTCATCCATTACCTCCTGAGCGACGGCCATTCCCCATGGACGGTCAACGATATGGGCGGTTTTTCCTCCAACACCGGAGCGCCCGCCCATAAAGACAACGAAGGAACCTGGAACGTCTGGCAGCCCAAGCTCGTGAGGCTCGACAACAAGGTCGCCCTCAAGCTGCGGCAGGACATTCTCGATTTCTGGCTGGAAAACAGCGGCAACTGAAGAAAGACGAATGCGGAGGAACGAGTCCGGCATGAAACCAGCCATAGCCATCACCGGTGGACCGGGCGGATTCCTCCGCCGCTTCCGGAACAATATCGCCTGCCTGCGCTACGAGCCGACTATCCTGGTCGCGGTGGTCCTGACCTTGCTCCTGACCTATCTGGTGCTCGTTCCCCTCGGATCGATGCTGCTCGATACGATCAGGGTGACTCTGAAGGATTCGGCGACCACCGGCATGGAGCGGGGCTCTTTCACGACTTATTTCCTCCAACGGACGCTTGCGTCCAGGGTCAGCCGTGTCCTGTTCTGGCGCCCCCTGCTCAGGACCTTGCTGGTCTCCTTCTTCGTCGCGCTGATCGCCATACCGCTCGGCGCGCTGATGGCATGGCTGACGATACGGACGGATCTCCCGGGCCGGCGTTTCGTCTCCTCGGTCATGGTCATTCCCTACATGCTGCCGTCCTGGACCTTCGCCGTCGCCTGGCTCAACCTGCTCAAGAACCGGCGCATGGGCGGCGCGCCCGGCATACTGGAGAATCTGGGCTTCATCCCGCCGAATTGGCTTTCCTACGGTCCCCTGCCCATAATCGTCTGCGAAGCCCTCCACCTTTTCCCCTTCGCATTCCTCCTGTTCGGGAACGCGCTCCGCTCCGTCGATATCCAGCTGGAGGAATCGGCGCGCGTGCTCGGGGCCAAACGGAGCGTCATCACCCGTAGGATCATCCTTCCCCTGCTCAAACCGGCTCTGATGTCCGCCCTCCTCCTCACCGTTTCCCGCGTGCTCGGCAGTTTCGGTACGCCTTACCTTCTCGGCTCGGTGGTCAAATACCACCTCCTGCCGACCGCCCTGTACAACAGCTTCAAGGTGGGGAGCCCGGGCGTCGCCGCCGTCATCGCAAGCGCGACGATTCTCATCGGGGTGCTCCTGGTGACCGTGGATACCTGGTTCGTCCGGGAGTTCAAGCGCTATATAACGATGGGCGGGAAGGGCGCCATGAAGCGGACGACGCCGCTCGGCGGCTGGCGGATTCCCGCCGGCGGTCTGGCCGCCCTCGTCGTCTTCATCGCTGTCGTCCTGCCGCTCGGCACCATCATCCTGTCCAGCGTGACCATGCAGGCGGGCGTGATCAAGCCGGGCAATTTCACCATGGCGTTCTGGGTCGGCAAGGAAATCCCCGCCATGCCCGGTCAGAACGGCGTTTTCTTCAATAAGGAAATACTCTTGGCTGCCTTGAACAGCCTGAGGATCGCGGGATTCGCAGCGCTCATCGCCGGGCTTTCGGGGCTCATGGTCGGCTATATCGTCGTCAAGTTGCCGAATACGGCCATCGCGACCTTTTTGCGGCAGGTTTCTTTCCTGCCCTACCTGGTTCCCAGCATAGGTTTCGCGGCCGCCTGCCTTTCCTTCTTCGCCGTCGCGAGAGGGCCAATCCCCAGCCTCTACGGCACCATCTTCCTGCTCGTGCTCGTCATGAGCATGAAATACCTCCCCTTCGCGGCGCGCAGCGGCATCGCGGCGATGATGCAGGTCGGCAACGAAGGGGAAGAGGCCGCGCGTATCTGCGGCGCCTCCTGGCTGACCCGCATCCGGAGGATAGTCGTTCCCATCCAGAAGCACGCCCTCCTCACGGGAATAGTCCTGCCCTTCATCACCGGCATGAAGGAGCAGTCGCTCGTCATCATGCTCGCTTCTCCCGGCACCGAAGTGCTCACTACCCAGATCCTGCGCTACATCGAATACGGGTACAGCCAGCTCGCCAACGCGACCGTGCTGACCATCGTCGCCCTCATCTTCGGCCTCACCTTCGCATTGGAAAGAATCACCGGCGGCAACCTCGCTTCCGGTTTCGGAGGAAGCAACTAAATGGCAACCATCGAATTGAAACATGTGGATCGCACTTACGGCGGCGGCGTCAAGGCGGTGGACGATCTCTCTATTACGATAGAATCGGGTCACTTCGTGAGCCTCCTCGGTCCCTCGGGCTGCGGAAAGACGACGACGCTCAGGATGATAGCCGGGCTGGACGCTCCCGACGGGGGAGAAATCCTGCTGGACGGCAAAACCTTGTACTCAAAGAGGGAAGGCCTGGTCGTGCCGACGGAGAAGAGGGGCATGGGCCTCGTCTTCCAAAGCTATGCCCTGTGGCCGCACATGACGGTCGCCCAGAACGTCGCATTCGGCTTGGAAATGAAAGGCATGGAGCGGAAAGCGAAGATCCTGCGCGTGGGAGAAGTGCTCGAACTGATGCATATCGCCAGCCTGGAAAAACGTTACCCGGCGCAATTGTCCGGTGGCCAGCAGCAGCGCGTTGCCCTCGCCCGTATGCTCGCGGTCAGTCCCGATGTCCTTCTGCTCGATGAACCGCTTTCGAACCTGGACGCGAAATTGCGGCTGGAGATGAGGGTCGAACTGAAACGGCTGCATGAGACTCTCGGGAATACGGTGATTTACGTGACCCATGACCAGCTGGAGGCGATGACCATGTCCACAAAGATCGCCGTGATGAACGAGGGAAAGCTCCAGCAATACTCGGCGCCGATGGAAATATACCAAAAGCCGGCGAACCTGACGGTGGCCAGTTTCGTCGGCAACCCTCCGATGAATTTGGTGAGAAAGAACGGGAGCGCGGGCCGGAGCGGGGAGCCTGCCTGGGACCTGGGCATCCTCGACTGTTTCGCCGGTCCGAAGGCCGGCGCCCGCACGATCGGCGTCCGGCCCGAGGATATCCTTCTGATCCGGCCCGGGAGCAGACCGACGCATTCCGGAGAGGCCGCCTACTGGATCAGGAGGGCGCGGGTGGAGACGGTCCTGCCGACGGGATCGGAATGGATAGTCGGTATGGAAACGGGCGGAGTCCGCTTCTTCGCCTCCGCCCGGGATGAACCCTGCTGCCTGGATGCGGGAGAGGTGGACATGGCGGTGCCCATCGCTTCCCTTCACGTTTTCTGCGAAGATGATACGCGAATGAAATTGTCGTAAAGAGGGAATCATGATCGAGGCCGATAAATTGCCGGGATTCAGGCGGCTCATGGACGAGAAAAGCCCGGCTTTCTCCAAGAGCCAGAAAAAAATCGCATCCTTCCTCCTGTCTGAATACGATCATGCCGCCTTCATGAACGCGGCGGAGATAGCCGCTTCGCTGGGCGTAAGCGAGGCCACGATCGTCCGTTTCGCCGTTGCGCTCGGCTTCGAGGGGTTTCCCCAGCTCCGGAAATTCCTTCAGAATATCCTTCGCGACAGCGTATCCCCGGCCGTCCGAATGCAAAACAAGCTGGAAGACCTCAGGAAGGGAGAAGGCCATATCCTCTCCCAGGTGGTCGAGATGGAGACGCGGTCCATCCCGGAAATATGCCGCACCGTCCATGCCCGGGAATTCGATGCGGCCGTCGCCTCCGTTCTCGGCGCGGAGCGGCTTTTTTTGTTCGGCATCGGCCCCTCCCGTATCCTCGCGGAGCTCATGGAACTCAGGTTCAACCGCTTCGGCATGCTCACTATCGCGCTGGTGAATTCGGGGCGCGATCTACTGGACAAGCTCCTGCTGATGAAGAAGGGGGACGTCGTCATCGCCGCGGCTTTCACCCGCATCATGGGCGAGCTCGTGGCCGTCATCAAGCATGCCAAAAACGTCGGCTGTTCCAGGATCCTTATCACGGACGTGGAGGATGCGATGCTGCTCTCCCAGGTCGACACGGTGATGAGGGTGAACCGGGGCCCCATACATTCCTTCCATTCCCTGACGGCTCCCATGACGGTGATCAATGCCCTGATCCTCGCCGTCGCGATGGCCAAACCCGAGGAAAGCCTGCGCTCCCTCGCGGAGCTGGAAGAATTCCGGCAGGAATACGATCTTGATCCGATCGGAGAATTTTGATGGATTATGCTTTGTCGACAATGTGGGCCGTAAAACGATTCGCTGACCTCGAGCCTTTTTTTAAGGAAGGCGAAGACGCCGGATTCACGCGCTTCGAGCTGAACCACGGGATCGATTCCTCCATGCTCAAGGGGCTGGAAGGGAAGACCATCACCAGCGTCCATGAACCCTGTCCCGCCGACGTTCCCGCCTCCGTACTCAAGGAGAACGACTGGCTCGTGTCGTCGCTCGACGAAGGAAAAAGGAGGCTGGGCGTCGATGCGATATTGAAAAGCATCGACTTGGCCGTCTCCGTCGGGGCTTCGACCGTCGTCGTCCATCCGGGCCGCGTCGATTCGGACTTCGACGGAGAGGAGCGCATGCGGGAGCTGTTCGATTCGGGAGGACGTGCGGGTAACGAATACGCCGGCCTCATGCTGCGGAATCGGGAGGCGCGGGAACGCGCCGCGCCCGCCAATTTCCGGCAGGTGTCCAGGTCCATCGGGGAGCTCGCATCCTACGCCGGCGCCCGCGGAATAGTCCTGGGTTTGGAGAACCGGTACCATTTCCATGAATTCCCGTCCCCCGACGAGCTTGTAAAGCTGCTTGCCATCGGACCCCCCGGAACGGTCGGCTTCTGGTACGACGCGGGGCATGCGGAAACCCTCTCGCGGCTCGGCTTCTTCCCGCATCGGGAGTGGCTGGACCGCTTTTCGGACCGCATCGTCGGAGCTCATTTCCATGACCTTTCGGGGTTGGAAGATCACCGGTTCGCGGGTAACGGAACTCAACCGTGGGCATTCATCAAAGGCCGGATCCCCGCCTCCGCGTTGCGGACCTGCGAGTTCCGCAATACCTGCACGGGGGAGGAGATCGAACGGGGGCGGGCGTTCCTGGAGGAGCTCGGCGTTTGATATGCGGGCCCTTTCGGCACCGATCAAACCGGCGGTTCCGCCAGAAGACGGCGGAGGAATCTGCGAGGAATGCGCGAGGAATCCGCGATGCGTTATTCCTTGCATTGCGGAGGGTGATGAAATACAGTCATCTATATATCTCAGGAGGTATTCCATGAGAAGGCTAATCGTTCCCCTTTCCCTGATCGCCATGCTCGCGGCTCCGATGATGCAGATTCCGTTGGCGGCGCAGACCGAGTCCAAGACGCTCGTCGTGTACACCGCCTTGCCGGATTCCGAACTGCCGACGTATTTCGGCGAGTTCCAGAAGGACACCGGAATCAAGATCCAGTACGTGCGGCTCTCCGCGGGCGAAGTGCTCGCCAGGATCAAGGCGGAGAAGGGCAATCCCCAAGCGAGCGTCTGGTACGGAGGCTCCTACGACAATTTCGTCGCTGCGGCCAAGGACGGTCTCCTGGAGACCTACCAGTCTCCGGAACTCGTGAATATTCCGAAGGATTTCCACGACGCCTCCGGATTCGCGAACCCGTTCTACGTCGGCGCGATCTCCTTCGCCTGCAACACCGAATGGTTCAAGAGAAAGGGCCTGCCGTATCCAACGTCCTGGGACGATCTGCTCAAGCCGGAGTTCAAGGAACAAATTTCCATGGCCCATCCCGGAACTTCGGGTACTTCCTATACCATCCTCGCCACGATCGTACAGATGCGCGGCGAAGCGGGCGCTTGGGAATATTTCAGGGCCCTGAACCAGAACGTCCGGCAATACACCAAGTCCGGCGCCGCTCCGCCCATGGATGTCGGTCTCGGTGAGGCGGCCATCGGCATCACCTTCTCGCATGACGGCCTGAAACCCGCCTTCGAGGGGTACCCGGTGGCGTTGTCCTTTCCCAAGGACGGTACCGGTTTCGAAATCGGCTGCGTCGCCCTCATCAAGGGCGGAGCGGCGAAGGAGCTGGCAAACGCCAAGCGCTTCATCGACTGGACTCTGAGCAAGCGCGGGCAGGAACTTTTCGAGCCCTCCAAGTCCTTCCGCCTGCCGGTCAACAGGCTGGCCAAGGCTCCCGGCGGCGCCGTCGATATGAATGACCTTAAGGTCATCAATTACAACGCGGTTTGGGCGGGAGAGAACCGCAAGCGTCTCGTCGAAGAATTCACAAAGACCATCGCGGCGCAGAACAACCTGAAGTGATGCCGAAACGGTGGAGCCGGTTGCTCCGCCGTTGTTTCTTCCTGTCCCGGACTCGGTCCAAAGCGATCGACGGACGACATCCCCTTTCCGGAATAAAGCAAGGAGCCGCAATGAAGGGCAAGAATAGGAGCATGCGTCTCTCCCATCTCGCAGGGGATCCCGTACTGCTCTTCTTCGTCGTCCTCGTATTCTCCGGACTCGCCCTTTTCGTCGTCCTTCCGCTATCCCGCATCTTCGTATACGGAGTCACGGACGACGCGGGGAAGCTCGACTTCGCGGCCGCGATCGAAATGCTGGGATCGGGGGCCTATGCTTCGACCTTCCGCAATTCGATGATGCTCGGCATCGTGACGGCGGTGATCGCCACCCTCATCGGCTACGCGTTCGCCTATGCCATCACCCGCACGGACCTGCCGTTTAAGGGTTTTTTCAAGGCCGTCGCGACGATTCCCATCATCTCGCCGCCTTTCGTGCTCTCCCTTTCCATGATTTTCCTTTTCGGCCGGAACGGGCTGATCACGCGGAGGCTGTTCGGGATAGAGGACGCCAACGTCTACGGCATGCGGAGCTTGGTCATCATCCAATCCATTTCCTTCTTCCCGATAGCCTACCTTACCCTCACCGGAATACTCGAGAAGATGAATCCCGCGGTCGAGGACGCCGCCCTCAACCTCGGGGCGTCCAAATTCCGTATTTTCAGGACGGTGACCTTGCCGCTCTCCCTCCCCGGCATCGTGAGCGCCCTTCTCTTGGTGTTCATCCAGTCGATGGAGGATTTCAGCAATCCGGCCGTCATCTCGGGCAACTTCTCGACCCTCGCGGTCGAAGCTTACAGAATCATAACCGGGATGTACGACATGAGAGGCGGATCCCTCATGGCGCTCATGCTCCTGGCGCCAACCTTCGCGGCCTTCGCCCTTCAAAAATACTGGTTGTCGGGAAAATCCTTCGTGACCGTCACGGGCAAACCCGGCCAGGTCCGCGTCCGCGCTGAAGGCCCGGCCCTCAAGTGGACGCTGTTCGCGTTCTGTGCGCTTATCGCCTTCATCGTCATCCTTTTCTACGGAACGGTACTCGTCGGCGCCTTCGTGAAAATTTGGGGCATCAATTTCACCCTCACCTGGAGCCACTTCAAATATGTCTTCTCTGTCGGCTGGGCGCCCCTGCGCAACTCCGTGACCTTGGCGCTCATCGCGACTCCCATAACGGGCATTCTCGGCATGATCATAGCTTTCCTCGTGGTGCGGAAAAGTTTTCCGGGGAAGCGGCTCATGGAATTCCTGTCCATGCTGACTTTCGCCGTTCCCGGCACCGTGGTCGGCATCAGCTACATCCTCGCCTTCAACCAGAAACCCTTCCTCCTGACCGGAACCGCCTTCATCCTCGTCATGGTCTTCACCTTCCGGAATATGCCCGTGGGTATCGAGGCGGGCACATCGACCCTGCTCCAGATAGACATGTCCATCGAAGAGGCGTCGACGATACTCGGCGCGACGAGCGCCGTTACTTTCAGGAGGATCAGTCTGCCCCTGCTCAGGCAGGCCTTCTTCTCGGGGCTGGTCTACTCCTTCGTCCGATCCATGACGGCGGTGAGCGCCGTGATATTCCTGATTTCCCCGCGCTGGAACCTCGCGACGGCGGGGATCTTCTCGCTGTTCGAAGCGAGCAAGTATTCGGACGCCGCGGCGTATATCGTCGTGATGATAGCGATCATCCTGGTCGCGATGGCGATCCTGAACTTCCTGGTCAACCTCCTCGGAAAATCCGAGCGAAGCGTTTAGGAGCGGAAAGTGGCAAAATCCGATTTCAGCTCGAAAAGCTCAAGCGTCACGCTGAAGAACCTGACCAAGAAATTCGGGAGCCTGGACGGTTCGGGAGAGATGACGGCCGTCGACGATTTCAATCTGGAAATCGAGGACGGCGAGCTCGTTACCCTCCTCGGACCTTCCGGCTGCGGCAAGACCACGACGCTGCGCATGGTCGCCGGTTTCGAATTCCCCACATCGGGATCTATCCTGATCGGGGGCAAGGACGTAGCCCGCGTGCCGCCGAACAAGCGCGGCTTGTCCATGGTATTCCAGAGTTATGCCCTTTTCCCCCATCTCAGCATCTACGAGAACGTGGCGTACGGGCTCCGGGTCCAGCGCCTGCCGAAGGCGGAGATCGCCGAACGTACGGCTGAGGTCCTGGACCTGATGCAGTTGACTTCCATGGCGAAGCGTCACCCGAGCCAGGTTTCGGGCGGGCAGCAACAGCGGATCGCACTCGCGCGGGCGATCGTCATCGAGCCGAAGGTCCTCCTGTTCGACGAGCCGCTCTCCAATCTTGACGCCAAGCTGCGCGAATACATGCGCGACGAACTCCGGAAGCTGCAGAAACGGCTCGGAATCACGAGCCTGTACGTCACGCACGACCAGGACGAGGCCATGGCGATTTCCGATCGGGTCGTCATCATGGAAGGTGGAAAAATTCGCCAGACGGGCACTCCGAGGCAGATCTACGAACATCCCCGCTCGAAATTCGTCGCCAATTTCATGGGGAAGGCCAATTTGGTACCCGCTCTTTTTGAAGGCAGGGAGGGGGACGGCGCGGTCGTCTCGCTCTGGGGCGGGAAGGTCTTCCTTTCCAGACCCGATATCCAATCCCGGGATGCCGGATCGGAGCCTGCGGCCGGGGACACGGTTTCCCTGGTCGTCAGGCCGGAAGCCGTGAGGCTCACTCCCGCCACGGACGCGGGACCGGGAAGCCTGATCGCCGGAACCGTCGTGCGCCTGACCTATTTCGGGGGCGTCGCCCTGTACGAAGTCATGGCGGGCGACCGGACCCTTATCGTGGAAAGCCACAATCCCCAAGCGACGGGCGTATTCGAAGAAGGGATGACGGTGGGGATCCATTTTGACTTGGATTCGGTGAGGATCCTGCATGGGGCGGAATGCTGAACCGGATCTGCGCCATACTATTCATACAACGGCAGATTGCTACTAATACGTTTTAGTCAATCCAGTGCCAGATTGAAATGATACTCTGTTCCGGTCGGTTGCAGTGTGCAGGCCGATTGCCGCATGGGGCAGGCCGATGCCGAAAAAAATGATGCGCCAAGGAGTGAGCATGACCATAGACACCGTTCTGTTCGACATGGGCGGAACCATAGAAGAGGTACATTTCGATCGGAACCAACGGCTCCGCAGTCTTCCCCTCCTCCTCGGCATTCTTGCCGAGGAGGGCATAGTCCTGCCGGGCGGAGACGGATCCATACTCGATACCCTGCTCGCGCGGAACGCCGAGTACAAGGTTTGGAGCGAAAAGACCGGCGTCGAATCCCCGCCGGCGTCGATCTGGCTGGATTGGAACCTCCGGGATTACGATACGGACCCGGAGAAGGTCACCCGCCTGGCCGAACGCCTATCCTATGCCTGGGAAACGGGTTTCTTCGTGAGGCGCATGAGGAAGGATGCCGCCGAGACCCTGGAGGGCTTGAGAAAGCGGGGCTACAAGCTCGGCGTGATCAGCAACACTTCCAGCCGGACCCAAGTGTTCAGGACGTTGGCGGAGTACGGCATCGAAAAGTATTTTTCCTGCGTGGTCCTTTCAAGCATGGAAGGCATCCGGAAACCGGAGCCCGCCATCTTTGAGGCTGCCCTGCGCGCCGTAGGCTCCGAGGCGGGGACGACCGCCTACGTCGGCGACACGATCTCCCGCGACGTGATCGGATCCAAGCGGGCGGGCTACGCCCTGGCCTTCCTGATCCGGTCCTTCCTCACTTCGGGAAGCGACGCGACGGTCGTTCCCGGGGCCGCTGAACCCGACTACGTGGTGGATAACCTCAGTCGGATCGTTACCGTACTCGACGGGATCCGCGCGGGGATGGAACCGGGGATGGAACCGTAGAATAAAAAGTTGACAACCGGAAAAATCAAGGCTACACTCACTTAAACGTTTTCGTAAAACCATGAACATAACCATCAAGACCATTGCGCAACGCGCCGGTGTCTCAACCGCCGCGGTTTCCAAGGCCCTCAACGGGTATCCGGACATCGGCAAGGAAACGCGGGAGCGGATCCTCAAAATCAGCGACCAGCTCGGCTATACGCCGAATGCGCTGGCGAGGAATCTGGTGAAACAGAAGGGAAATACGCTCGGTCTGCTGATTCCCGACATTTCCACCCCGATCTATCCGGAGATCTTCAAGGGCGTCGACTCGGAAGCGAAGCGGCTCGGATTCAGCCTCTTCCTTTGCGACACGAACAGGAAAAAGGATTTCGAATGCAGCTACGTCCAGACGCTCATGGAGAATCGGGCGAGGGGCATCATCATCGCGCCGGTCGACAACGAGATCGACCATATCCTGGATGTTTCCCGCGGACGCATACCCCTGATCTTCATAGGCGGCAAAGTCAACAACAGCATGGACAACTACGTCACCAACGACAACGTGATGGGATCCCGGCTCGCCGTGGAGTACCTCGTTTCCCTCGGCCACAAGGATATCTGCATGATCTGCGACAACTACCGGACCAAGACCAAACGGGACCGGGTCGCGGGCTTCAAGGCGGCGATGGAAACGAGCGGCCTGGGCGCGCATGTGAGCATTTCGGACGGCATCCATCCGGAAGGAATGGAATACGGCTTCCACGAGGCCATGAGCCTTATCGACGCGGACGCCCTCCCGACGGCGATCTACGCTTCAAGCGACATGGTCGCCCTCGGCGTGATGAAAGCCGCCGCCCTCCGGGGGCTAAGGATACCCGAGGACTTCTCGCTCATCGGCTACGACGACATCCAGTTCGCTTCCCTTCCCACCATAAACCTTACGACCGTCGCGCAACCGAAATTCGAGATCGGCATCCTCGCGGTCCAATTGCTGATCAGGGCGATCGAAGAAGGAAATTCGGCGACGCAGCACAGGAAGATCATCGAACCGACCCTCGTGGTCCGAAATACCTGCGCCGCGCCGAATTCCGGGCGCCAAAGAGGCATTCGTGAAAATTGAAGCGATACTGTTCGACATGGGCGGCACCATAGAGGATATCCGCCACGACCGGAGAAGCCGGCTTGCGGCCACCGGCGAGCTGCTCGCCCTGCTCGCCCGGGAAGGCCTCGTCCTGAACGCTTGCGAGGATGAGGTCCTCGACTCCATCGAAAGGCGGAACCGCGAATACCGGACCTGGTCCGAAAGCACCATGCGCGAAGGGCGGCCCGCGGCCATCTGGAACGAGTGGTATCTCCGCGATTTCTCCCTGCCGGTGGACGAAGTGAACCGGGTGGCCGAAAAGCTCGCGTACATCTGGGAAACGAAATTCTATACCAGATCCGTCAGGCCGGAAGCCGCGGCAGCACTGCGGAACCTGAAGGCGAGGGGGTATTCCCTCGGCGTCATCAGCAACACCTCCTGCGAAGCCCAGGTCCACGAAACCATCCGGGCGTACGGCATCGCCGACCTGTTCGATTGCGTCTGTCTTTCCTGCGTTTCCGGCATACGGAAGCCCGATCCCCGCATTTTCATGGAAGCCCTCTCGATCATCGGTTCTTCCGCGGAAAACACCGCGTATGTGGGCGATACGGTGTCCCGGGACATTTCGGGCGCCAAGGCGGCGGGGTTCGCTGCCGCCTTCCAGATCAAATCGTTCATGACGGCCGACAGGGACGCGGAGCTCCCTCCTGATTCCCCGCGGCCGGATTTTCTGATCGGAAACCTTCTGGAAGTGGAATATATCCTCGACAAGATCCATCAACGACAGGCGCAGGAGGAATAGATGATCCGTGAGAGTCCGGAACGCCCGAGCGCGGGCGTCCGTAAGGCGCCGTCGCGGTTCCTGGAAAAATCCGGGAACATGCTGGTTTCGCTGTTCACCAATCCCTACAATGTCATAAGCCTCGTATCCCTGGTGCTGCTCGCGTACCTCATCGTCGTTCCCGTAGGGGAGATGGTGCGCACCAGCTTCACCTGGCAACCCAAAGACGCCAGGCTCGTCGAGACCGCCGTGCCCGGCGCTTTCACGGCGTACCATTGGGTCCAGATGCTTTCAAGCGAGGTGAGCCGGGCGATGCTCTGGGAGCCGCTCCTCAATTCCCTTGCGGTCGCCCTCTGGGTGTCGGCCATTTCCCTCGTAATCGGCGGCCTCATGGCCTGGGTCACCACGCGGACCGACCTGCCGGGACGGAAGTTCTTCGCGTTCTGCGTGCTGGTGCCGTACATGCTTCCTTCCTGGTACAAGGCGCTCGCCTGGATCGCCGTCTTCAAGAACGAGCGCATCGGCGGATACCCGGGCTTCCTCAACGCCATCTTCGGCTGGAGCCCTCCCGACTGGCTTTCCTACGGTTTCCTGCCCATCGTGATCACGCTCAGCATCCATTACTATGCCTTCGCCTACCTCCTCATCTCCTCCGCCCTCTCCTCGATCGGCGGGGATCTTGAGGAAATGGGAGAGATCGCGGGAGCGAGCCGCTTCACGATCCTGCGCAAGATCACCTTTCCCCTCGTCCTTCCGGCGATCCTGTCCTCCTTCATCCTCACCTTCTCCCGGGCGATAGGCACTTTCGGCGTGCCGGCCTTCCTCGGCCTGAAGGTGAATTACTACACGATTTCGACGATGCTTTTCGCGAGCGTCCGCAACCGGCAGACCGTGCAGGCCTACATACTCAGCATCGTCCTCATCTTCCTGGCGGTGCTGACGGTCTACATGAACCAGAAAATGATAGGCAAGCGGAAGAGCTACACGACGATAGGCGGCAAGGGGACGAGGAAGAATCTCGTCAAACTCGGAAAGTGGACGAATCCGATCCTGTCCGCTCTCATCCTTTTCATCGTCGTCGCGGTCATCTTTCCCGTCGTCATCCTCCTGCTGCAGTCCTTCCTGGAACGGGACGGCATCTACAAGCCGGACAATCTTACCCTCCATTACTGGATTGGCGAATCCACGAGGCTCATCGGGGAAGGCGAACCGGGGATCTTCCGCAACGGGGCGATGTGGAGGGCTCTCGGCACCACGATGAAGCTCGTGCTCGTGTCGTCGGTCATCGCGACCTTCGTCGGGCTGATCCTGGGCTACGTGATCTCCCGGGGACGCAAGAAACTTTCCGGACGAGTCATAGAGCAGGTATCCTTCCTGCCCTACCTCATCCCGTCCATAGCCTTCGGCGCCATCTACTTATCCATGTTCTCCAGGCCGCACTTCTTCATCCCGGTGCTGTACGGGACCCTCGCGATCCTCATCCTCATCAGCGTCGTCAAATACCTGCCTTTCTCCGTGAGGGCCGGAACGAGCAACATGATGCAGATCGGTTCGGAACTCGAAGAAGCCGCGATGATCGAGGGAGCCTCCTTCGCGAGGCGGTTTTTCCGGATAGTCATGCCGCTCGCGGGCAAGGGCTTCGTGAGCGGCTTCATCCTCATCTTCATCAGCGCGATGAAGGAGCTCGACCTGGTGGTGCTCCTCATGACGCCGGCGACGTCCACGCTGACCGCGCTGACCTATTCCTACGCGGATTCCGGGTTCCACCAGTTCTCGGACGCCGTCATCACCGTGATCGTGGCCATCATCATGGTCGTCTACGTCCTTGCCGGGAAAATAGGGAAGGTCGACATGTCCAAAGGGTTGGGGGGCTGAGAAAAATGAGTCGAATAGAGATATCCAAGGTCAATAAATATTACGGGGACGTGCACGTGCTGAAGGACCTCGACCTGGTGGTCGAGGACGGGGACTTCATGACCCTCCTCGGGCCCTCCGGCTGCGGGAAAACGACGACCCTCAGGGTGATCGCGGGCCTGGAAGCCCCGCAGCGCGGGACGCTGAGCATCGGAGGCGTCAAGGCGGCGGACGGCGAAGTGAATTTCAACATGCCTCCGGCCAAGCGCGGCGTGAACCTGGTGTTCCAGAGCTATGCCCTCTGGCCTCACATGACCGTGTTCGAAAACGTCGCCTTCGGGCTCGTCATCAAAAAAATGGCCAAGGCGAAGATCACGGAAAAGGTGACGGGCGCGCTCGGGCGGCTCCATATACAGGAGTTCGCCGAACGCTACCCTTCGGAGCTTTCGGGCGGACAGCAGCAGCGCGTCGCGATCGCCCGGTCCATCGTCTCGGAACCGCGGGTGCTCCTGCTGGACGAGCCGCTTTCGAACCTGGACGCCAAGCTCCGCATCGAGATGCGATCCGAACTCAAGCGGCTCCATCAGGAGCTCAAGACCACCGTGGTCTACGTCACGCACGACCAGGTCGAAGCCCTGACCATGTCCACCAAGATCGCAGTGTTTTTCGAGGGCCGCCTCGTCCAGGTGGATACGCCCAAGGGGCTGTACGGCAATCCGGTGGAGCTCCGCGTCGCGGACTTCATCGGCAATCCGAAGATCAATTTCGTCGAATGCTGCTGTTCAACCGACGGAGACGCGTTGGTGACGGACTCGGTGCTGGGGCGGATGGTGCTGGACCGGGCGGCAGCGCGGAACGCCCGCTTCCCGCCCATGGGCGTCGAACCCGTCGCCTGCGGAGTCTCTTCGGTTCTGGCGATCCGGCCGGAGCACGTGCATATCGGCCGTGTCCGGACTCCGGGCGCGGTGCCCTGCCGCATTTATTCCGCGCTTCCGGCGGGTTCGGAGACCCTCATCCAGGCTGCCGTCAACGGCGATATGATCATGGCGAAGGTCATCGGGCAGGAAGAATTCGGCCAGGACGAGAGCGCGTGGCTTTCCGTCCAGACTGACAAACTCAATGTCTACGACAAGGCAAGCGGGCGCATCGCCCTCGGAGCCCTCTCATGAGGGACCCGGAGGTTCGGGAATACACCATCTGGATCATTTCTCTAAACGGAGGTACTACATGTTCATCAGTAAGCGTGCGACGGTAGCCGCGATCGCGTCTCTCATGGCCCTCGCGCTGTCGACGGGTACGATCTGGGCGCAAACGGCTACGGCTTGGTCCAAGAAGGCGGCGCTCGACGCTCCCGATACGACCGAGCAGCTTTACGAAGCCGCCAAGAAGGAAGGGAAGGTGGTCCTGTATTCCATGTCCAGCCGGAGCAAGGACGTGAAGGCGAGCTTCGAAAAACAGTACCCCGGCGTCACGGTCGAAGCCTACGACATGCGCAATACCGAAATTTTCGAGAAGATCGAACGCGAGAACGCCGCCGGCATCAAGAACGCCGACGTCATCTTCGTGAAGGATTCCGACGGCACGATGGCGAACGACTTCTACGCCCGCGGCGTCGTGCACAGCTACGTTCCCAAGGATATCGGCGTCAAGGTAGCCAACGAGTTCAAGCGGCCCGGATTCGCGATCTACCTGGAAATGAAACTCGTGTTCTACAACACCGAAGTTTACGACAAGGATCCCATCGACAGCTGGTGGGACCTCACGCGCCCCGAATGGAAGGGCAAGATCATGCTCACAAATCCGCAGGCGGCCATCGAGACCCTCGGCCTGTTCTGCAGTTTCGTCCAGAACTCCGCCGAAATGGCGGCGGACTACAAACGCGAGTTCGGCCAGGACATCAAGCTCAGCCCCGGAATCGCCAACGCCGGCTACGAGTTCATCAAGCGCTTGGCCGCGAACGATCTGATCATCACCAGTTCCGACCAGGAAGTGGTGGACGCGATCGGAGCCGCCGGACAGAAGAACCCGCCCATCGGCATCGCCACCTCATCCAAGATCCGCGACAAGAGCAAGGGACTGAAGCTCGGCATGGTGACCACCCTGAAGCCCCGCTCCAGCACCGGCAATCCGGCATATCTCCCCATGGTCGAAGGCGGCCAGCACCCCAACGCAGCCAAGCTCCTCATCCGCTACATGGCGGGAGAAACCGACGGGAAGGCGGCGGGCTTCAAACCCTTCGACGTGGAGGGCGCCTGGCCGACCAGGAGCGACATGGCCACCAAGAGTGCGACTCCCCTCACTGCGATGAACCTCTGGTCCGAGGACGCCAAATACAACTATCCCAACACGGTCAAGGTGACGAATTTCTGGATTTCCCTCAAGAAGAAGTAGCGTGCGGCCGGATTTCCCCTCGGAGGGCCCGGCAAGGAGAAAGACCGATGATCAAGGCTCTCGCCTTCGACGGTAACGGGGTTCTGTATTACCGCGATTCGGATTTCGTGGACGAGCTGGTTGATTACATCGCCGCGACCCTGGTTCCCGGCCTCGATCGGGCCGGCGCGGCCGGCGACTTCCGCCGATGGATGAACGCTTCGTTCGACGGAGGCATAGGCAAGGGCGAAGCGATGGAACGGTTCATGGACGGGATAGGCGTGTCGGACGAGGCCGCGCGGGCCGGGATCGCGGCGAAGGAATTGGAGTTCAGCCGCCGCATCCGGCTCTATCCGACCGAGCGGGAAACCCTGCTCGCCCTGGAGGCGTGGGGCATTCCGATGGGCATGATCACCAACAGTTTCCAGAGCGCGCGTGAAAAGGCCAATTGGTTCCAAGCGATGGGGCTCGGCTGCGTCGTCCGGGAAGTTGTCAGCTCCATCGATTTCGGCGCCGCCAAGCCCGATCCGTCGATCTATCTGGAATTCGCCCGCCGGGCGAACGTCGATCCGGGCGAAGTCGCTTTTGTCGGGCACGAGGATTTTGAAATCCGGGGGGCCGAGAAGGCGGGAATGCGCACCGTGTCTTTCAACTGCCCCGAGGGCATCATCGCGGATTTTCACTTAAACGTTTTCGAAGATCTTCTCGCCGTAGTCGAGCGGCACGGAAAGGTGAGGTCATGAAGTACGACATCATTTGCGTTGGCCATATAACCAACGACGTCAGGGACATGATGGGCGTCCGCACGCCCTTCGTCGGAGGGGCGGCCTATTTTTCCCCCGTCGCCGCGGCGCGGAGCGGCGCGAAGGTCCTGGTCGTCACCAAGATGGCGCTGGCGGACCGCGCTTCCGTGGACCTTCTGGGGCGGGAGGGGGTCGAAGTCCGCTTCCTCCCCTCCGGGGCGACGACATCGATAGAGAACATCTTCCATTCTCCGAATCCGGACGAGCGGAAGCTGAAACTCGTTTCAGCGGCGGATTCGTTCACGATGGCTGACATCGGCGGCCTCCCGGATGCTTCGGTCTACCATATCGCGGCCCTCTTCAAGGACGAGGTGCCCGATGAGGCGATCCGCATCCTTGCCGCGAGGGGGCGGGTGGCTCTGGACCTGCAGGCCGTCCTTCGCCATTTCGCGAAGGACGACGTGGAGTTCCGCGACTGGCCGGCCAAGGAAACCTTCCTTCCGTACGCGCACTTCATCAAGGCGGATTCCGTCGAGATCAAGGCGATAGCCGGTACCGAGGACCGTGAGGAAGCCGCCAGGAAGCTCTTCGCGTGGGGCGGCCGGGAGATCGTCATCACCCGGCAGGACGAGGTCCTGGCCTATGACGGTTCCGGCTTCCACCGCGCGCCCTTCGATCCGGTGCGGCTCGACGGCAGGGCGGGGAGGGGCGACACCTGTTTCCTGGCATATATCGCCCGCCGCGCGACGCACGGCGTAAGCGAGTCAGTCCATTACGCGGCAGCGCTGACCAGCATCAAGATGGAGAGTCCGGGACCTTTCGCGGGTACACCGGCTCAAGTCGGAGAACGCATGGAACGGCAGAATTATTGATCAATCCCTTTTCTATTTCAGGATCGTCATCACAGGAGGCGTTATCGTGAAGAGAAAGTTATCGGCGTTGATATTCGCATTCGCGTTCTTGTCCGGCGCGGCCGCCGTTTGGGCGGATTTGGTGCCGGCGGCTCCGCCCCTCGACAAGCAGGGGCGTTATGAGGTTTCCAGACCCGAGCACCTCCTCTATATGGGTGCCAATTTCGGCGATAAGGACGTTCCCCGGGACGGAACCTACGTCCTGGGCGCCGACATCGACATGGCGGGGGTGGAAGGCTACGTCCCCATGGCGAAGAACAAGGAGAACGGCTTCATCGGCGTCTTCGACGGCCAGAACCATGTCATAAAGAACTTCACCATCTCGCGGAAGGGAAAGAAGTACGTGGCCCTCTTCGGCTACTGCGGCAACGAGGACCAGCTCGGAGTCATCAAGAATCTCGGTCTCGTGAACCTCGACGTGACCGGCACCCAGAATGTGGCCGGCCTGGTCGGCGTCAGCTACGGCACGATCACGAACTGCTTCGTGATCGGCAAGATCCGCGACGACGCGGGATCCAACGCGGGGACGGTCGGCGGGATCGTCGGAAAGAACAAGGAAGGCGAAGGCGCCCTCATCGGCATCGTCAAGGATTGCTACGCCGTCGTGAATATCGAAGGGCGCTTCAATCTCGGCGGCATCGCCGGGCAGGAAGACGGCGGCGGCATCATCGAGAACTGCTACGCCGCGGGCACGGTCACCGCTTTCGACGCGAACGGCGCCACCGGCGGGCTCGTCGGCGCCTTCAACGCCGGACAGATCGTCCGGAACAGCGCGGCGATGAACGCGAAGATCGTCGGCAAGAAGGATACGGACAAGATCGCGGGACAGCTCTACGACGAGAGCGGCATTTCGGTCACCGGCAATATCGCCTGGGATGCCATGACCATCGAAGGAAACGAACCCGAATTCCAGCCGATCAAGTGGACCGACAAATCCGCCTCGGAACTCCAGAAGAAGGCGACCTTCGCCGCCCTCGGATGGGACTTCGCGAAGATCTGGGCCTGGCAGGGATCGGACGGATCGGGGTATCCCATCCTGAAGTCTTTCGCCGCGAAGGACCAGGAGCGCAAGGTCGATTTCGGCTTCAACGCGGCCATCGTCATGCGCCCGGTCAACTCCGCGAAGGCAAAAACCGATATCTCCATTGAAGCGCGCGTGATATCCGCCAAGGCGCCCAAAAGCGTGGAGTTATGGTACGGGTCAGTGCCCGACGGATCGTCGTTCACCGCCAAAGTGGCCATGGCCAAGGGCAAGGACGATCTTTATACCGGCAAGATCCCCGGCGTCGCCAAAGGGCCGCTTTACTACTACGTGAAAACGGTCACCGCCTCAGGCGCCGAGATCACGAAACCCTGGGACAAGGCGCAGAGCATCGGCGTGGCCGTGGACGACGGCACGGTCTACGGCGAACCAGCGGAGATCGTCATCTCCCTCGGCGAGAAACAGACAACCATGGCGTTCAATTGGATGACCATCCCCGCCATCAAGGACAGCATCGTCTATTACGCCAAGAAGGACGGGTTCAAAGGTAGCTTCAAGGAAGCCAGGGGAACCGGCTCCATCGTCGCGGTGACCCCGGGCTTCAACGAAAAAATGAGCCATAAGGTCACGATCGACAATCTGGAACCGGCCGCGACCTACGTATACCGCGTCGGCGACGGGAAGGGCTTCCAGAGCTGGCAGTACGAGTTCACCGCTCCTCCCGATCCTAAAAAGGTGGACGGCTTCAGCTTTCTGTTCACTTCGGATCCCCAGTCGGTGAGCCTGAAGGACTACGAGACGCTTAAATTCACCTACAACTACGGCCTTACCCTGGTGGACAAGCCCGCCTTCATGCTGATGGCCGGCGACATCACGCAGGACGGCTATAAGGCCTCCCAGTGGTCCTGCTTCTTCCAGAGCGTCGGGGACAAGCTCGCGACCATCCCCTTCATGCCCGTGATGGGGAACCACGATTTCAAGGGCGATCCGACCTACTCCACCTTCAAGAGCCGTTTCAATACCCCCGCAAACGGCGCGGGCGGCGATCTCGGCGGAACCAACTATTGGTTCGAATACGGGGACGCCTTCTTCGCCGTCCTCAACACCGAGGCCGTTCCGAACGCGGCCATCAAGCCAAACCTTGAGAAGCAGCTGTCCTGGCTTGAAGCGGCCGTCAAGAAGACGAACAAAAAATGGAAGATCGTGGCCTTCCACGCGGGTCCTTATTCCTCCAACCATGACGGCACTCCCATCAGGGACATCGCCGCCGCGCGTCTTGAAGCGATGAAGATCGACCTTGTCCTCTCCGGCCATGACCACCTGTACCTGCGCACCACAATGAAGGGCGACCGGAAGGTGGTTCCCGGACAGAGCACGACGTACGTCACCGGCGGCACCGCCGGCAACAAGTATTACGCCTGGCTCGACCGTTCCGCGCCGTACACAGAAGTCAAATCCGACACCTTCGATTGCCAGATCATCAACGTGGTTCTGGTGAACGAGGAGAAGATCTCCTTCTGGTCGATGCAGCGCGCCGACCCGAAGAAAACCGGGTTCAAGGAAATCGACTACTTCGAAATCCCCAACGCGCTCTCATCGGTATCGTCGGCAACGGATTTCAGCGCCGGGAAGGCGCTCGCCGCCGCGATCGCCCTGCCCTGAGCACGAACGGAAATCGCTTGTACGGGGCTCCCTCGCGGGAGCCCCTTTTAATCGATCACGGCGATCGGAATACCAGGAGCGGATATGCCAGGCGTTGTTTCTTCACGATTGACCATCAAGGCAAGGCTCATGCTCCTGTGCTGCTTCATCGCCCTGGCGTTCATCGTCGTCTTTACGGTATCTTCCCGGGCTCTGAGCGGACTGTCCGCTTCCGTCGGCGAGCAGGGCTCCAGTGTGGAACTGTTCATCCGCGCGTCGGCGGTCGAGCGGATGTCCTACGGGCTCGAAGTGATCCTTCTAAAAACGGCTATTCTGGGGATACAGGGCGGCTCCGCGGAGTCGATCGGGAACATGACCGCCGAAGTGGATAATACCGTGGCTTCCGGTGCCGGGATCGTCGTGGACCTCGCCGCCTTCCCTGCCCTCACGATCGAGCAGACGGATGCCGTCGGAGTCGTGAAGGACGCGTACGGGGAATACGGCAACTACATCCTCACGCTGACGGGCATGCTCCGAGACTCGTCTTCGGAAGTGGTGGGCCTCCTGCCCGGCTTGGAACGGAACTTTTCCGTCCTCAGGCGGTCACTCAACTCTCTCATCTCCATGGTGCAGGCCGAAACGGCGGCAGCCTCGGAACGGGCGCGGATTGCCGAACTCACGGCCCGGACCGCGCAGGCGGCCGTCGCGCTCGCCGCCCTGCTCGTCATCGTATCCGCGCTGGTTTTCGTCATGCGGTCGATCACGCGGCCGATCGCGCTGATCCAGCGTACGGTCGAGCGGCTCGGGGCGGGGGACTTCAGCATGAAATCCGGCTTGTCGGGAAAGGATGAGGCGGCGCGCATCGCGATGAGCGTCGATGCCTTGGTGGATGCCATGCGGGCCCTGTTGGGTACGGTCAAAACCCGCGTAGACGAGCTCGACGGGACAGGACGCGGCCTTTCATCGAATATGGCGACCTCGCGGGCCGCAGTCGCCCGAATCGACGCAAGCGTCGAGAGCGCCGGCCTGCGGCTGGACGAACAGGACGCGTCCGTGCGCGAGGTCGCCGGCGCCGTCGAGAAGTTGACCCGGAACTTCGAAGCGCTCGCGCTGATGATCGCGAACCAGTCGGCCGTCGTCGAGCAGTCTTCGGCCTCCATCGAACAGATGATCGCGAACGTGGATTCCGTCGCGGCATCCTCCATAAGAGCCGGCGAGGCCGCGGCGAACCTCGCATCCGAAGGATCGGACGGCAAGGCCCTGATAGATGAGGTCGGTTCGTCGGTCGCTTCCATCGTCGGCTATTCGGAGAACCTGAGCGAGGCCGCCGCGCTTATATCCGAGATAGCGTCCAGGACGAACATGCTCGCGATGAATGCGGCCATAGAGGCGGCGCATGCCGGCGACTCGGGCAAGGGCTTCGCTGTCGTGTCGGACGAGATACGCAGATTGGCCGAGCAATCCACCGCCCAGGCCAAGGACATCTCGGCGGACCTCGTGCGCGTATCGGAAGCGATCGAAAAGGTCCGCATTTCTTCGGAGGCCGCGGTCAAGTCCTTCGGCTCGGTGCTCACCGGCGCCGGAGCGGTCGACAAGGCGATCGCCGAAAGCGCGCACGCGTTAGCCGAACAGCGTGTAGGCGGCAAGCAGGTGCTGGAAGGGCTCGTGAGGCTCAAGGGGCTGACGAGCGAGATAGCCCGGGGCTCGACCGAGATGTCCGCGGGCAACGGGGCGATAACGGCGCAGATGTCCAGGCTGCAGGCGGCAAGTTCGTCGGTGGCGCTCAACGCGCGGGAAATAAACGGCGGCGCGGACGAGATCCGGAAAGCCGTCGCGGCTACGATCGAACTCGCGGAGAGGAACGCGTCGCGGATCGCGGACGTCAAGGCGGCATCCGAAAAATTCATTTTATAGCCGCACGCCTCGGACTCCGGCTAATCGGGACTGTCCGCCTGCCGTGGAGCTCCGTCCGCGAAGCAGGCCGACCCGTCATCGCCATGAAGGCGCCGGTATCCTTCCAATAGGCGATCCATCACCCGGCTCGTGCGGCTGCCGGACTCGCCGGTGCTGGGACACTCGCCCCGTCCCGTCAGCTGCTCGACGATGGTCCGGATCAGGGGTTGCTGGATATGGACCGGATTGGGCGCCTCGATGTTTTCGGCCGTCCCGCCGCATTCGAGCCGCAGGGGCTCGTTCCCGTAAACGCTGAAGCGGAGAAGTCCGCGATCTCCGACCACCTCGACGAACTCTCTGTCGACAGGCGAACAGAAGCACCAACGGCCCGTGCCCGCAAGACCCGACCGGAAGCGGAAGGAGCCGGAGACGAAATCCTCGGGACCGTACAGGCCGGCGCGGTTGGCCGCGTAACCGTCGACTTCTTCGACCGGTCCGAACAGGAAGTCCAGGAGGTCCAGGGTGTGGCTACCCACGTCCAGCAGAAGGCCGCCGCCGGAAAATTCCGGCGTCAGGCGCCAAGGGCGCCGGTGGGGATCCGAATCCTCCGGATCGGCAAGCTTGTCGTGCGCTACGGCGACATAGCGCAATGTTCCGAGCACGCCCGAATCCAGGATCGCCTTGATCTTCAGAAAGCGGGGCAGGGCGCGCCGGTAGTAGGCCACGAAGAGGGGGACGCCTGCCTGCCTGAAGGCTTCGACCATGATCGCGCATTCGCCGAAATTCCTGGCCATGGGTTTTTCGACGTAACAGGGCTTGCCTGCCTCAGCACAGGCGAGCGCGTATTCCAGGTGGCTGCCGGGCGGGGTCGCGACATAGACGGCATCCACGTCGGGATCACGGAGCAGGCTCCGCGCGTCGTCGCTCCACCGCGGGACACCGTGCCTGCGTGCATAATCGCGGGCGAGGTCGCCGTTCCGCCTCATCACGTGCGCCAGGCTTGAGGACGGCGTCTCCTGGAAACCCGGTCCGCTCTTCACTTCGGTCACGTTGCCGCAACCGATGATGCCCCAGCGAACGTTTTCCATGGCGGATCTCCTTAAGGTTAAAATGGAAAGGCCCCCGGGGAAATCCCGGAGGCCTTTCAGTCAAAGAATGATCGCCGTTCTGTGACGCGCCTCACCGGCGCCTCGCCGTCGGTGGCCTTTTTTGGCGCCTCGCCTACTTGGCGAGCCGCTTCTCGATGGCTTCGAGCTCTCCGACGAGTTCCTTGGGCATTTTGGCGCCGAACTTGGGATAATGGTTCTCGCGGACGTCCGCGATTTCCTTCTTCCAGCCTTCGATATCGACGGACAGGAGTTCCTTCATATCCTCCTCGGTCACGCCTTCCGGACGCGCGATCGCGTCGGGGGTGGGCATGATGCCGATCGGGGTTTCCACGAACTTGGCGGTACCGGCGCAACGCTCGAAGATCCACGCCAGGACGCGGGAGTTCTCGCCGTAGCCGGGCCACAGCCACTTGCCGTCCTTGGTCTTGCGGAACCAGTTGACGAAGAATATCTTGGGCAGCTTGTCGGCGGAGGTCTTCTTGCCGATGTTCAGCCAATGCTGGAAGTATTCGCCCATGTGGTAGCCGCAGAAGGGCAGCATGGCGAAGGGGTCGCGGCGGACGGTGCCGACCTTGAGGTCGAGCGCGGCGGCGGTGATCTCGGAACCGACGATCGATCCGAGGAACACGCCGTGGGTCCAGTCGGTGGCTTGGTGCACGAGGGGGATGGTGCCGGGGCGGCGGCCACCGAAGAGGATGGCGGAGATCGGGACGCCGGCGGGATCTTCCCATTCCTTGGCGATGCAGGGGCACTGCTTGGCCGGTGCGGTGAAGCGGGCGTTGGGATGGGCGCCGGGGATCTTCTTGCCTTCGGCGTCCTTGGTGCCCTCGACCCACTCATTGCCCTTCCAGTCCAGGTTCTTGCCCTTGGGGGCCGGATAGCCGATCTCCTCCCACCAGATGTCCTTGTCCTCGGTGACCACTACGTTCGTGAAGATGGTGTTTTTCTCGGCTGCGCGCATCGCGTTGGGGTTGGAGGACATCGAAGTACCGGGGGCGACGCCGAAGAAGCCCGCTTCCGGGTTGATGGCGTACAGGCGGCCGTCCTTGCCGAACTTCATCCAGGCGATGTCGTCGCCGATGGTCTCGACTTTCCAGCCGGGGATGGTGGGCACGAGCATGGCCAGGTTGGTCTTGCCGCAGGCCGAGGGGAAGGCGGCCGCGACGAACTTGGCTTCGCCCTTGGGATTGGTGATCTTGAGGATGAGCATGTGCTCGGCAAGCCAGCCCTCGTCGCGGGCGACGACGGAGGCGATGCGGAGCGCGAGGCACTTCTTGCCGAGCAGGGCGTTGCCGCCGTATCCCGAGCCGTAGGACCAGATCTCGCGGGTTTCGGGGAAGTGGGAGATGTATTTCTTGTCGAGGGGAGCGCAGGGCCACTTGCCGTTGTCCTTCTCGCCGGCGGCCAGCGGCTTTCCGACGGAGTGGAAACAGGGGATATATTCGCCGGATGCGCCGAGCACGTCCAGGACCTTGGTTCCGACGCGCGTCATGATGTGCATGTTGGCGACGACGTATTCGGAATCGGTGATTTCCACGCCGACCTTGGCGATATCCGAGCCGACCGGACCCATGGAGAAGGGAATGACGTACATGGTACGGCCCTTCATGCAACCCTTGTAGAGCTTGGTCATCTCTCCCTTGAGCTCGACGGGATCCATCCAGTTATTGGTGGGGCCCGCGGCCTCCTGGGTCTTGCTGGCGATATAGGTCCGGTTCTCCACGCGTGCGACGTCCGAGGGGTCGGAGCGGAAATGGACGCTGCCCGGGCGCTTGGCCGGATTGAGCGGCAGGGCCAAGCCGCTGTCGACGGTGATCTTGATCATGCGGTCGTATTCGGCCTGGGATCCATCGCATACGACGATGGTATCGGGGGCCATGAGGGCGACTGCATCCTCGACCCATTTCTTGAGTCCGGCATGTTTGAGATCGCTTACTTTCATAGGTGCTCCTTGGAAGAGGATTGGGGCTACCATTTTTTTGGAGGCTTACCGACTGAACCCTATAGAAATCGGACATAATATTCAAGGCGGAAGTGCGGGATGCGGGTATCAAGGGGAGAGGGAACGGGAGAGGGCGCGGGATTTGGGAAAGGGCAGGCGGCGGATCAGGCGACGAGGTTGAATACGGCTCCGAGGGGCGCGCTCGGCTTGGGCAGGTAGGGCATGATCGAATTGGCGGCCCGGGCGCCTCGTATTTCCTGTTCGTACTTCTCGATCAGGACGTCGATCCGCTCGTCGGTCAATTCTCCGGAGGCGCCCATCGACGGTTCCCGCTTCGACTTGATCTGCGAGAGCTGGTCGATGAGCACGTCTAGGATCTTGAGCTTGCTGATCGCGACTCCCCGGGTGCCCTCGGGGGCGGGAACGCCGCTCACGTGTTCGAAGTGGGAGTAGATATAGCTGGATCGCGATACGGGCAGGGCGAGTTTTCCGCCGCTGTAGCCTCCCATGGCATAACTCGCGGCGTTCAGGTTGGAAATAGCCGATGATCCGTGCACCATATCCGATACTCCTGGTTTCAGTATCGGAGAAAAGTTTCAAGGGTATAACAGAAAAGATTTACGGGAAGATTCAGAAGACAAAAGATGGAAGACAAAAGATCGAAGGAAGAAGAAAGAGAAGGATTCGCGGTCACCCAGCTACCGGCTACTGTCTAACTTTTCTTTCGCTCCTCAACCTTCATCTCTTCGGATTTCTCCGGTACCAGTCGGCGATGCGGTCGTCGAGCGTCGGAACTTTCGCTCCCGCGGCGGCGAGCGCCCTGTCGTGCAGGTAAGGCAGGACCACGCGGGATTTCAGGATGAGCCAATCCCGGGGAAGGATGTTCGGGGGGGAGAGGTAATCCGCGGGCGGCACATGACCGAGCAGACCGGGGTAGAATTGGGGATATACCTGCTCGTTCACCGAACGGAGCGCTGAAAAACCATCGGCGATGCCGAACACCGTCTCGTCGGTCCGGTTCCGTTCGCTTTGCGCCAATAGCTCCCGCTGGGTGTCTTCACGGTAGAACCATTGCACGAAGGCGTCCGCCGCGTCCCGGCCCTTGCCGTTCTTGCAGATCCCAAGGTAGGAAGCTCCCTCTATGACCGGGATCGAACTTTCCCGGACTATCCAGCGGAAATCCAGGGTCGCCCGCCGCTCCTCGGGCACGGTGAACAGTTCGTCGCTCGGCAGATAGGCGAAAAGGATGCGTCCGCTTGAAGCCAGTTTGGGCGCGGGATCGTACAGGTACTTGAAGGAAAATTCGTCCTCGGCGGCCGCGTCGCGGTTCGCGTCGGCAGTCCAGGCGCGCACCATGGAAATGGCCTTTTCCAGGGCCCCCGCGTCCCATGCGAGGGGCGTTCCCTCCCGGAAGGAGGTTCCCCAAAGTGAGCTCGCGATGAAAAGGAATTCGTCGTTCCAGCGCGGCGAGAAGCCCATCCGGATGAAGGAATCCCCGTTCAGCCGGTTATAGGCCTTGGCGAGCCGTTGGATGTCCTCCAGCGAGAGCGTGAACGGGGTCGGCACCAGCGCGGCATTGTCCCGGGAGAAGATCAGGGCGGGCAGGTTGAAGGAGACCGGCAGGAGGTATTGCTTGCTGTCTATATTGCCGAGGGCCAGCAGCCGAGGATAGAAAGCGGTTTCTTTAAGGAGCAGGTCTTCGAAGAAGTAATCGAGCGGCTTGAAATACGCGCGGGTGGAGGCGCTCTTGAGCCAGCTGCCGACGACCAGGTCGGGATAGGCTTTTGTGCCTGCCAGGGCCTGGGCGGGATCCTCCCGGTAATAGGTCTCTATCTTGAAACGGGACTGGCCGGAGTTGAAATGTTCGGCGTAGGCGGCGAATTCGGGTCGGTCGGTCCAGAGGACGGCGACCCGGGATGTTCCGGTCCAGCAGGAGGCGAACAGGGCGGCGGACGCGAAGAACGCTCCCAAGGCTGCGGCGAATTTCGATTTCCGACGATTCCGGAGCATGGACGAATCCTACGGACGGTCTCCTCGCTTGTCAATCGGTGCGCGTATCGCTAGAATCTCCAGAATGCAGGTAAAGGATTCCGAGGTCATGCGCCTCATCGAACGGCTCGGCGAGCACTACCGGTCCAATATATCCAATCGCTACGTCAGGCCTGCCCTGCTGAATCTCCCCATCGACAACCAGACGTGGGATTTGATCGAGAGCCTGACGGAGAAATCCGAGATGTATCTGTACCAGGGCTATCACCTTGACGAGCTCTACAGGCAGATCGCCGCTTCAGCCAGCTTCGTCGCCTTGGCCAGGAAAGACCTTGCTCCTTCCCTGCGCAATCGCTTGGGCGGCGGCACCGGCCTCGGATCGGACAGGGTGCTCCGTGAGATGGCCATCAACAACTTCGCTTCAAATCTGAGACTCTTCGCCGACATGGTCAACGAGCTATACGTGAAGCTCGTCGAGATCGACAAGGAACACTCCTCCGGCAAGACGCCGCTTTACGCCCAGATGGAAGAATTGCGCGATATCGGCCGCAAGCTGGTAGGCTGAAAGCAAGCGGAATAACTGAAGAGGAAGCCAGCATCCAGCATCCAGCAGCTCCGTGACCGCGAAATTTTCTCTTCCTGCTGGATACTGACTACTGACTACTGACTACTTTCCTGCCCGCTTATTTTCCGTTCAGCACCGCGGCCACCTCGAATACGGTCTTGTACAATTCCGGGATGTGGTCGGCGTCGACGCTGGAGAACGCGATCCGCAGATACTTGTCGCCGAAGGCGATGGTTCCGATCCCGTGATCCTTCAGCAGCGCCTGGCGGATGGTCTCGGCTCCGATCCCCTTGCAGCGGAAGCTCATGAAGTAGCCCGAATTGAAGGGCAGGGGCGAAAGGACGGGGTGGGACGGATTGGCGGCGATGAAGGCCTTGACCGCCGCGTAACGCTTCTTGAGCGTCGCGCGGAAGTGCTCCTTCTCGCCGGTTGTACGCGAGTCCGCCTGCGCCTTGACCATGAGGAACTGGGCAGGGGTGTTGGCGCAGGAGACCGAGGAACGGATGGCTCCCATCAGTTTCTTGACGAGGGCGTCGTAGCGGGCGTCGTCCATGGCGGCGCAACCGAAGGTCACGAAACCCGTACGCAAGCCCCACGAGAAATCTTCCTTAGTCGGTCCGTCTATCTTCACCGCGAGCACCCGTTCGTGGATGGAGGAGAGACGGGCGAACAGGGATTCCGGATGAATGTCGTCCTCGTAGGAGAGTCCGAAATAGGCGTCGTCGCAGATCGCCAGGACGTCGGCGCCTCCCTTCGCGGTTTTTTCGATCATTTCGATGAGCGCTTCGGCCTCTGACCGGGTGGGTGAATAGCCCGACGGATTCTGGGGGAAGTTGAGGATGAGGCGGACCGCGCCGGATTTGGCCGCTTCGGCGACCGCCTTCCGTATGGCGGGCAGGTCGAGGCCCGGCCCAGCGGCGAAGAAGGGCACTTCCACCGGATTCGCTCCGCGCCGGTCCGCGAAAATCAGGGAATAGTTATCCCAGGACGGGTCGCTCATCAGGATGGACGTCCCCTCGTCCAGGAAGAGGTCGGCGATGTAGGAAATACCCGCGGTCAAGCCGGGAACGACCACCGGCAGCGAGATCCTCGCGCCGTCGAGCGAGGGATTCTTGCGCACCATCGCGTCCTTCCAAGCCGTCCTGGCGCTTTCGACGCCCGCGGTGGGCGCGTACGCCACCGCTTCCGCGGCGGAAAGGGTCGGCATTCCGTCGGCGATCGCGGAGAGCACCATCGGCCGGCCGCCTTCGAACGCCATTCCGATGGTCGCGTTCGCGCGGTGGCCGAGCTTCTTGGCTTCGGCTGACTGCGAAATGATTCCTTTGGGGAAATAAAGACGCTTGCCGAGTCCCGACAGGAGGCGGGCGGCGACGGTGCCGTCCAGGGCGGCGTTCAATTCAAGCGCGAGTTGGTTCATGATCGAAGCGTAAGGGCGAGAGGTCGGCGCTGTCAATATTGCAATAGCAATTTAGCGCGGATAGAATGGGCCCCATGAGCCAAGAACGTACGGAAAAAGCCCCGGCGATGAACGATGCGGTAATCCTCCTGGATGAATGCCGGAAAGAGCTCGGCAAACGCGTCGTGGGCCAGCGCGAGATGGTGGACGGGCTGCTTACCGCCCTCATCGCGGGTGGGCATGCCTTGCTGGAGGGAGTCCCCGGCCTGGCCAAGACCCTCGCGGTGAAAACCCTTGCGGAAATGACGGGCTTGAGCTTCAAGCGTGTGCAGTTCACCCCCGACCTCCTCCCCGCGGACCTTACGGGTACGCTCATCTGGGAACAATCCGTCGGCCGCTTCTCGGTCCGCCGCGGCCCGGTCTTCGCGAACGTCGTGCTCGCGGATGAGATAAACCGCGCTCCGGCCAAGGTCCAGTCGGCCCTTCTGGAGGCGATGGAGGAACGGCAGGTCACCATCGGCGACGAGAGCCTCCGCCTTCCCGACCCCTTTTTCGTGCTGGCGACCCAGAACCCCATCGAGCATGAAGGAACCTACGCCCTTCCCGAGGCGGAACTCGACCGTTTCCTGCTCAAGCTTTCCATTCAATATCCATCGCGGGAGGAGGAGGAGCGGATCGTGCGCATTTCCGCCGAGGCTGGCCTGCCGCCGGTGAAGGCCATTCTTGACCCTGCCGCCCTGCGCTCCCTTTCGGCGGCCGCCGAGTCCGTCCGGGTCGACGACAAGGTGGTCGAATACCTGGTTTCCGTCGTATCCGCCACAAGACCCTCCGGCGACAAGAAGAAAGGCCACCGGGACGATCTGTACCGCTACGTCTCATTCGGCGCCTCCCCGAGGGCTTCGCTCGCCCTGTTCCGCTGCGCCCGCGTGCGCGCCCTCTTCGAGGGGCGTTCCTGGGTGATGCCCGAGGACGTGAAGGCGGTCGCCCCCGCGGTTCTCCGGCACCGGCTGGTGTTGTCCTACGAGGCCGAGGCCGACGGGCTGGATGCCGACGCCGTGCTTTCCCGCGTCCTCGCCTTCGTGCCGGTACCCTAGGCCGCAGCCGATGGATCGCCACGAACTGTTATCGCGAATTTCGGTTTTCCCCCTGATCGCGCGGCGGCTCGCGGACGACATGCTTTCCGGCGATTTCCGTTCCGTGTTCAAGGGGCAGGGGATCGAATTCGACGAAGTCCGCCGCTATGAGCCGGGGGACGATTCGCGGTCCATCGACTGGAACGTGAGCGCGCGCCTGGGGGCGCCCTTCGTGAAACTGTACCGCGAGGAGCGGGAACTCAACGTCTTCATCGTCTTCGACGGATCGGCATCCATGGATTCGGGCGGCGGCCCGGCGACCAGGCGCGAGCAGGCCATCCTGGCGTCCGCCCTGATCGCCCTGTCCGCCGAGCGGGCGGGGGAGCGCATCGGCGCTGTGCTGTTCGACGGGGAAGTCCAACGGGTGTTTCCGCCCCGCAAAGGCCGATCCCACGCGATGGCCGTAGTGGAGGCCGTCCTGGATTTCAGGCCCGCCGTCAAGGGAAGCGCGCTCGGGAAGGCCATCGCGGGGGCAGGCCGCGCGCTGAAACGCCGGAGCCTCGTGGCGGTGGTTTCCGATTTCCTCTGCGTGGATTGGGAGCGCGAACTGGGAGTCCTCGCGCGCAGGCACGACGTGGTCGCCCTCCGGATAGTCGATCCGGTCGATTTCGATTTGCCGGACGCGGGACTCGTCGCCCTGCGCGATCCGGAAACCGAAGTCGAGCTCCTCGCGCCGACGGGCTTCTCCTCCTTCCGTTCCGCCTGGAACGACTGGCACGGCGAACGCTCGGCCGCCTGGCGCGCCGCCTGCGCCCGGCGCAAGGTCGCAGGCCTGGAATTATCGACCGCCGACGATCCCGCGCTGGCGCTGGCCGGTTTCTTCGGCTCCAGGCGGCGCGCGTGAACCGTCCGAAGGCATGTCTCCTGCGTCTTGCGGTCCTCGCCGCCGGCCTGAGCCTGCCCGCGGCCGCGTTTTCGGCTCCGCCCGAGCCGCGGAGCTCCACGCTCGTGCCTCATACCGTGTACGTCGGGGATCCCGCCCGGCTGATCCTCATCTTCGATCCGTCGGCCGCGCCGATGGCTCCCCTTCCCCTCGTCGTGGACACCTCCGCGATCCTTCCCCGCACGGACGACGCGACCGTCAGCCGCATCGAACTCGACCTCGCCGATGGGGAATTGCGGGCGCTGATAGACTTCGTCGCGTTCAGGAGCGGCACGATCGAACTTCCGGAAATCCGCCTGGAGGGTTTCGCTCCTGGCGCGATGAAGGTCCAGATCGCGTCCATACTCGCGGGAGAGGACGGCCAAGGCGAGTTGTCGAGCGCGCAGGAACCATTGGCGGCGAGCGGAACCGCCCTTCTGATCTACGGTTCGGTGTTCGCGCTGCTGGCTTTCGTCGCCTGCGTCTCCTGGCTCGCGCTGAAGGGCCTGCCCCTGCTGCGCGGCGCGGCGGATCGGCGGAGGAGGGCCCTCGCGTCCCGGTCCCTGCGCCGCGTCGTCTCTTCCCTGCGCGCAGGCTGCGATGCTCTGGATCCCGCCGAAGCCCTGGCGATTCTGTCCCGCGAGCTGCGCGCCTTCCTCACCTTCAGGACCGGTCTCAATTACCTGGCCATGACGAGCGAGGACGTGCGGCGCGCCTGCCGGCTTTCCGGCGGCGACGACGTTTTCGTCGCCGCCCTTTTCCGTCGGGGGGACGAAGTGCGTTTCGGCGGGAAGGGTTGCCCCCCCGCCGAAATCCTCGACTTCCTTCGGGGCGTCGAGGATCTGGCGGCGCGCATGGACGCGGCCGGGGGGAACGGCGGATGCTGAACCTCGAAAATCCGTTCCTGTTCGCGATCGGCGCCCTCCTGATCGTCCTTGCCCTCGTCATCGACCGTTCCCGGCGCAAATCGGGCTCCTGGGCCCTGCCCCTCGGTCCGCCCGGAGGAGCTTCCTTCGAGGCGCCCGTCGGCGCAGGCATGGCTGTCCGGGCCATCATGGCCGCCGAAATCCTGGGCGCGTTCTCGTTGCTGGCGGCGGCCTCCGGTCCCCGGTCGCTCTCCATGGAGCTCGTCTGGCTGGAGCGCGGCGCCGATATCGTCATGGTGGTCGACGCCAGTCCGAGCATGTCGGCGCGGGATATGGACGGGACGAGCCGGTTCGAACTGGCGAAAAATCTGGTCCGGGATTTCGCCGCCGCGCGGGGAGCCGATGCCATAGGACTGGTCGGCGTCGGCTCGGATGCGGCCTTGCTCGTTCCGCCCACGATCGACCGCAAGGCCCTCGAAAGCCGCCTGGATTCCCTTTCGATCGCCGAGTTCGGCGAGGGGACGGCGCTCGGCCTCGGGCTTTCCGTCGCCGCCCTGCATCTGTCGTCCTCCGGCGCGAAAAGGAAGGCAGCGGTCCTCATCACCGACGGCGAGAACAACGCGGGCGAAATCCATCCGGCCACCGCCGCGTCCATCCTTCGCTCCACGGGAGCTTCCCTTTGGGTAATCGGAGTCGGAGGCGCGGGGGAGGCGGAGATCGACTATGTGGACCCCGAAACGGGCCGCCGCCGCCGGGGGGTCTTCGATTCGCGCTACGATCAGGAATCCTTGGCGGAGATCGCCCGGGCGGGCGGCGGCGTCTTCATCGGCGCGCCGTCCGCCCAGTCGTTCGTCCGGGCCTTCGCGCGCGTCGGCGAAGAGGAACCCACTTCGGCCCTGTGGCGTTCCCGTTTGCGCGCGACCTCCCTGCACGCGCCTTTCGTGATCGCGGGCATGATTCTCCTGCTGCTCGCGCGCCTCTCGCGCCGTTACGCGCTGGGGGCCTTCCTGTGAGTTTCGACCGCGCGCGCTTCCTCTTCGCCCTGATTCTCCTGGTTCCTCCGCTGCTGTATCTTCCGAGGCGTTTCAATCGCCGGCTTTCCGGGCTCCTGAGGCTCGTCGGCAGATCCGCTTCCGCTGAACGGGACGAAATCGTGCGGGATCTGCGCCTGAGGCATACTCTTTCCTCCCTCTTCTTCATGCTCTCGTTCGCCACGCTCATCGTCGCCCTTGCCGGCCCGCGCTGGGGCGAGCGCCTCGCGACCGAATACCGACGGGGCCTGGACGTCGCCATCGCCCTGGATCTTTCCCGAAGCATGGACGCGGGGGACGGAACTCCGACGCGGATGGCTTCCGCCGTCGCCCTCGCGCGCGCGACGGTCCAAGCCTGCCCTTCGGTCCGTTTCGCGGTCGCCTTGGGGAAGGGCGCCGGATTCCTCGCCGTGCCCCTGACCGACGACGACGAAAGCGTCCTTTCCCTGCTGTCGTCCGTTTCTTCCTCGTCCCTGACCTCGGCGGGAACGGACCTGGAGCGCTTGCTGGACGCCGCGACCTCTTCCTTCCCGCCCTCCTCGCCGGCCCGCAAGCTCGTCGTGATCCTCAGCGACGGGGAAGCGCTCTCCGGCTCCCTGCCCGCAGCCGTCGACCGGGCCTCCGAGTCGGGCGCGATAATCGCCAGCGTCGCCTTCGGGAGCACCGAGGGGAGCCCCCTTGCTCCCGCGCCGAACGGGGCGCTT
>Ga0209727_1000601_pt1 | contig 38192 bp, 73 predicted proteins | sample RifGroC1_FD_183995 | JGI IMG/M metagenome (GOLD analysis project Ga0209727, IMG submission 183995) | Groundwater microbial communities from Rifle, Colorado, USA - Groundwater C1 (SPAdes) (version 2) | ecosystem: Environmental > Aquatic > Deep subsurface > Groundwater | place: Rifle, Colorado...
ATAATTTAAGATTTAAATATGATCCTCAGAGCGATACTTTAGAATGGTGGGGAGCTAATAAATGTATTAGTGCCAACTATAGCGATACAGATGGATGCCTTGGGATTTATAATAAAGGCGAATGGGCTAAAATTGTAGAAGAAGTAATTACTGTTGGGCCATATGTTGTTAAATTTGACGCTAATTTAAATAAAGTTGAAATCCATAGTTTGGATTCATTTAGACCTGTAGTTATTTTTCATAAAAATGATATTAAACACCTTAAAGATGTTATGAAAACTTTTTTTATTAATATTATTTCTGTTAAAACTTGTTCGGGCGAAACTTTTTCTGTTTCAAAAGTTCTTATAGAAAATATTTATAAACAATTAGAGAAATAAAATGAAAACAGATAATAGAAGATCGGTAAATACCGAGTTAAAAGATTATTGTGCTTTTGCAAAAGAGCGTGATTTTTTAGAAGTAACTGAATGGATAAATGGGGAAGGCTTTGATGTTAATGTTTCTTCTCGTAAAGAACAAATGTTTCAATTAACTTGGGGCGAGTTCAAGGCATTGAAAAAAGTAATTAAATTTATGAATAAGCCAGAGGAGGATTAATGAAAAAACTACTTGGTAGTTTATTACTTGTTGTTGTAATACTATTGTTCTTTTATCTGATGAATGTTACCAATGGATTCTTAGAAGCTATTGCTGTATGGGGGATTTCTATTTTTATGTCGGCGCTTGTTTTAGCCGCTATTGACTTATTTCAATCAGATAAAACTATTAAAAGTGTAACTATAACAAATCCTGGAATTAATTATAATCCATTGCAAACTATTAAAAAAGAGGAGAATTAAAATGTCGCATGAAAGAAATCCAATAAGAAGAAATATGTATTATGAATCGGATATTAAAAGTAAACTTGAGGATATTAAAGATGCATTAAAAAGTGTTCGAGACGATTTAGACAATATTGAATCATTTGTAGAAAAGTTGGCGGAAGAAAGAAGTGATTTAGAAAATTGGACAGAGGAAGAAGCCGGACAATATGACGAATTAGGCGATTCGTTTGATAATAAAGAGGCTGCATTACAAGATAGAATCAACACTTTAGAGGAAGAAGTTTATAGAATGAAAGAGGAATTAAATAATAAATAGTAACTATTATTGTATAACTAATTCTAAAGAGGTTTGTTATGTTTAAAGGTATTTGGACAAATGATTTATCATGGAGTAATATTTTGTTATTAAAGAAACAAGGCTTTGATTCTTTATTTTTAAAATGCGGATTTTTTTATGAAAAGTTTACTAATGATACCATGGATGTTACTGAACGGCAAAAATTAACTGCCGAAGCAATGAAAAATGCTTATGATTTTGCCGTGGGGATTGGTTATAAGTTTTTTATTGTTGATATTGGTTGGGGATTGGGCGAATTAGATAATAATTATTTTTGGCAAAAAATTTATAAAAAGTTTATGTTCACTACGGGTGTCGTTTTTTATCACGGCGAACCTCTTGAAGGATTAGTTGAGTCTGAACAATATACCTATGAACAGGTAATGAATGTAATGTTAGAAAAATCTTCAACTGTTGGATATAAAAAATTTGTTATGGATTCTACTAAACGAAATCTTTCTAGAGTTGAAAATTATAATCTTTGGTTTAATGGAAAAGTAGTACCATCTTATTATTATAATGCTCAAGAAAATTGGCATTCAATGTTGCCGTTTGTTTGGATATTTGGACAGCTTAGTATTGGAAGTTCTTTAAGATATAAATTTTTAATTGAAGAGGCTAAAAAGAATTGGGTGTCTGCTGTATTTTTATATCAAGGAAATTATCCCGCTTGGAATATAGAAGGTTGGTTGTTAAAAATACTTCAGATATTTGGTCTGTTAGAAAGATATGAAAATTGGATGCGAAATAGATTTATTAAAGCGGCGGAGGAAAAAGTAATTGGCGAAAGTGGAAAAATTAGCTTGGCAGCTATTTAAGATTCATATGAGAATTATTGATAATTCCAAAATTATTCAGAAGACTTCTGATGAAGTGAAAAGACAAAAAGCGCAAGAAGAAAATTGTAAATTGTCCCCAATGTATTATAAAATATTTAACGGATTGAGCAATTATTATTATAAGAGTGTATGTTCGATTAAAAAATAAATCTTATACAGGGCACTCGCATCTTATTATCTAAAGTGCTACATTTACATGGTAAATAATTCATTGAACTAAACAAAAGGAGAATTATATGAATATGGCAAAAACATTTAAGTATCTTTTGTATCTCTGGCTTGCTTATACTGTTTTATTCGCCTTCGATGTTATTCCAAATACTTTTTCTCGATCTGTTTCTACTATTCTTATTATTGGTTTTCTTTATCTTGGAGAAAAGCTCGAAGAAATAAGAAGAGGCTATTAATGAATGAGCAATTATTCGTTGTGTTTATATTATCTCTTTTAGGAATTATTGTGGTTGGTCTTCTGAGTTTTTTATACAAAAATGAAAACACCCGTTCATTTTCAGATATTATGTTAAACGAATCTAAATGGAATTTAGTTCAAATATCACAGAGGGAGGAAATAACTCGGCAACATCTTGAATCTTATTGTTTGCCGCAAGAAATTATAGTGAATAGAACAAAAGAAGATCTAAAAGAAAGGTTACTTCAGATTATAAGTGGGCACATAGAAATAGAAGAAGAAATTGATTTACATACGGCAAATATCATCCTAAAAGGTGCAATAAAAGTGGGAATTCGTAGAAAATGAGGTGAATACAAAATAACCGTGAAAAGTATACCGAAAACATCGTTTTTACAAGACAGCGGTGTCAGAATATTCCCTTAATTAAGAATACTTATTATATACTAAAAGAAGAAAAAGATTAAGGAGCGAAAAGAATGCAGAAGAGTAGAAATGAAATTGGATAAAGAAGCGTTTAATTCTTCAGTAATGCTTTGTAAAGTAATTCCGGAAAGAACGAAATCATATGTTTATGAGGAAGAGTATTCTTTTAGAACATTCGTAAACGAAGTTGCTAAAAAATTAAAACAACAGCATAGAAAGTTTTATTATGTTAAAGGTGAAGATTATGATTCAGAAAAAGGAAGATATTATTATGCAAAAATATTTTTAATTAAAAATAAAGAGCAAGCAAATAAACACACTAAACTTTGGATATAACAAAAGGAGGAATAATTGCCGGTACCGGAGATTGTAAGAGATATGAAAAAAGAGCTCGAGATAATAGAAAATCATTATCCCGGAGTAGAGAAGTTAATTAATGATGAGGCAGTAATGAGAGGGGAGTTTGAAACTGAACATGACTTTCAACTGTTTATAGCTTTACATAGAATGTTTGCTAATGGTTTTGGTTTAGAACTACAAAATCTTTATAATGAAATTTTTAGATCTAGAGCTGTGGTAAAAAGTTTATGAAAAAAGTAAAATATCAATCTTATGTATTAAAAGGTGTGCGAGTTATTCTGTCTTTAGAAAATGGCTACAACATAAAAATAAATTTAAAGCGAATGGAGGGCATTTGTGCTATCTCGGAAAGATTATTAGAACCAGATTGTGAAGTCATTAAGTTTGAAGATGTTTATTTTATAGATGAGGGTTCTTTTGCGGTGCGAAACTTTTTTATAACTGTAAATAAACAGCACGCAGAAATAGTAAAAAATAATTTTGGAATTAAATAGGAGGTTACGAATGAGATATGTTTATTTGGTATTGTTTATAACCAGCGTTATTTCTATTGTTAGTTTTTCTTTTTCTGTGTGGCTCGTTTTTTGGTATGTGAAAAAAATGAAAGTTAAAAATTTTTGGTATACTTTTTTTGCTGAAGCTATATCCCCATGGAAAGTATTTTTTATGTTGGTTATTCCATTAATTTATATTGGGTGGTACTTATGAACGCTACTTATGGATTAAGAGGGCATTTTGGTATTTCGGTTGATCCCGATGTGAATAATCGATTGATTAGGGCAAATTTATTAATAGATGAGTATAATAAAAAAATAAATTCTTTTGCTACGGCGGAAGAAAATAAAATTTTTTATGAGATGGCAAATGAAGAAATAGATCGGGCGGCTAATAGTCCTAAGCCAGGTAAAATACTTTTGAAGTACCAAAAATGCATTAATCAGATTGATGATTATTTGGAATATAATTATAAAGAAAAAAGCGCCGAAGAAATAAGAAATACCATTTTAGAAATTATAGATAAACTAACTGAAAGGTTAAAAGAGTTATGAGCATTGAAATCGTAAAAGGTAATTATTATAAGTGTAGTAATTGTATACATTGGATTAGAACTACAAATAGAGGCGGCGAATGTCATATGATTTCTAAGTTAGTTTGGAATGAAAAAATTGCAGAAACACAAGAAGCGTTTATACATACACAAAGTTATCATAGTTGTAAAGATCATGGGGTAAGTAAATGAAGATTTTAACTGTAGGTGATTTACATGGAAAAAGGGTTTGGGAAAACCTTGATACAAATAGTTGGGATCTTATTATTTTTATTGGTGATTATATGGACGCTTTTGAATGGCAATTTAGCGGTGACTTGGTTCGAAAGAATTTTAGGAATTTAGTTTATTGGGCTAAAAATCAGCCTGAAGGAAAAATAAAATTCCTTTTAGGAAATCATGAGATACATTATTTATTACACGGAACAGAATACTTTGAACGAATGAGAGGAAGTGGTTATGTTTATGCCTCTTTATTTTTTACGTTTAATTTAATTAATGAGGAATCGGAGTTATTTAATGTTGCTTATCAGTATGATAATTATTTGTGGACTCATGCTGGAGTTACAAATACTCATTGGGAGGAGGATCTTAAAAAAGATTTTGAGGATAATAGTTTTAATTCTATTGCTGAATACCTAAATTATTTATGGAAAATAAAAGATGCTAGATTAATGAGAATTGGTAGAGATAGATTGGGGTATGATAAACAAGGTTCGATATTTTGGTGCGGAAAAAACGAGCTAGAAAATGATATGCTTTTAGGTTATCATCAGATAGTAGGGCATACGCCAATTAAGGATATTGAATATCCAACTGATGAAGTTAATACTGATACTTCGGTTGCGTTTATAGATTGTTTAGATAAAATAACTAAATTTTATGAATTAGAGTTATGAAAAAAGAACCCATAAATATAAAAGAGATTTTTAATTTATATAAATCTTTAGAGCGTTCTGCTACCGAGCATTTGAGAACTCATTTGGATTTTGAGGTTTTAGAAATTCGAAGATTTTATAGAAAGGCGCAACGAAAAATTAAAAAATATTGGAAGGAGAATAAATGAGTTTAAATATAAATGGGTTTGTAATATTATTGTTGTTTGTGATTTTTTTGATTTCTCGGGTTGCAATGAAATGGAAAGTTCAATCAGATTTGTGGGATGTTCATATAGGAAAAGAGCACGATGAAAATTGGGTTCCAAATTTACAAGAAATATTGCATGAAGAAAAGTTTATGAAATATAAAAGAAGAGTGGATTATATATTTATTTCTTGCGCTTCTTTTTATGAATGGGCTGTGAGGAGATTTATGCAAATAAAAATATTCGCAAAAGAATAGAAGGAGGATAAAATGAGTTTTGAAGGCTATGTTCAACGGTTGTGTGTCAATGGCCATTTAAGTATTGTTGATGTTTATAATGATGACGATGGGGATGTTTGTTTTTGTGGGGCGCTTTTTGTTTATCGTCATATTGTTGATGAAATAAACGCTTGGAATCCCGAAGATAGAAAAGAGTTTGAAATTTTAACTGCTGCTGAATATGACATTTGCCCAACTTGTGAAAATAAAAAATTAGTTAAACCCGCAACTTATAAAATACCGGAGGAATAAAATGAGCGCAAAAGAAAATATAGCAAAACTACCAGAATGGTGTTATGGAAAGTTGTTGATGGATACTTCTGTTATAAAAATATATGCTGGAGAAATGGGATATTATCCTTTTGGTGGGGTTCCCCCATTAGATGTTAATGAAACTGTTGATGAATTTATTGATGAGTGGAATTTAAATATTGGTGTTACAAAAGGAATGCGGGCCGCAATGGAACAAGGCTCTATGTTTGGTTGGCATATTGGTGCTGCAAATGTAGATAATTATGATGTTGATGGGCATTGGACTAAAGAATATATAATGTCTCTTAAAAAATAATAGTTCTTTTATTATTCATTTATTCTTCGTATGTTTGTTTTGTTATTCAAATAAAACATAATTTAATAACAAAAGATTAGGAGGAAAAATTGAGGATTGCTGGAAAATTTACTTCGAATTATTTGCGTAAAGAAAAATGTTTTAAGGTTGAAATGAAAGATCGTTTTGGCCGGATTACAATTGCTCGTTGTTCTAAAATAGAACGGAATGAAATGCGAAAGCAATTTGATTTTATTCAAAATGAAAAAAAGGTTTCAACTGTTATTGCGGAAAAGGTCGTTGCGAAAAAAATTGTAAAGAAAAAAATAGTTAAAAAAAATCTGCTCGATGAAATAAAGGATACCGATTATTATGTAGTAGATAACTTTACCGCAAATCTCTTTAGCGAAGAAGGGAAACAAATTAATTTACCTTATGGAAATGATTTTATTGAAACTTTGGAATTAGGTAAATTTGTATTAATGCCGAGATGGTATGAGAAGAAATTAAATTTGGATGAAAGAATTTCGTATTCAAAAATTATTGATATCCGTGAAGAAAATTGTTTATTGATATTGTTGCCTAAATTAACTTTTCGGGATAAGCGGATTACTTTTGAGTTTCCTTTTGTGGTTGGTTCTTTATTAACTTATGCTCAAGCAAAAAGATTGTATAAAAATATTAATCGATTTGGTTTTCAGAAAACTATTATAAGTATTGGGCAAATTCCTAAAACAAGTAAAGTAGTAAACTATTTTTCTACAGATAGGGTTATTAAAAGAATTGCTAATGAGCATAAGAGAAATGAATCGGCGAAAAATAAAATTATGCGAAATAAAGTTACAACGCTAAAAAGTCGGCGAAGAAAACAAAAATATACTATTAAATCTGGGAGTAGTAAAAATTATTATACAACCGCTAGTAATGAAAGAGTGCATAATAAATTTGGTGGTCGGGTTGACGCTGAAAATCGGCGCAAGAAAAATGAAAAATTTTTAATGGAAGTAATTAATAAGTAGGAGGAATAAAAATGAGCAAAGAGAAAAATAAGTTACATGAAGCCTATTGTGCTTTAGAAGATTTAGAAAGATTATTAGATGATAGAATTGTTGAGAATAGCAGAATAAAAAATATTTGTCCGAATACCTTTACAGAACAAGCGAATCATGCTTTTATGTTGTATAGAGATAGAGTTTGGGAAGCAAAATATATTTTAAGAGATATGGGTGCCGGTAAAATATGCGACTAATGAAACCGTTTAAGGAAAAAAGATGGGCAATTAAAACTTCTTATGGATATGTGTTTATTGGTCGAGGGTCGAAAGAACAAACAATAAAATCGTATTTGGCTCATCTGTATGACATTGTCTATTTAGATGGTAACTTAAAATATAAGTGGAAAGAGCGGGAAGAAATGGGTGAAAAATTGATAAGAGTTTTAGTAGAGGAAATATGCGATTAATAAAATTTATGAAATTAATAACTTTGGCTTTTGATATTCGAAGCGAGGGTAGTGCGGAATGTTTATATCTTTGGAATGAAGTGGTTGTTAAAGGAAAAGATTTTAATGAATGTTTTACTAAATTTATTGTAGAAGTTAAAAAAGCTAAATATAAAAATGTAGAGATTAAAGGGATTAGAATTTTATGAAATTAATATTAAATTTTATTCTTAAAACTTTAGAAGAATGGGTATTGGCATTTTTATTAATTGTTTTTGGATTGGTTGATGTATCTGATTGGCGATTTTATTGTATATTATTAATTGTTGGAGTATGTTCTGGAATTTCCACAAAGGTGTGGGTTGCTGAAAAAGTGGCAGGAAATAAATGAGAGTAATGAAACAAGCAGTATTGGCAAATGTAGTTATTTTTGATCGTAAGGATTTATCGGTTAATGGATTGGGAACGGAAAAATTTCACGGGCATTTTTCTTTAGTTGATTTTATTATTAAAGATCGAGATATGGTTTTGAAGTCTCAGTTAGTTTTGTATGACACAGGAAAAGAGTTGAGATTTGTAAAAGCAAATATTGGAAAGACTATTGAAGATTACAATACTTTTCAAAAACATATTCACGAAATGAATAAAGAATTAATTTTTGAAGTTGGTGAATTAAAGAAAAAGGAAAATAGTATTATTATTGTAGAGGATGGTGAAGATTTTACTGCTGATGAAATTAAATGTGGCACTGCTGAATTGGGACAATTTGATGGTGTACGAATTATTGTTGATGATAAAAAGTTGGAGGAAAAAGATGTCGAAAGAAACAAAACAATTGCGGGCCATAAGAAAGTTCGCAAAGGAAAAAACAATACCAATAGTAGTAGGACAACCAGAAGGGTTAAATGAGAATAATTATAATAAACTCCTTTTAGAAGAGTTGGGTTTTGTAATAACCGAACAAGGAAGTGGATTATTTAATTGTGTGTTTCCGAAAGGTTGGCGAAAAGTTTGGGATAAGGGAATGAAAGAGTGGATGTATTTGTGTGATGATCTTGGTAGAAAAAGGGCCGCAATATTTTATAAGTTTGCGGGGTATCTTTATGCTGGTGGAAAAAAAACATACACACAATATATAACACATATAAATTGGATGACTCGATATAGAATCGTTGTGAGCCATACAACTCCGTTTGGAATGAAATCTAAGAATAACGATTTGCATTATAATTCGCCAATGATCGGGGTTGTGGTTGATGATGAAAATGTTATATTTATAACTGAAGAATATAAGTTGCTTACAAAAAAAGGTGATGAGTTATATGAAACCGAGATAAAAGAATTAAGAAGTAAGTTATATTCGGATTGTGAAAATTGGATCAAAGAAAAATATCCTCGCTACGATACTGTAACTAGTTATTGGGATGATTAAATGGAAACCAAAAATTGTCGTAAATATTGTAAGTATTTTGTGTCCTTTCAGATTGATTATGAGGACGAGTTAAAACCATACGATTATGGGTTTTGTCACAATGAGGATAGTGGCGTTGAAACTACTGGATGGGATAATTGGTGTTTTTGTTTTTACCAGACAGCGGAAGAAAATAAGTAATTATTTGTTAACAATGTGGAGGTAGTATTGAGTAAGCAAATTAAAATTATTTTGACGAGTTTAAGTGCTCTTCTTATTTTTGTTATGTTTTATTGGATGTTGACAAATCCGCAGAAAGAAAAAATAGTATATGTAAATTCTAACTATGAATTGGATATAGTGAAGGCGGATTTAGAAACTTATGGTTCTTCGAAAATGTTTTTAGATATTGCTATTCCGGAAATAAAATCGACTTCGGAAAAATATAAAATTCCTATCGGATTGCTTCATGCAATTTTTAGAGTTGAATCGGATTACAGATTTAATATTACTCATGCTGATGTTGTAGTTCCGGTGAAAGGAAAAAGCGCAAAAACAAATGCGGTAGGATTAGGTGGAATTTTATGGGTGTATTGGGGTGAGAGTTTAAGATCTGAAAAAATTGCCGAAGTGGAACAAGATTTATTTTTACCAAATGTTTCTATTAGGGCGACTGGTTATATACTGAGATATTTAATTGATTCGGAAATAAAAGCGGGCGGAAAAAATAGTTATAATATTTTATCAAATGTAGTTCGGAGATATTACGGTGCTTATTCATCTTTGTATATGTCAAAAATGCAAAATTATACGAGCGATTTATGGATGAAGAGAATTGGGATGGAATTAATGAATTACGAAAAAGAGCATAAGAAATAAGCTATGTTAAAATATCTCGGTAGGGAAGGATTGTTACAAGGTATTTGGCGGTTGACAAAGAAAGAGACTTTTGAATTTGAAACTACTATGGTTTGGCTGGAACAAATTTGTAATGGTCATCGAAGATATATTGCGGTAATGCAGGAAGAGTTGCAAGAGGATGTTGGTTTGTGGAAGAAATTAAATAAGAAGGAGGATTATAAATGACTTTCGAATTGAATGAACAAAAATATAAGATTTCTTGGCGGTATGATACTGTTCTGCTGGATTATGGTATACATGGTGCACGACATTGTACTTATTGTAGTATTTTTCAATTAATTGATGGTGAATGGTATTTATTGATATCGGTGGAGATTAAACAATATTACAAAGATAAGCGGGATAAAAATAAGGCTAGAAAAATTTCATTAGAAAAAGCAATGAACACATTGGGAATTGGCAAAAAAGAGCGCACAGAAATATGGAATCAATATTATAAAATGAGGAATAATAAATGGTAGAGAAAAGTTACAAAGTGTTAAAGAAATATGCTATTTTAAGAAATAGTTCGGCATTTTTATTTACAAATCAACAGATGGAAAATAATGATATTATTTGTGAGATGATTCCATTAGCAGATAAGTCTTTATGCCGAGATTTATTATTAGTGACAGAGAATATGGGAAATGGATTAGAGTTTGGTGATAGATCTTTTTATGCTGGTGGATTTGTGTATAGTTTATTGCCCGTTGAAAAAGAAGTTATAGAAAAGTTACAATTAAAAGTAGAAGGTTGTGAGGGACGAATTGGAATTCAAGAGAGTGATGGTTTTAGGGGTATTAATAATGATGATTATCTTTGTTTAGTCGTTGATTATAGTAATGGGAATGTTCGTGTTGTGAATAATAAGTTTCCGGTGGGTATGACTGGTAATGAGGGAAAAGTATTTATTAAAAAGGAAAAATTATGAGAAACAAAGTTTGCAAGGAATTAAGAAAAATGGCGCATGAAGAAATGGTTGCTGGTGGAAAAACAGAGAATACTAAAACTAAGGCTATTAATGGCCAAGTTACATGGGATGTTGGAACCGCAAAGAGAATTTATAAAGATTTGAAAAAAGCGCAGTAGAAAAAATTGGGAGAAGTTGAACGGATATTTACCACGTTGAAGGTTAGATAACTGTATTTTAATAGCTGAAAAGTATATTGAAAAGAAACTTCTCTCATTTATAATAAAGTTTGAAAAACTAAAGGAGGATTAAATGAGTAAGAAAGTAAACTGTTCAATATGTAATGATACTGGAAAATTTATGAATCCATTTGATCAAGAATATAATTGTACATGTATGGTTGAAAGTTTAAGTCCCGATGAGGAATATATTCAATGGATGGCGGGTGAAAACAAAAAATTAAAAAAAGAAATTAAAAAACTGAATTTTTTTAAGGCTGGTGTAGTGGACTTTGCTGATGGTTATAGGGAAACATTGAAGTATGATTTAGAGGATGCGATAGAACATCAAGAGCAGCAAGATAATGAAGACTTTAATGCAGGTCGTGAGGCTGCTTTAAAATATGCCATTGAAATGATTGATAGGCATCTCAATTCTCCATAGAGATTTTGTAATATAACCAAGCCGCATTAAACCTATCTAAAAACTACAAGTTGATTTACTCACATCTTTTTGCCTATTTTAATATTAATAATTTATTAAAATAGCGTATAATGAATTTTAATTCCGAAAATGTAAAAGAAGAGCGAGCAAAAAATGTCGAATCTACACAGGAACAAATTGTTTCTGATGAGGAGATATTCGAGCAAGCAAAAATAAAAGCTGAAGATATAATAAGCATACCAAATTTGATACAAGGCATAATCACATTTGCTGAAACTCTTGGTGATATGCACTTTTATCCCTACCAAAAAGAAGTCGTCGAAAGAATAATTTACGACTTAGTTACTGATGGAGGAAATACTATAGCCGTTCTTTTCGCTAGGCAGACCGGGAAAAGTTTTTCGATGTCTTGCTTGGTTCCTTCGATGTGTATTTTACTTCCTTTAGTTGCTCAAACAATGGAACTGAAAGGAATAGAGAAACATGATCTTTTGAAATTTAGAAAAGGATTGTGGGTTGGAGTTTATGGGCCGGATTATGAACGTGCTGGAATTATTGGAAATAAAATAAACACGGTGTTGGGAAGTAAAAATTCTAAATTGATATTAAGTCATCCGGAAATTGGCATGAATTTTCCGGAAAGATTAAACCGATATATCGGACACCTACCAAGAGGCTCTCGAATAAACGTAAAAAGTGCAAACAAGAGAGTAAGCATAGAAGGAGATACCTACCACTTGGTAATTACTGATGAGACTCAAGCTATATCGGATTATGTTCTCAAGAAATCAATAAGTCCGTTCCTTTCAAGTACCAACGGAACAAAAGTTCATCTCGGATCGGCGTATCCTCTTAAAGTTTATTTTTATGATGTTCTTTCTTTAAATAAACGAGAAGATATAAATCGCTCAAAGAAATTAAAATGTCATTTTGATATTCCTTATCAAGTTGCCGAAAAGTATAATAAGAACTATAAGAAGTATGTTGAAAAAGAAAAAAAATTATTGGGAGCTCATTCGGATGAATTTAGGATGAGCTACGAAAATTACTGGCCGATAGATAAAGGCATGTTAATTACTGAGGACTTTTTAGTTAATCAATTGGGGAAAGATTATCCCACTACCACTTATAATAAAAAAGTAGAGCATGTAATAGGAATAGATATTGGAAAAATCCAAGATCCAACTGTTATAACTGTATTGGAACCAGATTGGGAAAATCCTATTGTTGTTGATACTGATTCAAAAACAGTTCGCTATGTAAAAAAAATTGTTAATTGGTATGAGATAATGGGCGATGATTATGATTCTCAATATTACCAGATTTGTGATTTTTTGGATAATTATAAATGGAGTATTGCAGTAATAGATGCAACTGGTGTTGGTCAAGGAATGTATGATAGATTAAATAATAAATATTCAAAACAAAATAAAAGAGTTATACCTTTTGTATTTACTCGTCCGGATAAATCTTTATTGTATTCGTTATTGGCGAGGGAATTATTAGCAGAAAGAATTATCTACCCAAATAATTCGGCGGCACAGAGACAAAGAAAGCAGCAGAAATTCGTTTCACAATTACTTGACTTGTCGAAAAAAATTGAGGGTGGATATTTAAATTTTGTTCCAACATCTGATACAGGCCACGACGATTATCCAGCGTCATTGGGTTTGGCTGTGTGGGGTGTTGAGGGGGATAATATAGCAATAGATATCGAAGAAGTTAGTGTTGGTGAAAGTTTTTATAAAGTGGGCAAGATGGAAAGAAATTTTTGGAAAAATTAATTGTAAAATTTTTAGAGGTGTGAAATGAATTTAACAAATTCTAAAGTGTTGCAGAGTTATATATACCAAATTGCCGGGGATGACCCGAGGTATAAAAATTTTCTTCTTGCTCAAGGTATAAGTCAAATTGAGTCAAAGAAACAAACGATGGTAGATATTCTAATGGCTGAACATGGGGCTAGGATTAATGCCTATACAAGTTATTGGAATATGTATTTGGGGAATCATTGGTTTACTGTATCTGATGAAAACTTGGATAAAGTAAAAGCAAATTTTGTTGCCGCAAATATTAATAAACATGTTTACTTTTTAATGTCAAAAGGTTTTTTAGTCGAAAGTGATTTTCCTCAGATAGAAAGATTTTTGCAAAGAAACTGGCGCTTGAATAAAGGAGGCATAGATAAAATAAATCAGTTTGGTATTGATTGGGCTATTCAAGGTGGAATTTGTGGTGATACTTGGATTGAAGTTAATAAGAGTCAGAGTGAGGAAGAGAATGCAACATTTTTCAAATTTAAGTTGCTGAATTCCATGGGTTGTTATCCGGTGTTTGATCGTGGAAAGCAAAAAGGATTTTTGTATTACATGCCGGAAAGAAGTGTGCTAAAAGAAAATAATGGTTTTGCTGAATATGAAACTAATTGGGAAGGGTATTATTATAGTCCAGGGCAAAGAAAAAACATAAGAGAAGAAAATGTAACATCAACAGATACATTTGATTATTTGAAAGTACCGATTGTGCATACAAAGAATTTCTGTATGCCGGTTAGTAACTATGGTTTGGCTGATATGATAAATTATTTAGAGTTGAATAATTTATACGATAGAGTGTTAACAGATACGCAAGATATTATTGATTATAACTCGGCTCCGGTTACAATTATTTCTGGTGCGAAGGCTGGTGATTTACAAAGAGGTGCAAATAAAGTTTGGAGTCTTCCAGTTAAAGAGGCAACAGTTAGTAATTTGAAATTAGATGGTGACTTATCGGCTATAAATACTCAAATGGAAACTGTAAGAAATATAATTGGTGAGATGGCAAATAATCCGGCGCATAAAATAGAAAACATTTCTAATACAAGTGCTGTTGCGTTGGCCATTACATTTTTACCTTTGTATGAAGCCATGGAATTTAAGAGAATTAATTATGGTACTTCTATACTGTCATTAAATAGATTGACGATTAATATGGCTTTTCTTACTGGCGAATTAGATCCATCGGAAATTGCAAATGAAGCTATTAAAGAATGGGAAGGAAAGTTTTCTATTGAATCGGAAGAAGTGAAAAAGAAATTTTATCCGTTTGATAAAGAATATTCGAAAGAAGAAATTGCAAAGTTTAATTCGTTGGATTATATTTTAGGAAATAAAATTCCTCCGGAGTTATATCATTCTTATGCAACATGGTTTCCTCCATTACCGAGAGATGAAAAATCGATGGCCGATATGGCTTTGGCTATGGTTAACGGTGGGTTGTGGGGTAAACGATATGCAAGGGCTTATACTGGTATGACGGAAAGAGAAAGTGTCTTGATTCAAAAAGAAATTAATGAGGATAAAAAATCGGCGATGGAAAATATAGAGAAGGTTACTGATAAAAATAATATGATGATAGTTACTGATAAAACTAAAACTGGATTGGAAGGGGATAATACAATTAAAGGTATTAATGAATCGAAGCGGGTGGAGGATAAGTTAGATGCGTAAATACTATTGCGTTAAATAGTATTGAGTTGTTATTATTGTGGTGAAAATAAATGCAATAAATAAACAAAGGAATTTGTTTAGGTTAAAGTAATTAATAAATTAAAGGAGAAGTAAAAAATGGCTACAAATCAATTTAAGGTTCCGGATAGCGCAAAGGGTAGTTTCAATGTGAAACCGCTCGGCACTATGAAAAAGGAAGATATTACAAAAGTTCCATCCGCTCCTGGTACATTAGAAGATGGAAAGGCTGCTTTGAAAGTTACTGCTATTGCTAATAAAGGCAATAAAGGCGGTAAAGGTTTTGCAGAGGCAAGCTAAGGTTAATTTAGAAAATGAAAAATACATTAAATACAACGGAGAATAAAAATGGCTGACGAAAAAAAGTTGGATGCTGATGGAAATGAAATTATTGAAGTAGTGGATGATAAAAAACCTATTACTATAAAAATTGAAGTTCCAAAAGTTGAGCCCAATAAAAGTTATACTGCTGAAGAGGCTCAAAAATTTATTGACGATGCAATTAAGGCAGGGCAGAATATTGCGAAGGGCCAATTGTATCCTGAAATAACTAAGTTAAAAGGAAAAGTTGAAGCGTTGGATTCAAGTATGCAAGGAAAAGTAAATCCTGAAGAGTTGGAAAAACTGGTTGCTGAAAAAGCCGTGACTACTCAAAAATTGACGGCTTTGGAAGATGCGTATGTTACTTCAAAACAGCAATTAGATGGCCTTGAAAACCAGCTAAAGAGTGAAAAGTTAGAAAGTTACAAACAGAAAAAAATAGCTAGTTCGGACGGAAAAATTATTCCGGAATTAGTGGTTGGAAATTCGACAGAAGAAATTGACACCTCCATAGAAAAAGCCAAAGTAAAGTATGCTGAAATTCAAAATGAATTAAGGCAGAAATATAATTTACCAACAGAAGTAGAAAATAAGAAGTTAGAAAACGAGCAAGAGGAAAAAATAAATATTCCTCGTCTTGGCTCAAAAGCTGATTTAGGCAAATGGGAATCGCAAAGAAAAGATTTGCTTAAAGAAGTATATGGTAAGTACGGCTTAAATGTTTAATAAATTAAATTAATGGAGGTCTTAAATGGCTGATCGTTTTACATCCGTGGTAAACACTGGAGTTTATGACGGGATTCCGGAAAATGTGTTAAAGTTGCATACTAATGATGTTTTGTTTGCAGCTATGCCCGCAATGAGATTTGATCAATTTGCGGTTGTTCGAACTGATTTACAAAGTAACTCTGGCGATACAATTATCTTTTCAAAATATGGTAATTTAACCCGTGGCGGAACCATTGCTGAAAATGCTGATATTGAATCAAAAGGAATGTCAAAAACTCAGATTACTATTGCTGTTACTGAATATGGTAATGCTGTTGGTTTAACTTCTAAGTTGTTAACTCTTTCTTTCTTAGATGAAATGCAAAATGCTTCTGTTACATTGGGAAGAGATTATGCATTGGTAACTGATTTAATGTTGAGAACTGCTTTGTTTAGTGCTACTCCTACAGTTCTTTCGGCTTCAAGTGCTGCTCAAAAAGATATTGGTACTGCGGATACTTTTAAGAAACTTGAAGTGGATACTGCTGTTGAATTATTGTTAACTGGTAATGTTCAGAAATATATTGATGCTAACGGTGAATTCTATGTTTGTTATTTCCATCCTCATCAGTATACTTCGATGAAAAATGATTTGGTTTCTATTCATCAGTATGCTTATGCTGAATTGATTTTCAAAGGTGAAGTTGGCGAATATAATGGTGTTAGATTTATTGTTACTACTAACTGTCCTAATGGTGCTGCCGTTGCTACTGATGGTGGTTATGATGCAACATTAGTTGCTGGTTATCAATATGGTGCTACTGCTGTTGATTCGAATGATGTTGATTTGTATAAGGCGGTTATTTTTGGTGAAAGAGCTTACGGTTGGGCAATTGCTCTTCCTGTTGAATTGCGACAAGATCCTGGTCAGACTAATTTTGGTCGAAGAATCCGGGTTGCTTGGTATGCTATTCAAGGTAGCGGTATAATTAATAATGAAAATTGTGTAGTAATAATCAGTTCTTAGTGTCTTGTTTGATTTAATTAGAGCATCTGAAAAGGTGCTCTAATTGTTTTATAATAAATTAAAATAATTTGGAGAATAAAAAATGAGCAAGAAAAAAGTTGAAGAAGTTTTGGAATCGAGTGTTCCAAGTAAAGTTGAAACTCTTGAAGAAGGGGAATTTGTTGAAGAAGTAGAAGAAGTTGTCGAATTAGAAACTGAAGTTATTCCTATAAAAAATCCGCCAATTGAAAAAGAAGATTTAATAGCTACTGTAACTAAAAGTAAAGTTCCTGTTGTCGATAAGAGTATGGTAAGAGTTAAGTTTTTGAAAGATTGTCCTGCGGTGTTTATTATTTGCGGTAGAGTTGAAGGACAAAAAGGCGAAGTAAAAATGATTAAGCATGAACAAGCAAATATTTTACGAAGACAAAATTATGTGGCATAAATGACAACTGTTGAAACAAGTCTGATCGAAATTCTTAGAGATAAGATTGCCGATAATCCGGTAAAGGTTATTGATGCTTCTCCTAGTGGAACTGAAGAAATTGCGGATACTGATAATCAAATTTGGTCTGATACTGAATTACTCCGAATATTAAATACTTCTCTTACTCTTATGTTTAAGGGGCGGGTTTCTTCCGTTGATGATTTGTCGGATTACGATCAAGTGCTTGTTACGTTGCAAGCGAATATTGAATTACTTTATATGTTGGCTCAAGATTCTGCTCGATACGCAAAATATACAGTTCGGGATGTTGACGTAGAAAAGAGATCTCCCGGCGAGTTTCTAGATATGGCTGAGGCATTGGAAAATCGCCTTGGAAAATTGGCGAACGAATCTCCAACTGCCGAGACAAGTGGTGTTACGGTTTCTCAAAGTTTTACTCGTAGAAAAGGAACTGATGTATATACTCAATTAGATGTTATGAAGCCGCAGAAATATGCTCCTCCGGCTAATCTTCCTACATTTAAATTAACTAGTGTTGCTACTGGTGTTGAGATAAAAATTGGTTATGCTTTTATTCCGGATTATTCTTATCATCTAATTCAGAGAACAGATATTGGTCTTTTAGAAGAATATTTTGTTTTAGAGGAATTAACTTATATTGATACTACTGCTGTTACGGCAACTACTTATGAATATGCGTTGCAAGTTTTTGGATTGAATGGAAATTATACAAGCAAGAAAGAAACAATTACTTATGTTACTCCTACATAAAAAGCGCAAAGAAAGTGAATAGAAATAATATATATAAGGCTGCTATTCTTACGAAAGACGAATTGGATTCCCTATCTTCCATATACACTAAAGTAATCGAAGACTGTGGAATTTCTGTAGACTATCATAGTTACATAGAAAGTTTGAATGGGTATTCTCCGGCGTTTCAAGTGTATATGTTTCTTAGCGGGGAGAATAATGTTACGATTGGAAAGTTTGATGCTTCAACTGTTTTGTTTGCAATTATACCTACTGAAGCGTTGAAAGAGTTAGAAATTACTCCTAGTAAAAATGATAAGGTTGTTTATTCCAATAAACCTTTTTATGTTCGTAAAATTTCTTATCTTGATAAGAATGGAAATCTCTCCGGAGATTTTGATCATAGTTTTTTGTGTGAATGTGAGCTTGTCCAGAAAACTGATTTGCTCCGAAGTGCCAAATTGTTGTAAAATATTACCAAAATTTTGTTAATTTTTTATTCTTCTACTACTTGTTTATTCAATTATTATTTACTACCTTTACTTATCAAAAATATCATTTATTAAAATATAACGGAGAATTAAAATGAATAGTTTTTTAGATACTACAATTCGTCGTACAGTGTCTATTCCAAAAGTTTACAAAGGTAACAACATTTTGGCTATTGTGGATGTTGGTGGTAAACTTTTGAATAAGGATGTCATCTATCAAAAGTTTTTTGAACTTGGTTCTGATGCAGTTAAGGAATTTTTATTAAAAGAATTTACCGATAGAGGTGGTTCTAAAGAAAATTTTGTGGCTATGTTAGAATCGGCGCAGAAAAAAATAAACGGAAAATTTGGGGCGGTTGAAGAAATCGCAAAACCAAAAAAGAAACCCATTAAATAAAAGGAGAATAATATGAGTGACGAAGTAAGGGAAAAACAAGTTAGTGCTGCAATGAAAAGATTGCAAATACAAACGGAAGTAGCTTATAAGGAGTTTGATAATCTTTTAGGTTCTATAGGCTCTGTATTAAATCCGGGGACATTGGAAGTTGGCGGGCCCGCCGTTTTGTCTGAAGTTAGAGTTACGCAATGTGAATTGGCCGAGAAAATTATGGATATTGTTTCACAGTTACAAAATCTAACTAATAAAATTGTGTTTACTAATGGAAGGATCGAACTTTAATAAAATAAGGAGATAAAATATGCCGCAGACTAAAGGGGAATTTAGTGCGCAAGAGTTGTGGAAGTTGTATAGGGAAACATTTAGTGGAACTTTTGAAATTAACGCACCTAAGTGGAATATTAAAGACTGGAAAAACTGGTGTCGATTGGTGGATGAAATTGGTATTGATAAAACGAATTTACTTTTTAATTTTGTAATTGAAAATTGGGAAAAAGTAAAATTTAAATTTAAGATTAATGGTTATCCAACTATAAGTGTGCTGTGGTGTTGGAGGCATTCGTTATTGGATTATATGAATGAAAGAAATAAAATCGCAAACGGAAATAGTAATACACGGAAAAAAGAGCAAAGCGCAAGTAGTTCTAAGAAATTATTCCTTAGTCAGTAGTTTTACTATATTTGGAAGTCCGGCTAGGAAATCAAATAGTAGAATTTATACGGGAACCGCTTTTATTTTAGGAAAAAGTGCTCAAGCGTTTTTGTTATTATTTAAGAGACAAATTAAAAGAATTCAATTTGCGGATATGCCCTTTTCACGAAGGGATTTTTTTTGGGTGTTTGAAATTTGGTATAACTGTAAAAGTGCGGATGCAAGTATAGAGTTGATATTTGATTTAATGGAACATAATGGTATTGTGGATAATGATGTGAATATCAGAAATTATACAGTGTTGGCGGAGGAGTTGGATTATGTAACTCCTCGGGTAAAAATTTCATTATATAAAAAGGAGGATTAAATGAGTAAATCTATCTGGAAGTTTCCATTAGAGGTAGTTGATGGTATGCTAATAAACGTAATTAAAATGCCATTGGATGCTGAAATTTTGTGTGTTCAAGTTCAAAATGAAATTCCGTGTATGTGGGCTATTGTGAACATTGGCAACGATTTGGAAAATCGTTTCTTTAGAGTGGTTGCAACAGGAGAAATATTGCAGAAAGAATACCTTGATGTAAGGGAATATATTGGAACATTTCAATTAAATGAAGGGGCTTTGGTATTTCATTTGTTTGAGGATAAATAAAATGGACAATGGTTTGTTTCCAAAATATGCAAATGCTTCGATGAAAAATCTACATAAAAAAGCGCCGAAAGATTTAAGAGACTTGTTGGAAAAAATATCTAAGACAGATAGTAGGGCTTTCTTTAAGAAGGCGGATAATATTTATTTATACGGCGAAAGTAGAGTCGGAAAAACTTGGATACTTCATGCTATTGCTAATCATATAATAAAAAGCTACGGAGAAAATAGTGTCTATATTGTGACTACTTCCGATTTAGCCGAATATTTTATGAAACAAACTTGGAATGCGGAATATGGATATTCTTGGATTGATGTTCTTTTAGGAAAACGAGTATTAATTATTGATGGACTTGGAAAAGAATATCGTGGTTCGCAATCTGGATTTTTTGAAAATAAGTTTGAAAGTTTTATTCGGGAAAGAATAAATAATATGAGGATAACTTATATAGAAAGTAAGTTTGATATTGGCGATTTAGAATTGGAATATGGAAAAGGTTTATCCGGTGTCATAGCTGGAGAATTTATTTGTTTTGATATTGATTCTAACGTGGATATGAGTAAAGTAATGATGGATGAAAAATTGGCGAAGAAAAAATGATTTTGAATGATGAAAATGTATTTAATGAATTAATTGTCCCATGTAAAAAAGGAGAATTTATTTTTGTAATTTGCAAAAATAAAAAAAGCATAAAAGAATTGAAGTTAATTATGAAAGGTTATAAGTTGCCATACAAGCGTGGGGTTTTTACATGGAAAGGTATTATAGTAATTGGTTTGGAATCTATGAGTGAATGGAAACAATATTTCGATAAGATTATTGAGGTAGAATAAATGGAAGAAAATGAGCTAATAAAAAAAGTAGCTTTGGAAACATCCGCTGCTATTACGGAGAGATTGAAAGAAATTGTAAATCCGTCCTTAGAAGATATAGTTAAGAAATTGATTGTTCCGTTGAATTTAGATCGAACAAAATATTTGGAAGAGCAATTAACTTTGGCGGATGGTTTGTTATCTAAAATTAATGGTTCATTTACTGGTTGGTTGGCCATTAAAATTGCTAAGTGGTCGATAAGTAGACCGGAAAGAAAACGAGCGAAAGAATTAATAAAGTCAGAAAAGCGCCGATTAAAAATGGAAAAAAATAAACTTAAAATATTAGCGGAGAGTTATAATGGGCAGAAAAGAACTAAAACTGGATGATATTGTTTCAATCCTTCTTACTGGAAATAAAAGCAAAACAGTTGTGCTGTTTGAGGATAGTATGAAGAAGAAACGAATGAGTGATAAAATTGGTGAGAAGTTAAGAACTGATTTGAACTTTGTAACTAATAAGATTAATAAATTTAAGGTTACTAATAATACTATTGTCGTTGAAGACGCTATGGTGTTTTTAGGATTGAAACGGGACGAGCCATTTTTACTTAATGATTATTCTAATGAGGCTATTGTATATTTTAATGAGGAGTAAAAAGCGCATATGCAAAAAGGAAGTATAGATCCAAAAAGTTACCAAAGAAGGAATACATTAGTTATTGATGTAGATTTAATTGGGAAGGCTATTTTTTCTTGGCGCTCTTTTAGCTTTATTGTTAAATATAATCCGGTTACAAATGGAGTGTTGAATTTTTTGGAAAAGAAAAGTAAGAACTTTGATAATGTTGTAATTGCTGGGGTTGGTTTGAAGTGTAATATTGTTTTTAAGGCTTTATCAGAAAGATTATTTTTGAATAACTCTATGCAGAAATTTGATAATGAAGAAAGTTATAGGGAGTGGTTATTAGTTGTTCATCCGCAGTTGCATTTTGCTACAAAAGAAAGGAGTAACTATTGTCCTATGTCGGCTTATATTGATGTTGTGGCAATAGGGGAATATTTGGACTAAATTATTAACGCAGTTTATTAAGGAGTTGCCGCATGAACATTGATGCGTTATTCATATCTTCTATTTTAAAAGAAAAATCCGCAGAAAAATTTCGCATAGCAGTAAAAAAAATTAGCAATGATAAATTAGTTGGTATAGAGAAAAATGTATATCAATTTATTAAAGATTATTATAGACAATCTGATGGAAAGATACCGAGTGTAAAAGCCGTAAGAACTAAGTTCCCAGAAGTGGAACTTATTCAACCAAGTGATTCAATTGAATTTTATATTGATGAATTACAGAATCGAGAGAAGTATGATAAACTCACTACGGCGAATACCGCCATTCAAAATAAACTTTTTAATAAAGATATAGTTGGGGCTATTGATGAGTTAAAAAAATTAAATTCGGCGATAGGAAAAATAGCTGTTGAGGATTCAACTACGGTAAGAAGTAATTTCGGCGAAAGAATAAAAAGCTATTTGAATGCAAAAAGAAATGATGGAAAGATAGGTTGGCAAACCGGATTTGAAGCTATAGATACTCATATAGGTGGATTGAGTGATGAGTATGTGGTTATAATGGGAGCCAGGGGTGTGGGAAAGTCGTTCAATTTATTAATGATTGCAAAGAATATTTGGCTTCAAATGGATAGGCCGGTATTTTTGGTTACGAATGAAATTCCCGCTAAAAAAATGGGTATGCGCTTAGATACTATATTGTCGGAGGTTTCTTACTCAAAATACCGAAAGGGATTATTGGGGTCAAAAGACGAGCAGAAAATAAAAAAATTATCTGAAATATATAAAATACTTCCGGAATTTTATATAACTAATGGGGCGGGTAAGAGTGTTGATGATATTGAATTTGAGATAATAAGTGTTGATCCTAAACCCGGGTTGCTTTTAATTGATGGGTTATATTTGACGGATATGGGATTTAAGGGTGAGTATGAAAATACGGCGGCGGCTTCAAGAGCGTATCAACGATTGAAACAAAAGTTAGGTATTCCAATGATTGTAACCACTCAAATGACTGCCGATCATCAAACAAAATATGCAAGGGCAATAGAGGAGGATGCTGATATTGTTTATTATTTGAAACAAGATCCGGCTTTTAGAGATATGAAAAGAATGAATTTAGTATTTACAAAAATTCGGGATGAAGATAGTTATTTGAAATTGCAGTTGAATTGGAACTTTGATAAATGGGATTTTTCGCAGATAAAAGATGATTATGAGGGTGATTCTGATGCCGAAGTCTCAGTTAGCTAATTTAACTTTACATAAACGTAAAAAAGATGTATTTTTTGGTCAAGTTTCTGATGTGATAGTTCAATGTGACGGATTTTTGAAATTTGGAGAATATCGTAATGGATGTTCTGTTGCTATTGTAGAAAATGGAAAATGTATTTATAAAAGAATTTATTTACTTGAAAAACTAAAGAATAAAAATCTAAAAATGTTTGCCGAAAAAGAAAAAGTTACTAATAATGTAGTGGAATATTTTGCCATATATTGTGCTGCTATCTTAGCTTCGCAATATAGAATTCCTTTTATTTATTCTGATTCGGAATTATGTGTAAAACAATTAATGGATGGGTGGAGTATAAATTTATCTCATCTTAAATTGTGGAATAAACTTTGTAAAAAACACTTAAAAAAATATATGTCGGTGGTTTGGTTTTCGAGGGATGCGAATGTTAAAGTATTAGGTCATTAATAAATTTCAAAAAAGGAGCGGGAAAATATGAGTAAACAAAAATTTGTAACTTTGTGTATTGATAAGTTAGAAGGGGAAACTGCAAAAGGGGTGTTGAAGGCGATAGTTAATGAAATGCCTATTGCTGAAGATTGTTTGTATAAAATGTTTAAGGATGAAGAAATTGGCGCTGAAAGAATAATTCGCCCAACAGAAAAAATGGTCATTACTGCTTGTGAAGTATAATTAACAAATAGTATAACTAAAATTTAATCCGCTTTCGAGGCGGATTTTTTATATGGAGGATAAATGAGTTTCGAAGGTTATGAAAATGTTTGCGTTGTTGGTTTTTGTGGCCACTTAAAAGCTGGAAAAAGTTTGGCTGCTGGATTTGTTGCTGATGTTTTAGGCTTTATGAGGGTTTCATTTGCAGAAGGCGTTAAGCAAATTGCAATGGATCAGTTTGGTTGGGATGGAGTTAAGGACGATAGAGGAAGGGTGCTGTTGCAAAGGATAGGCACAGACTGTGGTCGAATGTATAATTCGGAAATTTGGGTTGAAAAAACAGCGCAGAAAATAGAGCATGAATATTTAAGAAAAAGAAATAGGTTATTTGTTATTGATGATGTAAGATTTGACAATGCGGCTAATTATATTCATTCGTTCAAAAATTCGCTTCCGATAAAAATAGAAAGAGAATGGGCAAAGGATGAATTAAGTCAACATGCAAGTGAGAAAGGGGTTAGTGAAGAATTAATTGATGTAGTTGTATTAAATACCGGAACAAAAGACAAACTCGGTAAAAAGGTAATAGATATAATTGAAAATAAATTTAATAAAAAGGAGCTAAAAGAAAGTGTATAAAAATGAATGGCGAAATCAACCTATTATAATTAATGATACAGTTAATGTTAGGTATGATTCTTTTTATAATTATGTTGATTTGCGATGTGGTACTGGATTGGCGGGAAGTATAGTAAGAGTTCAATTGAATAAAGAGGGAGTGGGTTCGTGCGGTTTGTTAGAGTTAATTAAAGAAAGTGCCGATAAATTAGACTATGTTTATTTAGAAAAAAGTATATTGGAGGAAAAAGAGAATGGCTAAGAATAGTTATAAATTTTTGAGTTTTGTTTCTGCTATTTCTGGATTAGTATTGGTGCAGATATATTTAGGTTGGGGTGTGTTTTTTGCTATTGCGCTTATTATTTTTAGTGTTTATGCTGATTTGGAATATCACGCAGTTTTCAAAAAGGAGCAAAAATGATTGTGGCTGTAGATTTTGATGGGACATGTGTAACGCACGATTATCCCTATGTTGGGCAAGAGGTAGATGGATGTGTTTCTGTGTTAAAGGAAATAATAAATTGTGGCCATAAGTTAATTTTGTATACAATGCGTTCCTCTAATCGTAAAGATGGTAGTGATCCATTGCGGGATGCGGTTAATTGGTTTTTAGAACGTGATATACCTCTGTTTGGCGTTAATGAGAATAAGGAGCAATATTACTGGACAAGTTCGCCAAAAGTCTATGCACATGTTTATATTGATGATGCAGCTATCGGATGTCCTTTAATTTTTAACGCAGAAATTCATAATAGACCTTTTGTTAATTGGTTTTTAGTACGAGAATTATTAATTGAAAAAGAACTCATAAAAAGGAGCGAATAAAAAATGAAATTCGATGAAAAAAAAGATGCTATAAGGCATTTGAAATCTATTTTAGGTGATGCGTGTAAGGTGGAGGATAATGGGCAAGAAGTTTTAATCTATGGGGCTGATGTTGAGTCGGCTTATATGTATATGACGGGAAATTCTGAATCGGTTAAAATGCGGTTGATTTATAAAATTAAATTAGACGAACTTGGTCGCTACTGGCATTCTTATTTGAATAAAAATGGTATATTCATAGAGATGAGTGGTTAATATGAAAGAAGTGTGGAAGGATATAATTAATTTTGAAGGGATATACAAAGTTTCAAACTTGGGCAGGGTTAAATCTTTGCGAAGAATTCGCACTTGTGCGCACGGTGGTTTTAGTAAAACAATTATACTAAAGGGAAGAGTTAATCCCGATGGCTATATACATGTTAGTTTGCATAATAAAAAAATTAAGGATATTTCAATACATAGATTAGTTGCTTTAATGTTTATTTCAAATCCGGAAAATAAACCTCAGGTTAATCATAGGGATGGAAATAGACAAAATAATAAGGTAGATAACTTAGAGTGGGTTACTATTAAGGAAAATGTTTGTTATTCATTTACTATGGGATGGCATGTAGGTAATTTTGGAGTTAAAAATGGGGGGTGTAAGTTAGCCGAAAAGCAAGTTAGACAAATACGAAAATTATTGCAGAAAGGATTTAGGCATAATTATATAGCTAAATTGTTTAATATATCGAGAACAAATGTTACTAATATTAAAAACAGAAAGCGTTGGGCGCATTTATAATGGAAATAAATCGCCAATTAAAAACCGCCATAATATTAATGTTGGAACAGTTAGGGGTTGATACTGATGGATATCGAGAAACTAATGGAAATCTTCAGATTCGTTGTCCGTTTGCTGGTTGTGAAGATTCTTCCCATGCGGATGGGATTGATAGTAATCCTAGTTTTGGAATTAAATTAAATGGAAACAAATTTCAATTTAATTGTTTTACCTGTTCGGATAAAAAAGGAAATAGTTTAATTGAATTAATTCAAATGCTGATTGAACATAAGGTTATTAAAGACAGTGGAAATGCGTATGCTTTACAAAATGCAATTAAAATAAAATTTCCAAAATATTACGAAAAAATTGTTCCAGAAGAAAAAAGGAAGGATGAAATGGATTTGTCTGTTTATGAAGAGTTAGATTCTGATTTTTATGACTATAATTTTAATAGAGGGTTAGATCGAAGAACTATTGTAGAATGTGATTTGGGTTATGATTTGGTTAATAAGCGGGTGATATTTCCGGTAAAAAATCGGCGAGAAGAAAATGTAGGTTATGTAAGTCATTCTATAGAAGGAAGGAAACCTAAGTATTCTAATGAATGCGATACTGGAAAGTATTTGTATTTAGAATGGTTGATAAAAGGGAAGATAGGAATAATTACCGAAGGAATTTATGACGCATTATTAACTTATCAGCATGTGAGAAATTTGCACTTATTGGATAAATATTCGGTTGTGGGAATGTTTGGTGCAGAAATAACAACCATGCAAATTAAAAGACTGGCTATGCATTTTGATCGGTTGGTGTTAATGGGGGATAATGATGAGGCTGGAATTAAGATGGAAAAGACGATATGGAAAAGAGCGCACAAAAAAATACCGCTTATAATGAAAGTAATATATAAAGGAAAGGATCCAGGGGAAATAAAAGATTTGGCTAAGTTTGAAAAGTATTTTAATGGTAAATTGCCATATAATGCATTAGGAATTTTAGATGTTAAATATTAATTTTTATTTGCTTGTTATAATGGTTAGAATTTCGTATCATAGTGGCGCAAATCAGTGTGCGGCAAACATATTTGATAGCTCCTTTTTGAAGAGCCGACTTTTCCCCAAGTTGGCTTTTCGTTTTTACGGACTAAATGGAGGAATTAAATGTTAGTACAAAATAAAAATCAATTACCGGAATTAAATTCGATTCCTAAATTAATTGCTATTGATACTGAAACTCTCGATGGAGTTAATGGAATTGAAGGCTATTCGTTTGCATATGTTTGTGATAAAAAAATTAAAAGTTTTTTTGTTCCGGTTGCTTACGAATTTTCGGGGGAAGAAAGTAATAAGTTTGTGAATGTAGACTCTGAGTTCGCTTTCGGCTATTTATCTAAACTATGTAAAAATAGAAGAATAATATTTCACAATGCAGAATTTGATTTAACTGTGTTGGAAAAAAATTGCAAAATAAAAATAGATGATGATAAGTTTGAAGATACTATGCTTTTACATTGGGTGTTTGATACGGAAAGAAAGCAAGGTTTGAAAGCTATTATGAAGAATGAATATGGGAAAGAGGTTTTAACTTATGAAGAAGTTAGGACAATGGGCTTTGAAGAATTTTCTAAGTATGCGGATAATGATGCAAGGTTTACTTTATTTCTTTATGCAAAAATGATGGCGGAAGCAAAAAAGCATCCAAAAGCATATGAAGGGTATAAAAAATATGAACTGCCTTTAGTAAGAGTTCTTCAGGCAATTAATCATACTACTAATTATGTAAGGATTGATGAACCATTATTAAAAAAATATTGTGATTTAGCAAGTAAGGAGTTAGAGCAAATTTATAAATTATTAAAAAGTAAACTGGGGGATATTAATTTTAGGTCGGGGGTGCAGTTGGGAGAGGCTTTAGAAAAAGTTGGTTATATAATTGAAAAGAAAAAACCTACTGTAGGAATGATAGCAAAAGCCGCAAAAAAAGGTGAGGAGGCAGTCGGAAATTTTAATTTAGATGAAAAAGCAATTAATAAATTGTATAAAAAGCATAAAGGATTGATTTTTGATTTATTGATTTATAATCGTGGGATTGAAAAATTAAATTCAACCTATGTTTCAGCGATGGCAGATAAAATTGAGAAAGTAAATAAAGACGTTTATTTGTTAAAAGGTTTTCATTTTATGCATCATGGGGCCAGAAGTGGAAGACTTTCTTCTACGCATCCTAACATGCAAAATCAACCGAGAGATAGAATTATTTTTAAGTTTGCTTATATGAATTTGTTGAAAGATTTGGACGTATTAAAAGGTTCTACTTTATACGTCGATGATGAAAAATTTTATGGGTATTGTTTGTTGTCGAAGGATTTTGAAGCGTTGGATGAAAAAGAGCAAAAAGAATATAAAGAATTAGCAGATAAACATAAGATACTAACAAAGACTTTGAAGTTTTTGAAAGATCACGATTTTGAAAGTTGCAGTGTAGATATTAGACGGCTTTACATTTCAATGCCGGGAAAGGTTTTTGTTGATTCGGATTTGGGGCAAATTGAATTAAGAATGATTGCGCATTTGTCCAAAGATAAGGTAATGTGTAAATCATTTAATGATGGTAAAGATTTGCATAAAGATGCTGCTGAAAATATTACTAAACTTGCCGGTGTTAAGGTTACTAGACAGGATGCGAAGCCACTGAATTTTGGGTTAATTTATGGACTGCATTGGACTGGATTAGCTCGAAATACTGGAATGAAAAAAGCAAAAGCAAAACAAATATGGGAATCGTATTTTGTAGTGTATGAAGGAGTAAAAAAGTTTATTGATAGAATTCATACTTCGGCAAGGGTTAGTCATTATGTTCAAACTCTTTCTGGTAGAAGAAGAAATATAAATGAACTGGGAATAAACGATTATAGCGATAGTAAGAAAGCATTTATGCGAAGGAATAATGCGGAGAATGCAGCTGTTGCAACGGTGGTATCCGGTTCGAGTAGGGATTTATTAACTCTTGGAACTATTAATTTTTATAATGATTTTGTTAAAACCGGAAAGTGTAGAATTGTAGTTCAAGTGCATGATGAGTTGTTAATTGAATGTGATGAAAAAATCGGCGAAGAAATAAAAAATAAAGTTAAAGAATATATGGAGAATGGTATGAGGTTAAGTATCCCGGTGATCGCTGAAGCAAATATCTCGAAAACTTGGAGAGGGGCGCATAATTAATGGTTAATTTTAGAAAATTATTTATTGATCGAGCAATTATATTATTGGATTTGAAATGGATTCATTTATCTGATTGGGAAAAGAAATTTTTCGTGGATATAAAAGAGCGCATAGAAAATGAAAAAGAATTATCTACGCATCAGTATAGTAAATTAATGGAAGTATATAATCGGTTGAAATAATATGCATAGAAAAATACTTAAATTCATAAAAATTATTCGGGATTCTTTTAGCGGTAGTATTGATGTTTATACAAGAGGAAGTTGTTATAAACTTTATGAAATTCTTAAATTTGTTTTTCCTTCTGCCGAATGTTTTTGTTATTCTAAGCATATTATAACGAAAATAAACAGCAGGTTTTATGATATAATGGGTGAGGTTAAAGATACAACTTTAGGAAAAAAACGCTTTAAGAAATACAAAGGTAAGTACGATATGCACAAATGTAGATTTAATATGTATCGGGCTTTTGAAAATTGGAGTAAAAAATAATGAAAAATGTTCCAAAAAATGTTAAATGCGATTGTGGCCATACATGCAAAGATCATTATCAGGGAATTGGATTTTGCCATGATTCGACGCATCCAAAAGCTGGTGAATGTGGATGTACTTGGTTTTATCCGAATATAAATTGGGTTAAGAAAAATAAAACCCGCCGTAAAAAGTGAGTTGCTTTTTAGTTAATTAGTTTTGTATGTTTTGGTGTGGGTTTTGGTAGTTGTGTGGTTGTTTGTTTCATTGTTCCTTCTTATTGGTTAGCGCCGGGCTTAGTCCTCCTGGCGCTTTTTATTTGATTGTGTTAAAAATGAAAAAGAATTATCTTTGTTGTATGAAAAAGCGCAAAGAAATGGAAAAATTTTTATCACTTAAAACGGAGGTTGTTGTGGGTGGCGGAAACAGAGGTAGTAAAACTTTAGGTTAACCTAATGGTTTTAAATTGTTTATAAAGGGTTCTTAGGAACCCTTTTTTATTACGGAGAATTAGTAATGGAATTATTGAATAATTGGAATAGAATTACTAAAGGAGTTACAGAGTGGGAAATGCAAGAGCAGGTTGATGCGTTTCTTAGAGAATATAAATTTCAGCATTGGAATGGGGAATGGTATACGGAACTTCCTAAAATTGTCCTTAGAGAGTTTAGGGTTCCCGAGGTTAATAGAATTTCGGATCATGTTGTGTTGCTAAATAAAAGAAGGGTTGTAAATTTTGAATGCAAATTGGATGATATCGGCGTGGTAATAAAACAAGCAAAGGATCATTTACGTTGGTGTGATTATTCAATTATTGTCATTCCTCCCGATAGAAGATATATAGCAAATAGTTATAAATTAGATTGTATAAGAAGTGGTATTGGGTTGTATTATTGGTTTAAGGATATTGGAATGTTTGAGTTTATGCTTCCGGATTTTAACCGAAAGAAAGACATGGAGTTACGGGGTAAAATAATAAAACGAATTATTGAAAAAGCGCAGAGAAAAAAGTGATACTAAAAAGTTTTCTTTATATACCAGAAAGTATGTTTGATTATAAACTTGCTAAAAGTCTTGTTATTGAAAATCCGGAGTATGATAAAAGATTGAATTCTGGGTTGCCTTTGGGAGATATGGAAGCGGTTTATGTTTTGTATAAAAAGTTTGAAAAAAATGGAAAAGTATTTTATAGAGTTCCAAGATATGCATTCGGAAATTATTCGGAAGTGTTAAAACAATATCCGCAATTAGTTAAGGGTTATTCGGAAGTAAAAGAGTGTATTGAATTCAAGGAAAGTTCTATTGAATTCAATCCTTCGCAAAAGGAAACTATAGAAAAAACAATCGCTATGTTAGAAAAAGAGTTAGGAGCTATTGTAGTTGCTGCGACGGGTGAAGGTAAGAGTCAGTTATTTATAAAAATTATGTGCCTTTTAGGAATGAAGACTTTGATTCTTGTGCACAAGGACTTTTTAATTGGACAATGGAAAGAAAATTTATTGAAATTAACTAATTTAAAAGAAAATGAAATTGGTTTATTGAAGCAAGGAAAATTTATTGATGGTAAAGTCGTTTTAGGAAGTATGCAAAGTTTAATGCGTGGAACTATTGATAATAGTATAAATGATAAATTTGGTTTAGTTTGTGGTGACGAGATACATCATATAGGGGCCAAGATGTTTCTTCGGGCGTTTACTCGTTTTAACTCTAAATTGCGTTGTGGGCTATCGGTTGTCGGTGATACACGAATTTTTATATCTCATAACGATATTATAGAACATCTTGAGATTCAAGAGTTTTATAATAGATTTAATTTTACGAGGAATAAGTGGAATATTGTAGATGGGTATAAAATTAGATCTTTTAATGGAAAAGAATTTATTTGGAAAAATGTGACTGGTGTATTAAAGCATTCGGTTGGAAAGAAAAAAATATTTCAATTTTTATTGGATAAGAATGTAACAGTTGCACTTACCGAGGATCATTCTACTTATAAAGTTGTTGGAAATAGTTACAAGTTTATTAAAAGGGATAAAAAATATATCGCTTCGTTAGAAGAAGTTTTAGGAAAAGATTTAAAGGTTGGCGATTATTTGCTTCTTGAAGATAAAATAGATTCTTTGGATTCTGTAGATATTATGGAATTTAATATTCTTGAATATATGACTGGTAAATTTTATGTTGCTGGGGATTATACAAAATGGATTGAGAATAATATTACTTTATTAAATGGATATAAATGGCATTATAAAAAAAGACATAAATTTAGAAACGGAAAATACGGGGTTTTTATTCCGGGTGATATGTTTAGCAAATTTAATAATATACCGGATTGTGGAACAAAAATTTATACCGAAGGCTCGTGTGGTCATTGGCTTTCGTATAAAATTCCCGTTAATGTGATATCTTATTTATTAGGTTTTTATTTAGGAGATGGTTGGGTTTCTGGGGGTCAGTTGTCTTTTGCTATTGGGATTGACGAATATGATAGGTTTATGAAAAAGCTGAATTTGTTAATTCCTTATTCAAATTTTGGAGTATTTAAAAGAGTTATGAGGGGAAAAAGTTATGAAATTAAAATAAATTGCAGTCCACTCGCTAATTTTTTTAAGACAATCACAAACGGGGCAAAATCGTACAATAAATTTATTCCAAAGGAAGTCTATTCTTTCTCAGAAAATAATATTAGAGAGTTTATTTCTGGTTTAATGGAGTCCGATGGCCATTTAGGTAAAAAGAAATTACGATATTATTATACAACTACTTCAAAGAGACTTGCAGATGATATAGTGCAAATTCTTAAACGAGTTAATGTGGTATCCTCTGTCAGTAATTTCCCTTCTAGAAAAGGCGGTATTATAGACGACAGACAAATAAAATCAAAGCGAATTAAATATGTTGTTAATTTTTCATCATATGAATTGCATGGAGATAATACGGGCTATAAAGGTAGACGTTTTCCTTTTATTATGAATGATTTGGGGGGCGTTCCTGCTAAGATTAGAAAAGTGTCTTTGGTCAAGGATGTTAAAAATGTTTATGATATAAATGTGGAGGGTACGAATTGGAATACGTTCGTTGGCTCTGGTGTTTTGGTTCATAATAGTGCTACGCCAGATAGGGAAGATAAGATGGAGAAACTTTATTACTATCATCTTTCAAGTAATTTAATTATTCATAATAATGTTCGAAATGTTGGTAGTGAGTTTTATGTAATTGAATATGAAAGAGTGAAAGCGTGGAAATGGTATCCAGCTTTTATTCCGTTTAAGATTCAATTAATTCATAATATTGTTGCTGATGAAGTTCGGAATAAAATTATTTTAGATATGATTGTTGAACTTAGAAAAAAAGGCAGAAAAATATTGGTGCTATCTGAGCGAATATCTCACCTTACTGAGTTAATTTACTCAACGGGAAAGCGGTTGCCTTCTGATTCTTTGGTGCGATTTTTTGGTGCAAAAAGTTTGACAAAAAAAGAGCGGGCCGAAGGAGTGAAGCAAGAGAAAGTAAAAGATCCAACAAAAGAAGAATTGATAAATGGTGATGTGATATTTGGAACATATAGTAAAGTGAAGGAGGGTGTTGATATTCCTCAATTGGATACTTTGATATTTGCTACTCCGTTATCAAGTAAAACTACTGTAATTCAAGCGAAGGGAAGAATAGAAAGATTTGCAGAAGGAAAAGAGAAACCTGTAGTAATAGATATATATGATACTGATAAATCATTACTGATTGGAATGTTTCAGAAGCGAAAACGATTGTATAAAGAATTGCAAATGAGACAATTACACTTATTTAGTGATATATTATAAGGGTTTTATGTTGAAAATGGTTAAATAAATTAGTATGTTTTGGTGTCAAAAATAATTCATTGCATATAAAAGGAGGACAAAAACGCATGATAGAAAAAAGCGCATTGGTAAAAATCATTCCGAAAGAACAATTAGAAGCTACTGAAAAAGAAATTACTGCTGTTGTAAAAGCAACCGATACAAATGAGTTGCATGTATCGTATAAGAAAATAAATTCTTTTGTGGAGTTCTTTAATTCGGCGGTAAAAAATGAAGTAATTTCTCGTATTAAAAAAACCATAAAGAAAAAAGGAAATAAAGTAGAAACCGAATTAGGGGAAATTTCTTTAGTTGAAAGGGCTAACTTCGAATATGATGAAGATAAACTATTGAAGTTTTTGAAAAAGAAAAAATTATTGCCCGATAGTTTATTTAAGATTGATTGGGAAGTTGTTACAAAAAATCTAAAAGAATTGGAAATACTGGAAGAGAAAGGTTTGGTACAGAAAAAGTTGAAAATGGATTCTACTAAGGCTGAAAATTTGGTTGTTAAATATCCGGAGTTAGTTGACTTAATTCATAATAGTCCAACTTATTATTTGAAAAATTTATGACATCGTATTACGAAAAACATAAAGAAGAAATAAAAGAACGGCAAAAAAATCTTTACCATAAGGATAAAGAATTTCGTAAAATTCAGATTCAAAGAGTTGCTGAATATAAGAAAAGAAAAGCTAAAGAAAAAAAGCTGCAAAAAGAACAAATAAAATTAGATAGAAAAGTTTGGCGCAAAGTAAGAATAGATAATGTAATTGTGGAGTGTTGTAGAATAGCTTTCTTAGCTTCGGCTTTAGGTAGGGGAACAAAACGATTAAGAGAATGGGAGGCAATGGGAAAATTTCCGAAAACTATTTTGGTTAAAGGAATGAGATATTATACTAAACCACATTATACAATGGTAATGAATGCGTGGAATCGAGCGGAAGAAGGAAAAGATTTAAAATTGTTTTTTGAAATAGTAAAGGATAAATGGGATGAAACTTATAAATTTAATTAGATGGTGTGAAATTGATAATGATCAGGATGCCCGAGAAGTTATAACTATAGTTGGGCGATATTTAATAAAATCAGCTAATGATAAAATGGCTGAGGAAGGTGATGAGTTGGTTACTGCGGATTTAGCAAGAGTTTTTTGTGATTCTTTGTTGAAGGATACGAGAGCTGATGGAATGTGTGGTTGCAGATTGTGCCGAAGTTAAAAAATAATTTAATTAGGAGGTATAAATGAGTAAGAAAGAAATAAGAGAAAAAAACTTAGTAAAATTGCAGAACTTGTGAAGGATCTTGTTCCGGAAGGAGAAATTTCTGAAGTTGATGATTGGAAAGATATGGTAACTTTTGTAGTTGATGGAGAGCTTTTTGAAATTGTTGCACGTTCTAGAGGGAAATTAGCATAAAAATTAAAGGAGAAATAAAATGAGTAAAGGGGAAGTAATTGTAAAAAACATTGTAATTAAAATCGGCGAAAAAGAATTGGAATTAAATTTGGATGAAGCTAGAGAATTACAAGAAGTGTTAAATGATGTTTTAGGAAAAGAAGTTCGAGTGGTTGAAAGATTGATTGAGGCTTATCCGTATAAATGGTGGTATACTAGGCCGTATCAATGGGAGGGGACTGGTAATCCTTTGTATCCGCCGGGAACTATTTTATGTACAACCAATCAAATAAAAGGATAACAAATGAAAGAAGAAAAGAATAAATCACCGGATAGAATAAGTGTTTATTTTGGGAGAAAGATTCAAGTGAAACAATATGAGCCTGTGGATATTAATGTTGGGTATACTTCGGATGTAAGCGATGAGGAAAGTTTGGAACAAGCGTATAAAAGAATTTCTAATTTTGTAAAGTTGCAAGTTAAAAAAGAATCAATTGAAATATTAAAATCAAAAAATAAAAAGGAGCAGTAGAATATGGCAAAGTTCAAGAAGAATCAATTAGTTGTAGTTGATGATGGTGGGGATGTTGTTTTTGCTGGCGTAGTTTCTGAAGTCGGCGAAAAGAAAATCAAAGTAACTTTTGGAAAAGGTGCAAAGGCTAAGACAGCCGCTTATCCGTTATCTCAAGTTTTTGATAAGGTGGAATACGAAAATCGTGAAGAGGATGAAGAACCTGAAGTTATTGTAAAAAAAGGCAAAAGTAAAAAAGCGCCCGAAGCAAAAGTCGAAGAAGATTTAGATCTTAGTGATATTGATGAAAATATTGATAATGATCTAAATGAATTAGGTGCTGAAGAGGAAGAAGGTTTAGACGATGAACCAGTTAAATCAAAAAATAAAAAAGCGGTTGAAGAGGATGAAAAAGATTTAAGTATTACTGATGATGAAGTTGTTAAACCAAAAAATAAAAAAGCCGCTGATGAAGTAACGGAAGAAGGAGAAGATAATGATGACTGGTTTGCAATAGGCGATGAGGAAGATAGTTCTACTTTTGCGAACCCTGTTAATTCTACTTTTAGATTTGGTTTGAAAGAAAGTGAATCAGCTTTATTAACTTTTGTTACTGGAAAACCGCTTACGTTGAAGGAGCATAATATGCGAGTTAATGGAAAGTGGGGAACTAATAGAACTTGTTTAACTCCTGGTGGGCAACGATGTCCGCTGTGTGAAAATGGAAAAAGAGCGGCCACAATAAAAGCGTTCTTTGTAGTAGATCATAGAAAAGTGAGCGGAAAAGATGGGAAGATTTATCAGAATCAAGTTAGAGTATTGGTGTTGAAACAGAAGGCGTATAAGATATTTAAGACGGTTTATTTAGATTATTTTGAAAATGCTGAAGATATAGATTTAACCGGATTAAGAATTAAGGCAACTCGTTCAACTGCGGATAAGTCCCCAGGTTCAGGTGATATTTTTGTTTGTAAAGAAAGTAATGTAAAACTATTGCCGGAATGGAAGAAAAATAAAGATGGAAAGGCTTACGATGTTAATATGCTGAAAGCCGAGTTCAAACCGCAATCATATAAAGAATTGGCTAAGTTGGTTAATTTAGTTGATGATGTATCTAATGATGAATAATTAAATATTCTTTTTAATGGGCGCAGTTTTTATGCGCCCTTTTTATTGAGGTCAAAATGGCAAAAAAGAAAAACGACGGTTGGGAAGAAAGAGAAAGTGGAGTTCTTATTTTTCCAGGAGTAAACTATGTTTATGCAATTGGAAAAGCGGAGAAAGATACACTTTTATTATTAGATTCTGGAAATCTTCGTACTACATTATGTGTTGCATCAGTAGAGAGAGCTAAAAAAATTGCAAAATTGTTGGAACCATGAAAGAAAAAAAACAAGTAATAGAGGAACCTAAAAATACTTCGGCAAAAGATATATTATTGAAGTTGAAGAATAATATAAATGCGCATTACGAAAGAAAGGTTGTTATTCTTGGCAGTGAAAAAACCGAGCTCCCAAAAATAGAAACCGGAATATTTTCTATTGATGTAGAAACTGAAGGTGGAATTCCAAGAGGTAGGTGGATAATACTGGTTGGTGATGAATCTTCTTTCAAATCAACTTTGATGTATCATATAGCTGGAAGAATGCAGCGTATTTGTGCTACATGTATGTCTGGAATGATTACGGAAAAATTTACTAAAAAAGTTTTGCTCCCAAGTGAACTGGATAAAAGTAATGAAAATATTGAAGTTGGAAAGAATGGAGAATTGTATTCTAAAAAATATTTCGCCAATAAAAATAAAATGAATGCCTATTGTCCAGGAGAATTATTAACTCATACAAGGGAAGTAAACCTTTTAGAATATGAATTAGAATGCTCTAATTGTGATAGTCCGGAATATTCTATATTTCTTTTGTTAGATAGTGAACGAAATTATACAAAGAGTTGGGCAAGTAGATGGGGAGTTATTCATTATTATACAGCACTTTCTGATACAAGTCATTCTCAAATGACCGGCGATATTATCCGAGAAGCAATGGGTACTGGAAAGGTTTCGTTTGTTGCTGTAGATAGTTTGGATTCTCATGGTGCTGCCGAAGAGATGACTGCAAGTATGGAAGAATGGCAAGTTGGTTTACAAGCTAGGGTGTGGAATAAAATTGTTAGAATAATTACAAGTCTTTTGAATACAACTTTTATTTATACTTATACGAATAAAGAAGGAAAAAAAATTGCAGAAGAAAAACATCAGGAGCCTGTGATTTGTATTATACAACAGTGGCGTGAAAAAATAATGTCTTTTGGGGATCCAAAAGTAATGGGTGGTGGTAGAGGAAAGAA
>Ga0209727_1000602_pt1 | contig 38153 bp, 59 predicted proteins | sample RifGroC1_FD_183995 | JGI IMG/M metagenome (GOLD analysis project Ga0209727, IMG submission 183995) | Groundwater microbial communities from Rifle, Colorado, USA - Groundwater C1 (SPAdes) (version 2) | ecosystem: Environmental > Aquatic > Deep subsurface > Groundwater | place: Rifle, Colorado...
CTCTCGGAAAACTCGGCAAGGATTTTTCTCCCGATGCGATTGAGGCGACGGTAGGTGAGGAAAAGCAGATCGGCATACTCGTCGAAGGCGTCCTGCAACGGACGGGCGATCGACGAACGCTGATCTTTTCCGCGACCGTGGTGATGGCAAAGAAGATCGTCGCCTACATCAACGCTCGGTCGCACACAGCGTGCGAGTGCGGTGCCCTCGGCTGGCACGCGAATCTTTCCCTGCATGAAGGCATCGCCTGTGCTGCATGTGGCAAGCTGCTGACGACCGCCGACGTGGACCGATCCGACCAGGCTCGGGAATTGGATGGGAGCATTCCGCATACTGAGCGCAAGTCTGTCTATGATGGCCACCAAGCAGGGCAGTTCCAATTCCTGTCTGTGTGTATGCTGGCGCGCGAGGGCTACAACGATCCAGACGTTTCGTGCATCGCCATACTGCGTCCGATTTCAGAAGATGCATCGAGCCTGGCCGAGCAAATGAAAGGCCGCAGTTGCCGCCCGCTGCGCGGTTGCGTCAACTCTGACATGACGGCCGAACAACGGATAACGGCAATCGCCGCAAGCCGCAAGCCCGATGCGCTGATAATCGACTTGGTAGGGATCACTGGATTGGCCGATTGCGCCTCGACATTGGATATCTACGCCGAGGGCCTACCAGACGAAATACGCGCCCGCGCACAGCAACTCATGCTTGACGCCGTTGAACCCATAGCGCCCACGGAGGCCATCGAAGAGGCTGAGCGAGAAGACCGCGAGGCCCGCGCAAAGGCCGCCCGGGAGCGCGAAGAAGCTGAAGCAGCCGCACGCAGACGCCGCGAAGAGGCTGCCAAAGCCGGGATCGAGGTGAAGTACACTGAGCACGAAGTCGGCGTCGTTGACCAGTCCACTCGCGATCCGGCAGCCGCTAGCACGGCCATGCTATCGTTTATGAGATTCTTGGGGCTGGAGATTACCGGGAATGTCTACCTCAAAAAGAAGACGGCGGGCATGGCAATCAGTTGGCTCAAGGAAGGATTGAACCCAAACGACGTGGCCGCGAGACTCAGACTGAGCGTGGACGAATGGCGACTCAATGGCCCGACTATGAAACAGCGATCAGCCTTAGTGCGAGCCGGCGTGGCAACTGACTGGATCATCACTCGCTACCAAGCCTGCCTCGCTATGTCCTGTTTACGGGAACCGACGAAGTTTCGTGACGAGATGACCGCTATGCTGAGTGGAGCGCGCACGGCCGCTGAGTTGCATTATGCCGGAGACATTCTCCGCCACTTGCGCCCGAAAATAAATCCGGAGTTACTGGCCCAACTAGTCGAGGTTGGGAAGACTCGCAAGTCCCAACTGACCCCAACGGAGTTTTGACCCATGCAACCGATGATTATCCTCCCGCCGGAGATGATGTCTGAACAAAACATCCAAGCCTTGCGCGACAATGGAATCTGTGTCGTCGAGGCCAAGGACCCGTCAAAAATCAAGTTTGTCGATCCCATTCCGGCAGTAAGCTCGCGGACGGGCATTGAAAACGCGGCCATTCAACTGTCGCGGTGTGTTCTCAATGGAATGGGCCGTTGCTTGGTTGAAAATGGCAAAATGGATCGAGTCAGCATTATGAGACAGTACATCGACTTCCTTGTTGTTGGAACTCCTCTTGACCCCAATCCGCCGCGAGAGCAAATCGAGAGGGAGGTTTTCGATAAGACAAAGGAAGAGGAAATCCGCAAGATCGCCCGCGAAGAAGCCAGAACCGAGCGGAAGGAAAAGAAAGAGGCCGAGGCAAAACGACTGGCAGAGGCGAAGAAATCGACAACGAATAAGCCAGCGACGTAGCTAACGGAGTTCTAAAACATGTCTACACACGCCGAACGCTGCCAACGCGAGTCCACGCGGGACGTGGTATTCCTGCTCCAGCGGCAGTCGCTCAAAGAATCCAATATCTGGCTCACCGAAGGCGTCTGGCTTGATCGGACGGAAGCTGAGTCATTTGCAAAGGATCATGAGTACAACTACCCCCATGGCTGGCGCGTCTACGGCGTGCCATCCTACGGAGAACTGGCCGCACTGCTGAAGGCGCAGGATACCGCACTAACCACCAACCACTAGGAGCCCCGATCCGTGAAGAGATCCCCACCCAAGCCGATCACTCCCAAGCCGATCAAGCCGATAACGCTTGGCGACAACCTCAACATCCGCCGCCGACAAGGAAAGACAAGCGTGTCTTTCGGCGCGCGCCAGACGTTTACAACCAAACAGGTGATCCATCTTATGCAGGCCGTCGCCGAGCAATCGCTCGATGAGAAAACACTGGCCGCCGCCCAGCAAGCCATCGACTCGCTGACGATCGTGCTGGCCGCGACCGCCAAAGGCGACCCCGACCAACCACTGCTGCCGGGCATGGAGATGGCGGAGACGCCCCTGGAGGCTTGACTGAGAAACCGAGGACGATATGGGTGACACGAAAATCGAGTGGGCTCAAAAAGTGTGGAATCCAATCACTGGTTGCTCTCCCTGCGCCATCGGCTGCGTGAACTGTTACGCCAAGCGGATGGCCAGGCGACTTGCTGGCCGCTATGGATACCCGGCCGATGAACCTTTTCGAGTGACATTACATCCCGAACGGCTGGACGAGCCCTCGCACTGGAAGAAACCGAGGCGAGTCTTCGGCTGTTCGATGGGGGACTTATTCCATGCGGACGTGCCTGATACTTACATCAAGGCGGTGTTCGACCACGCAGCCGCAACACGTCATACGTTTCTGTTTCTGACCAAACGTCCAGAACGAATGGCGAGTGTTGTTGCGCGTTGGCGCAAATCCGATGACATGCCGCCCAATCTCTGGTTCGGGATATCATGCTCGACCCAGGCCGACCTGGACCGCAACGTGCCACACTTGCTGCGATGCCAGGCGGCGGTGCGGTTCCTGAGCCTGGAGCCACTGTTACGTGCAATCGACCTATGTAGGTTTATCCCAAGTTGGGCGAGTCTGCTTGGACTCGACTGGGTAATCGCAGGTTGCGAGTCCGGCCCGAAGCATCGGCACGTCTCGCTGGACGCTTTCTGTTGGCTGCGCGATCAATGCGAGGCTGCCAGTGTGCCGTTTTTCCTCAAACAGGCGGAGATCAACGGCAAGATCATGAAGATGCCGGCGCTCGACGGTAAGGTGTGGGACCAACTTCCGGAGGTGAAGCCATGATAGGCGACGACCACCCCGGACCCAGCGGCTGGACCGAGAAACCGATATTGACAAGGACGGAACACCGTGGGTATACTTGATCCCAGAGTCGCAGTCACCCAGAACACACAACCCCCCGTTACGGGGCATTCTGCGTGCGCTGTACGCTGACTGCGACTCTACCCGTAGCGGGGGCCTTTTGTAGCCAACAGGATCGCTTATGGATGTAGCAATCTCGGAAATTGTCATCGGCAAACGGCACCGCAAGGACATGGGCGACATCCCCGCTTTGGCGGCAAGCATCGAGGCGGTGGGGTTACTGCATCCCGTGGTTCTCCGCCCGGACAAGACGCTGGTTGTCGGAGCACGCCGTATTGCCGCCTATCGCCACTTGAAACGGGATTGTATTCCCGCACGCACGGCGACGAACCTATCCGAACTGGCTGATCTGTTGCGTGCCGAGGCCGACGAAAATGTCTGTCGACTGGACTTTGCTCCAACGGAAGCTGACGCCGTAATGCGCGCGATACTGCCGGGGTTGAGAGCCGAAGCAAAGCATGCCCAGGAAGAGGGAGGCAAAGCCGGGGCAAGTAAAGGCGGAAAGATGGCAGGAAAGGGACGCCAGAAGATAGCCCCTAGCAAAACTTTAGCCAAGCGCAAAGACTCGCACGCCAAGCGGGCCCTTTCCATTGCCGCAGCCACCGTTGGAATCACGGCCCCCACTGCCGCTAAGTTGATGGCGGTGGTCGATTCGGGCGACAAAGCCCTCATCGCTGAAATGGATCGCACTCGCAAAGTTTCGGGTGCCCACAAGAAGCTCGCTATCCGTAAAGCAGTTGAGCAGATCGCCGCCGAACCGCCACCGTTGCCAAAGGGGCCCTTTCGCGTTATCGTGGCGGATCCCCCTTGGCGATATGAAAAACGCCCCGACGATCCCAGTCATCGCGGATCGTGTCCGTACCCCACGATGACGGTTGAAGAGATCGCCGCCATGCCCATCGAGGGCCTTGCCACCAAGGACGCGGTTTTGTGGCTGTGGGTAACGAACGCTTTTTTGCCTGTTGTCTGGCCCATCGTGGAGGCGTGGGGCTTCACCTACAAGACGATGCTGACATGGGGGAAACAAAAGATGGGAACTGGCGACTGGCTGAGAGGAAAAACAGAGCACTGTCTCATGTGCGTGAGAGGCAAGCCGACGATCAACCTCACGAATCAGACGACGCTTCTCCTGGCCGCTGCGCTGGCTCACTCCGCCAAGCCAAACGAGTTCTACGCCCTAGTCGAGGTCCTTTGCCCAGGCTCGAAGTTGGAACTTTTCCAGCGCGCGCCAAGAAAAAACTGGATCGGCCATGGGAACGAATCCTGATTTTTACGACACGCCAGAATGGCAACTCGGCGATGAAGCCCAGAAGCGATGGGCAATTGCAATCGCTCGCCGTGGGCACGCTGTCCTCCCGTCCTATGAAATGGGACAAACCTCGCCGGAGACAAAAGCTCCGATGATGTTTACCGCCGATGGCCGTTTGGTAATACCTGATCTTCTCGTGCTCAACAGCAAAAAGCCTCCTCAGTGGCACGAAGTGAAGGCCAAGACCGCCCCGACGTGGCGGATATACAAGTCAAAAGACTGCAAGTGCTGGCGTGGCCCACGATGGGAGCATGGGATCGACTATGCCCTTATGACTGAATATAGGCGGGTTGCTGACTTATCCGGCGCTCCCGTCTATCTCGTCATTCACGAACCGCACAGCCCAAAACACCCCACCGCAGAATCACCGTTATCGGGGCCAGAGACATGGTTGCTTATCAGCTTGGAGAACGCGGAGCGCTTTGGAGATCGCCGAGAAGACTGGCCCGGTGGCAGCAAGGAACCTAATCGCCGTGGCCGTTGCCGACAAGGTGGATGGCTGTGGTCCCGAAACGTGATGACACCGATCCCGTTTGAAGTACCTGGATGAACCAGCAAACCGCTCCAAGCCCGGTCGGGAGCGTAAAGGCCGCGACAGCCGCGAGCCGGGCGGCGATAGGCAAGACGACCGAATGCGCGGCCAGCCAGGGCAAAGTTGAAAGATGACGCGAAGATATAAAGCATACGGCAACAGGAACAACCGATTAAGGCGGCTTACCGGAATGACGTATGCGCAGTATCTCCAATCGGACGAGTGGCGAACGCTGAGGGCCGCAACACTCGTTCGCGACAATGGGCGATGCGTTATGTGTGGCGATCCCGCGAGCAACGTCCATCATTCTAACTACGGAAACAGAAACCACTTCACTCACAAAAACCTGTTCTCTCTATGGTCCCTTTGTCGTAAGTGCCACCACTATATCGAGTTTGACGACGCGGGCAGAAAAACCAGCATGATAGATATGCGGCGGCGCATGGTAGCACGCGCCGTGCATTTTGATTCGCAAAACGTACTCGACCGGATGGCCGCACTGGGGTGGTCAATCATCCCGCAGCGTCCTGACGGCTCGATGCGTTCGAGAAAACGCAACAGCATAGGCGACGGTAAGCCGCCAACCGGCGGCGAGAACGGATACGCCGACAAGCCCCGGTGTGGGAACCCGGTGACACACACCTAGTAGTCCAACGTGTTCCACCACCCGAAAGGTGGTTGGCTATGGCGTTGGGCGGCTTGCTGTTGTACGGTCGAGTCCTTTTAATAGGTCATCCGGCCACGGTATGCCCGCACCGTGCGGAATAGCGTACCGTGTCCAAATTGAAACGGCTCTGCATCCGAAGAAGAACAAGCCGATCGACAAGCGGCGGGATACGGGAGATGGTGGCGACCCATCAACGACCGCCAAATGAGGATTCACGAGGAGGGCGACCCATGAAGAAAACCATCTGGTTGGGAACCAAGGAAGAGTACGAAGACATGTTGGCCGCGCGCCCGAAACTGCCGCCGGTGCCAAGACACGAGATCGAGTTGCCACCAGCGCGCGTGGTGGACCCGCCACGATTCGACGGCGCGCGGGAGACGCGCGCGGTGCGCATGGCCAACCACTACCAACCGTTCCCCGAGGATCAGCAAGAGGCGGCTATGCAGCGGCTGCTGGACCAGATCGACCAGCGAGAGGGGCGCAACTGCGGCACCGTGCTGGGAGTGGCCAAGCGGCGGCTGACGAGGGAAAGGCTGGCCGTCGTGGACGAGGCGATACGGGCGTACCGATGAGGGCTATGCGGAATCTTAGTCTGTTCACGGGTAGCGGCATCGGAGACTATGCCGCGAAACAAGCGGGAATCACCACTGTCGCCCAGTGCGAGAACGATCCGGCTTGCCAGTTTGCCTTGCGTAAACTGTGGCCTGAGTGCTACCTATTCGGAAACGTGAAGGATGTATCAGCCAAGTCTCTTTGGGAACGTGGGCTTTGGCCCATTGACATCATCAGCGGCGGATTCCCGTGTACGGACATCTCCACGGCCGGCAGAGGCACGGGCATTGAGGGCAGCCGCTCGGGTCTATGGCGAGAGATGTTCCGGGTTATCCGCCAAGTCCGACCTGCTTGGCTGGTTGTGGAGAACGTATCTGTTATCCGTGTGCGAGGCGTCGACCGGGTTCTTGCTCCGCTGGAGAGAATCGGCTACACCTGCTGGCCATTGGTGGTTGGTTCTTGGTCGGTCGGAGCCCCGCACAAAAGGGATCGGGTCTGGATCGTTGCGCGACGAATGGACGACGCCGACGAGACACGACGGACAACATGGGATGCAAACGGAGAAACGAGCAAACGATCCGAAGCACTTGGGGCAATGTCTACAGTACGACGTGAAGGTACTCTGGCCAACACCGGACGCTTCGGTGTTTCAGGAGGGCGAGTCGCCCGAGACCTGGCTTGCCAGGCGGGAGCAACTGAAACAGACGGCGAACAACGGGAACGGCTGCGGGACTCCGCTGGCGATGGCGGTGCAACTGGAGAACTGGGGAACGCCCCGAGTGACGAACAAGTTAGTCGCTGGCCAAGTCGCCCCGACGAGCCCCAGCACGCCTGGGAAGCCCCGAGGCTCATTGAATTCGGCGTGGGTGCGGAGCCTAATGGGCTGGCCGGACGAATACTGGCAAGCCTTGGAAGCGGCGGTAACGGAATACCACCTCACAAAGCCGCCAGCCGGGCGAACAAGAGCCTCTTGAAAATCATCGGAAATGGGTGGCAGTTTGAGATACCGGCGATGATTTACAGGTGGATTGTGGAACAGAATGCCGCCTTGCGTGACCCGGAATGACGCCAACCCCAGCCATGCGCCGCGCCGCCGAGGAACTCTTGGAAGAGTTGGACGCCGGATGGCTCCACGTCATCAAGGTGCCGTTCGATCAGAGGAAGATGCTCGTCTGGCTGCGCGACAGCCAAGCCCAGCAGCACAAGTCGGGGACCACCGAATGATGGCAGCGGCAGACACAGAACGAGAGTGGCAACGGGTAAGCAAGGCCGAGCCTTGCCCGATTTGTTCGCACGATTCATGGTGCCGAATCGGGACAAAGGTGGTCCACTGTAATCGGGTTGAGAGTGCGAAGCCAGCGAAGGGCGGCGGTTGGTATCACCCGCGCACCGACGCAGTTTCACCCCTCCCAGAGATCCACCGCAAGAGACCGCTACCGAAGACAGACGAGGAACTGGATAGCCGATACCATGTGATGATGGATCGCTGGTACGGAAGTTCTCCTGAGAAGCTGACGGAGCTAGCCCGCCTGTTTGGTGTTAGCGCGACGAGTCTGGACGCACTCGGCGTCGGGTGGAACGGGTGTTGTTGGGCCATCCCCGAGCGAAGCCCGTCTGGCATGATAACTGACATCAGCATGCGGGCGGTAGATGGCGCGAAGTGGATGGTCACCGGCGGTCGACGCGGGCTTGTCTATGCCGATGGTTTCGTGCGTGTTTCGTCGCATTCGATTCTGATCGTCGAGGGCATGAGCGACACGGCCGCCGCGATGACGCTTGGCTTGGCGGCCATCGGACGGCCGAGTAACTGCACGGGCGGAAAGATGCTGGCCGAATTGCTTCGCGGATGGCAGGGAAAAATCATCGTCATGGGAGAAAACGATCGGCGGGAGCCGAAGCCGATTCCTGGCTTTCCTCATCGTGCCTATTGCAACGGATGCCAGCGATGCTGGCCGGGCCAGTACGGTATGATGGTTGTGGCGAAAGCCCTGAGAAAAACACTTATTGGCCGTTCTGTGCTGACTCGTTTTCCGCCAAAGGGAGCCAAGGACCTGCGATCATGGGCCAATGGAGCAATCCGCGATCCTGAGAATGCTGTTGCATGTGCTGCCGTGGGGCAAAGCCTGTTGCGGCAAATCGGTGTGCGGTAATCTTGCGAGATTCTAGGCTGAAAGGAATAACATGAAACGACTCCGGGTGTATATCGCCAGCCCATATTCCAAGCCAGATCCGTGTATCAATACGCGAGAGGCAATTGATGCTGCGAATCATCTCTTGGGTGGCGGGCTCATTCCTTTCGTTCCGCACTTGGCCCACTTTTGGCATACGGTTACCCCCAAACCATACGAAGAATGGCTCGCATACGATGACGCTTGGATCGACGTATGCGACGCCATGCTTAGGCTACCGGGCGAATCAAGCGGGGCCGACCGGGAGACGGCGAAGGCCAAGGCGTTGGGTATTCCGGTGTTCGAGACGTTCAAGGACTTATTTGCGTGGCAAAAGGCTGCCCTCGCCCGCGAAAAGACGGCTTGACTCGCGTAGAACCTGTGGTATAATGCGACGTATTCGGTATCTGCGAAATCCAACCGTGAAGGCTAGTATCGAAAGGGAAGAGATTTGAGTTATTGGGGCGAAGTTTGGAGCGGCGGCGTGAAAGAGCACGCTAGGACAAGTGATCGGCTGTGACGTATCTTGGAAATGCGAAATGACCAGCCTGGAGTCCGAGTAACCTATACCAGCCGGTGCAATTCCGGCCCGCTCCACTATATACAAAGGGAAGAGAGTTGACACCACAGATACTTCAGCCACGGTTCGGCGAACGGCTCAAACTGGCCAGAGCAAGATCGAAGCTGACGCAGCGTGAAGCGGCGAAGCGGGCGAACATCATCCCCATGTATTTGTGCACGTTGGAAAAAGGGACGGCCGTGCCAAGCATGGACTGTGCGGCCCGGTTGGCGGACGTGTTGGGGACAAGTCTGGCGTGGTTAGTGAAGGTGTAACGCGAAATGACCCATATTGATTCGAGAAAGGAACCGAGCAATGAAGCTGACTGGGTATCAATTACGAGAGGCCCTTCGCCGTTGGGAATTGCGGCGGAAAGCAGCGGAAGCCCAGTTCCGGGAGTGCATTTGGGTTTTCCCCGGAGAAGAGAAAATTCACCCGAGGGAGGCAGGCGGGGAGTTGGCACTCTGCGAGGATGCGTGTGCTGTGATCCAAGAGGCGCAGCAACGCTACAACATGATCGTGCCTCTTGGAAATCCGCCGCTAAAATCACTGGCCTATGGCGTGAAAGCGATCGGAGGCTACGGCCGCCTGGAAAAGCTCTGGCGTGATACGGCTGTCGAGCACAAGGACCGCTACGAGCAACGCGAATCAAGGCAGCGGACGGCCGACTCAGTTCATGCTGTAAGGCAGATCAGCGTCCGGGATGCCCTGAAGATAGCGCATAAGGCGGCGGAGACAGCGGGAAACATTCGGGCGGCCATAGGCTCGGCAAATAACACGGTGGTAGAGAGTGACAGACTCAACCTAACAGAGGAGGACTGTGCGACATTCTTCGGGACAGAATGAGGTCCCGAGGGCAGAATGGGAGCGATCATTAACTTTCGGTGCGAACCGATGGCGGCATACGATTGGACGGGCCCACACGATGTAGCTCATTACTCCGTGACGGTAATGCCGGTACATGGAGCGACTAGCCGGGCACTGTGAACAAACGTAGAGCATAGCTTCGAGCTGTCTCCCATTCTGTTTTTTTCCTGAAGACTATTAGGTGAAGGTGTAACGCAAGATGGCCTACTCTGACGCCACCGTAGCATGGGCCGAGCTATGGTCGTCGTGCTGGATTTGCGGCCACCGTGGGGAATGGCCCCGGTCTCTCGTCTGTCACCATTTTGTAAGAGGGTGCAATCGGAAAACGAACGACTTGGCGACAATCGCCATCGTGTGCGAAGCGTGCCACCAAAAGGAACATGACGGCGCCGGGCTTGGGTTGGTAGGATGGATGGCTCTCAAAATGCTCCACGACCCCAGATACTTTGACCGCGAGAAGGTGAACGAACTACGGCACCGGGCAAAGAACGCCGTTTCTGAGAAAGAAGTGGCGATCGTGGTGGCAGCGCTATTCCAGAGGGCGCGAAGATGATGTTCTGCGCATATCACCGGAGGGTGACATGACACGGCTCAAACTATTTGATAAGGCCAGGCAACGGGCGGTCAAGTTGGTCGACTGGACTGCGTACTGTAGCGACGCCGACTTTCAGGCATTTAAGAAGGTCGGGGATGAGGAACTGGGCGTGCTGCGGCTGGCAATTCATTTTCTTGAAGCCGCTATTACCGAAGCCCGGTATCAGGCGGAGAGTTGACCGTGGACGCCAAGACGAAGAGGAAGCGGTGCCGTGCTGGCGTGTACCACCGCGACACCTATCGCCGTATTGGCCGTGGGAAATCGGGATTTTCGATGCACTACACCCGTGAGCAATGCACCCGTGCGGCGAAGGCAGATGGACGATGCTGGCAGCATCCTCACGATGGCGGAGTTTTGGACGCGGAGTGGGCGCAGGAATTTATAGAGGAATGATCGCCAAGACGCTAGGCCGCTGTGCGACGTGCGATACAGAGGTATCGCCAGAGCTCGCCCTGCGGTGGCGTGGCTACTGGTGGCACTGCCCGTGCTGGCGGTATACGTTTCCTACGCCGGGCCAGGTGATACCGCCAACGATACTGACGCCGTTGGAGGACATGCCGGATGGACTCTAGGACCGCAGCCCAGCTTCGCGCCGCCGGCATCCCCCCCAGCCGCGTGCCGCCGGGGACTTTGTTGGGCGGGCGCCCGATCGACGCGGCGGAGGAGACGCCAAAGGCACCCCGGGGGCCGAACAAGACCGAACGGGCGTGGATCGCGCACTTGGATTGGCTCGTGTCAGTCGGCAAGGTGCAATGCTACTGGTACGAACCATTCCGCCTTCGCCTGACCGACCCGGACCCGCAGACTCGACGGCAGACATTCTTCGTACCAGACTTTTTGGTCGTCATGGCCATGGCGTGGCAATACGGCGATCCGCGGCCGCGCGTAGTGGAGATAAAGGGGGGCTGGGTGCGCGATGATGCCTCCGTCAAATTCAAGCTCGCCATGGCAGCCTACGGCAAGGCTTTTCGGTTTTCGATGGTGCAGAAGGTGAAGCTACTCAACTGGCAGACGATCCTCGGGGAGGATTGGTGTGAGCGATGATCCTTTTCCCGCGTCCGACGCTTCGGCTTCACCCTCGCCCGATACTGACGATTCCGCCGCGCACGCCGGCGAAACAATTCCTGCCGAGTGAAACGGCTACCATGGGAATGCCACGATACTGGATTGATCGCAAACCACGCCCTCTGGAAGTCGGGAATCGTGAAGCACGCGCCAAATGGCGGGCGTCCCTACCGAAGGCAGAACTGGTTACGGTCTGCTGGCTGGTGACTTCGGCTAACGGCAAATCGAAAAGCAAGCGGGCGCAAACATGGCGAATAGCCGGCCAGCCTGGATGGTGGGCGGAATGGGGCTATCAAGGCTACGATGATGCGGTAGGTGCGGAGGAGATGCCGTCGTACAGGTGCATCGCCATGCGCCCTTACGGTAAGACTAGCGGAATGTCGATTTTGTTCGAGCGAGTTACAACGATTCCCGAGGATGCTGAAGAGCAGCGCGATGGGAATGTTTGACGATGTTCGCTGCCTCTATCCACTTCCATGGCCCAAAGTTCAGGATGCCGTTTGGCAATCGAAGTGCACTCCGGCTCAATTTTGCGATCAGTACGAGATTCGCGCTGACGGTACGCTCTGGCACCAAGCCTATGATGTTCGGATTGAGGAGACTGACAAAGCGCCGCTGGGATTCTTTCTTCATCAGGACAATCCGCGATGGGAACAAGTCCCATGGGATGGTGAACTGGAAATTCATAAATGTATCGAGCACAACGCTTATCTGCAATTCGGGGGTACGTTCTACAGCGCACGGTTGTGGTTTCGTGATGGCGTCGTGAGGGATATGATAACTTCCAAGACAACGTATGGAGAGCAAGAGGAGCGACGCGATGGGAATACCTAGTGACAGGATTATCTACGAAATTGAGCAACTGAGGGACGCAAGTGACAGGGTTGTCTACGAAATTGGGCGACTGAGGGGCATTGAAGCCGATGCAAGGGCCGTGGTGACTTACTGGCAACGTGAGCCAAATAGTTGCTCATCGCTAACGCTAGCGGCGTTCCTTCGGAGGCTAGCTGGGAGAATCAAGGAAATTGAATCAGGAGGTAAATGATGGGACAAGGACACTATACCCAACTAGGCTTTGGTGTGATTGATCCGCCGCTCTGCGGTGATGAGGATGCGTGGGATGAACTGTGGTGGAAAGCTGAGAAGACATTTCCAAAGTTGGCATACGGGTTGCGCCAAGCCTACGAGTGCGAGCCTGACTTCCTGCTGATTTGCCTCGCTGTTGATGACGAGTTTTTGCAGGACGAACGAGGTGTCCCGGCACTGTCCGATGATTGCCCGCGAGTAGGCAAGCGGCAATGTCGCTACGTGGATGTTCCATCGCAGATCGTGTCGAGAGAGGTGCGCCAGCAATGGGCCTGGCTGAGAAAAGAGGCAGCCAAGTTCGCGGTTGTCTTGCCAGCCGGCAAGCTGGTATTGGCGGCCGATTGGGACTGAGATAACCAAGGAATTTTCATCATGCCGATGCTGAGCCTAGAAAAGCGCGAGCGGATTCTCGCCATGTTCCGAGAGGGCCACGGGCGAAACGAAATAGCACGGAAACTCAAGGTAGGACACTCGACCGTCACTGCCATCGTCAAGGCGGATCGCAAAACACCGGCGTACCTGATGACGCAGCGGGACAAAGGGCGTATTGTGCGGCTTGCTGCCGAGGCGGCTATAGGGCGGACGCTGATGCTCGTTCAGGCGGGGATGGTCGCGGTGGATGATGATTGGGCAGAGGAAGATTATAGATCGGAGCCGAAAGAGTAAAACCGCTATGGCCACTACCATGGATCAATTTGTCGCCGGAGGAGAGGTGAAGCGATGAAACTGCCCGGATGGAAGCCGCTTGGTTTCGCGGTGTACGAACACGCCAGCGGCATTCGGGCTCACGCCTACGGCGTCTGCGGATTGTCACCCGGGCCGCTGGTGTGGGGCACGCAATGGCCAGAGTCGATGGTTCTCGATCGGTTCATCCGCCAAAACGGCGGGAACCGGCGACGCGGTGTGCTGGCTTGGGCGATGCACTTGATGCGGAGCGGGAGATTCGAGGCCATGACACCGCTCTTGACACCCGCCCGCAAATTGGCTAGGCTACCCATTATTAGGGGAGTGCAATGATCCGACAGGTGATACCCTACGCCCAGTCGCGTGATCGAATCCAGAGCGGTGACGTGCTCTTATTCCGAGGCACGGGGTCCGTTGCGTGGTGCGTTTCCGTGGTCACGAAATCGCCCTACAACCACGCCGCTCTAGCCGCTTGGTGGGGCGACGTGCTGATGTGCGTCGAAACTCGCGGGCTGCGAAACGCTCGGGCTGTGGTGCTCTCATCGCAGGTACGGGCCTATCCGTGCCGAATCGACGTGTACCGTTATGCGTTGCCGACGAGGTTTCGGATCGAAACGCCATCTATAGTCCCGGGATCTCCGCTTCCCGCTCGGGCGGCGGCATGGGCGATTCGGAAAACTTGCACAACTTACGGATGGTGGGCAATCGTGCGAGCATTGGTCCAGAGGTTCCCTGGCTCCCGGCTGATCTGGCGGCCATCGACCAACGACACTCGGCCCGGCCCCTTGGATTGCTCGGCCTTGTGCTCTAACTCTTACCGCCATGCCGGCGACGATCTCTGCCCGGGGCTTTCGGATACGGATACGACGCCGGCTGATCTGGCGACATCGAAGAAACTCAATTACGTTTTCACGATCGGGAGATAGCAATGGCTGGTCGAATTCGGAGGGCGGTGGAGACGACGGCTGCGGACATTTCCGGGACGGCGGCTCTTGCCTCGGCCTTGCTCCAGGAGGCCATGGAACGCGGCCTGGAATTCTCGTTGACAATCTACGGCAAGGAAATCCCGCTAAAGCTGAAGTTGCGGGTGCCCGACGAATCGCCCGGAGCGGAGAACGAAGAGGCAGGCGGTAACTGAGGAATGATCGGGCGGTGTTCGCCCGTTGCGGTTTGTTTCACACACGAAAGGGTTAGGACAATGGCAGGAAGAGTAGGCAGAAGTTGGAGCAACGACAAGGACCTTATGGCCCGTGGCCGGCGCAACAAGCGATTCGAGAAACGGTCCAAGGACCTCGCCAAGGACTGCGGACTGGACTGGGTGACGCTCAACAAGTTTCGCAAGGACAACGAGGAGGATATCGGCACCCTTATGGTCAGTGGGTTCGATGAGACGCCGGCAGTGGCCATGAGGTCGAGTCGCCGGTTTCTCCAGGAGAAGGCCGCTGCGGCCGGGATCGACTGGACCGCCTTCTTGGAATTTCTCAAGGGGCTCATGCCGATCATCGCTTCCCTAATGGCGATGTGCGGAGCCTGAAGGAGAAACACCAATGAAGCGAAATACATTCTTGCGTGTGTGGGCCGCTCCACTCGCCATGGCGGTTTGGATGGCAGCAGCTCTTTCGGACCCCATGGCGAGCGCGGCTCCACCTCCGAAGGCTGATGCGCCAGCGTTCACTGTCTCGGTATCGCCGGATGGCAAGACTCTTGTTCTCACGCCGGTTCCTCCGATGAAGTTCCGCGTGGTAGGCACCGGCCCCAACGCGGCGAACGGGTTCATCCCGGTTCTGGTCAACGACATCCCGGATTTGCTGGACTGGAATCTGCTGGTGACGTTCGGCGGACAGCCTGGTCCGCAACCGAATCCGAATCCAGTTCCACCACCGCCACCTCCTCCGCCCCCACCGCCCGTGCCAACGGTGCTGTTCGGGATAATCGCCGAAGAAAGCAAGGAACGGACACCAGCTCAGGCCGTTGTGATTCTCAGCCCGAAGGTCGAGGCCCTGTTCAAGGTAGGCGGCGGAAAGCTGGAGATTGCCGATCCATGGAAGGATGACGGCACGCGGTACGATCTGGGCCCGGTGATGAAAAAGTACGTGGACCGGGCAATCGAACTCAAGATCAAGCCGGCCCTTTTCATCGTGTCGCCGGCAGGGGTGGTCTATTTCGAGGGCCCGCTCCCGGCGAAGCCTGAAGACGTGGAAGCCCTTATTGCCAAAATCAGGAAAGGAGGCCGGCCATGATTGACTCCTCAAACCCAACCATCGTTTATCCGAGCAACCGAATCGCCGGATGCTTGCCGCGAAAGTTTCGCCCCGGCGAGAAATGCCCGATGCTGGCCAGCCGGATCAAGATCATCCCGTCCGGCGATTGGGCCGCTGCGGCAAAAGAACTCGGCGACTCGCTTCGTCGCAAGGTTCCAGTGGTGCTGGACCAGGGGTCAATCGGTTCTTGTGCGACGGAAGCTACAGCGGGCGATGTGATGATTAATCGCTCTATCGCTGGGTCCCCGTCCGTGTTGCTCAACCCTCTTTTCATCTATCACCACACGTCGGGAGGCAGCGATAACGGGTCTTCAATCGACGAAAACCTGGCCTTTGTTCGTGACAACGGCATTGCCCCCGAGGCTGTGTGGCCGCGCTCGAAAGGATTTAGGATAAAGCCGCCTGCGGATGCTTATGAGGCCGCTAAGGACTTCAAGATCGAAGAGTTTTTTGACATCGGAACCGTCAACGAGTTCGTCTCGGCGTTGCTGAAAGGATTCGCCGTCGTCTTCGGATCAAACGGGCACGCAATCCTCGCCGTCCAGCACATGGGGAGTTACCCTCTTATCTTGAACTCATGGGGTGACTGGGAGGACGGAGGCTTCGGCAAGTGGTGCTCGTACAACGCGATCAACTGGGGGTACGGTGCGTTTGCGGTACGGGTTCCATCACAGAACTTTTCCTCAATTGCTGCGTGAGGTGAACCATGAATGGGATGCTGCTCAGTCTATTGTGGATGATCTGCGTACCAGAACCGCAGTTCATTCCGGTGCCCCAGTTTGTTCCGATTCCGGCGTTCAATTCACCCTGCCCCGGCGGCGTCTGCCCGGTTGAGGTAGCCCCAGCGAAGCGAACGGAACGCACCTGGGGCATCACAGGCTGGACGCAAGGCCGGTGTCCATCGTGCCCCGCCACGCCCCAGTATGGATGGATCGAGTCAGAAGTCGAGACCGTCGCCGAGGCAGCCTCGAAACTCCAGGGCTGGCGGGCGCTACCGGACGATGAGGTCAAGCGGTTGGCGGAGATCGTCGACGCGCCGGCGGTGGCCAAAGCAATCAGGCAGGAGTATGATATTGCTTCCTGCGGCATGGTTTGTACCGCGCACGGAAGTCGGCTCTACGACGTGTTCGAGGATGGATCGGTGGCGTTGGCGAAAGAACAAGGTGAGAGCGGAGGCTACAGCAGCGGTGGCGGCTGGTATCCTGGCAAGTGGATTGGAAAGAGCGGAGGCTACAGCAGCGGTGGCGGCTGGTATCCTGGCAAGTGGATTGGAAAGATCGGAGGGCGGCGGTAATGTTGATTCCGGTCAAGTATTACTGCCCGAAACGGTAGAGTGTCTTGCGGCGGCGTATGAGGACGCCCAGGGCGCGTCATTGGATGATGGCGCAGCTTATGGCGGGGCTTTGTACGTTGCTCGACAACGACAGATGCGACCGCAAGGAGCAGCTTATCCAAAGGAGCCGGCGGTTGCTGCGTTGTTCGATGTTTGCGGACCGGAGCGAGAGGTTGGCCTTGGAAACCCGTACCGGCCGGGTGAGTATCCGGCGGGATGATGTAGTGATGTCTTCTCGTTGCATAGATTGCCTAGAGCCGATGCTCGACTCGGATGCCAAGATCACGTTGGTTTGTCCAATGTGCCAACGATTGAAGGGACGGCCCCCGATGCCAGTGCGGGATGGGCGGACGGATAAGCAGCGGCGCCCGGTGGTGTATCAAATGAAACGTGCGTTTTCCTACCCAGAACAGGAGTAAAGTAATGCGTGGAATTCTGATCGTGCTGTGTGTCCTGTGCCTCGTCCTTCTCACCTCTACGGCAACCGCTGGCCCGCTGGGATTGCTGGAGCGTGGTAGCGGCTCTGCCTGCCATGGCGGATCGTGCGCCGTACCAGTGACGGTTACAATTGAGAAGGCTGCGGTGGTCGAGAAGACGAAAGCCGTCGCCAAAAGCGTAGTTGCCAAAGCCGAGGACGTGGTAGAATTGGGAAAGGGTCGCGTGCGGAAGCTGATCGGGAAGCTCATCCACCGGCGGAAGTAGAGGCAAGATCGGTGGGTGCGATGGTTCCAGAGATTGTCTCAAGAGAGCGTCGGTGGAAAGCCGGCGCCATCGCACCCACCGAGTAACTCGGTCCCAAAGTGAAAGCAATCAGCTTAGTCAAGAGCGTAGGGTTAGGGTCGCCATGCAGCCCGGCCACGAGCAGCTCGTGGCCGGGCGATTGGTGAATGAGGAGAACGCCATGGCTAGACTAGAACATCCAACAAGCGTGCATAATCCTGGCACGCCAGACGATGATCTCCAGCCCGAACGACTCCAGGGGCGTCTCGCGTACCGAGCCAAGATGCGTCCCGAGGCCCCGTTTTCAATAAAGGATCGGATCGCCTGGTATGATGGCTGGTTCGATGAACCGCTTGGGATGTTCTACGGCCGCCCATCTCCGTCCGGGCGTGAACATTGGTTGGAGCATTGCCGGGCCAACCACCCGCGAAAACGAAAAGAGCAAGAGGACGAGTAATGGCTGACGCGGCGCATTGCTACGGTTGCGACTGTACGAGTTGCCGAGCGGCTACAAACAGTTGCGCCGTCTGGCAAGGACCACAATCGAGTCGAGAGTTCGCCCCGGATGAAACCAAGCAGCAAGCATCGCGGCGGGGATTCCATGAGTTTCTGGCAAGTTTGCCAAGGACGAGGTTCCCTCATCGGAAATGATTTACCGGACGGGCTGTGAAGAGAAACCGATATCTCAGCCAGGCACAGTGAGACGCAAAAGGGATTGCGGATGACCAACGATGAACGCGATGAGGCGATCAATGAGATTCGAGTCTCGGTGGCGACGATCGTGGCCCGGTGTCCAGGCTGCCAGGGCACGCTTCAAGAGCATCATGTGGCCCTTGACGGCAACGGCTCCCGAGGTCTGAAGACCCGCGTAGCTGCTGTCGAGCAGCACGTCAACTGGCTATGGGGCTTGTTGGGTGCAATCGGGACGGCTGCGATTACGGCTGTCGCAGGAGTGGGATTGATGCTGTTGGAAAAGTGGCTGGGAAACTGAAGGGTCTTTCGACTGGGAGGAAAGAACGATGAGGAAGTTTCTGCAAAAGGGGTGGAATCCATGGCTTTGTCCTATGTGACGTATCAGCGACTTCTTGAGCAGGAGTATCCCCAGCTACTCCACAATCGCCTGAAGCAGATCATGGTTGTTGAGAGTGACGGCCCCAAGGCAAAGCAAGAACTCTCGGATTGCAGGGCTGCTTGGGAGATTAGCGGCCGAACTTGGGGCAATATACTTGCTCTGCACGCGAGATTGGCAGCGGCTTTGAAGCAGATCGAGGCCACGAAGACATCGGTAGACCAGAGCCTCGCAGACCTCGATTCTATGGCGACCCGGTATGCCGGCTTGCTGGCCGATCTTGAAACGGAGACCAAGGACAACCCCAGCAACCAGCGAGCGAAGGGGTGGAAACAAGCGGCCGATGAGATCCGAAGCGAGCACCAATTATTGCGGCTGCGAGCCGCAGCCGTGAAGACGTTGTTGGAGCAGGTCTGATGGCCGTTATCGTGCCCTCGGGTTGGGGCAACTACAAGGTGGTGACGATCAGCGCCGCCACCGTTGACGAGGCATTGACTGATTTTCCTCTGCTTCTAGCGGCAGACGATGATACTGGCATCGGTGCACACGCAAGGGCGGACGGGCACGACCTGCGGGTGCGCGGAGAGGATAGTGAAGTCGATCTTGCCTACGAGCGAGAACAGTGGGATGTTTCCGGCGGGGCAACTACGCTGCGCGTTTGGTGCTCTGTGCCGTCGATTTCCGCGATCGTGGATACGGTGGTGTATTCGATCTACGGGAAGAGCGATGCGAGCGATGGGCAGAGCGCATCGAGCGTGTGGGACAGTAACTTCAAAGGGGTGTGGCACGCCAAAGAAGCCACGGGCGTGAACTGGGCGGATTCAACTTCAAACGCTAACACTGGAACGAATAACGGCGTGACGGCGACGACGGGGAAGGTAGATGGGGCGGGGAGTTTTGATGGTGGATATGACTATGTTCAAACAAGTAATTCGCTCTTAGTAAATACCGCTGACCCAGAGCAAGGAACGGTGTCTGCCTGGGTACAATTGCGAGGATACAACTCCTACAGCCATATTTTTACCAAAGGAGTCTACTACTTTGACGTTAATGTCGGTAGCGCCGGGTACATAGCGATCTACGTGGACCCGGTGGGGACATACACTTCCACGGCTATTATCCCCAGTAATAACACTTGGCATCATTTGTCTGTTACTTGGAACGCTGATGGTTCGATCATCTATCTCGACGGGGGTGTGGCAGGCACTAGCGCGGTCACTCACGATGACATGACCGCCGCTGGGAACAGTGGAAATGTCTATATCGGTGGTCTTCTCAATTATAGCGGGTACACCATCAACGGCACTCTCGACGAACCCCGCATCTCTGCTATCGCCCGCTCCGCCGCGTGGATCAAGTTCGAGTACGCGAACATGGGCAACGCAGGCAATGAAACGACGTGGGGAAGTGAGCAGTCGGCAGGAGTGCCGTTTTACCCGTGGATTCACCGCCGTCGTCGCAGAGCGGCTTAGGAGCACGATAATCATGCAGATGCGAGCAGCAGTCGCCGATCAATCCGTTTCCTTCGGTGCGTGGACCACGGCCACCGGGGCAGCAGTCACAGTCACTGCGGCCACCGCTGGCCTCTCGCTCTGGTACCGGCGCGGCGTGGCCGGGGCCAAAACAGCAATCAGTGTGAGTGACCTTGCCACTCTAATCACCGCGCACACAGACGGAGGCATTCTCGTTATCGAGGGCCAGGAGCACCGGCTGGACCTGCCCGATGCGGCAACGCTTGCGGGCGTGACTTCGATCGAGTGGGGCGGCACGGCGACGGGAATCACGATTGACGGCGGGCGAGCGGATTTGATTGGACAGGCGAATACGACCACGGATATTTCGCACGCACTGGGCCGCGCCGTCGGCGACGTAGGCGTGGGCAACACGGCCCACCTGCTGCAATCGGCGGACAGCGGGGCGACGGCCGTGGCCCGCACGGGAGCCGATGCCGATACGCTGGAGACGCTGAGCGATCAGTTGGATGGGGTCGCAGCCCAGACCGACAAGCTGAGTGATACCACGGAAGTGACGCCATGAGCATCCGCGACCGGATCAAGGAACTGCGTCGGGTCCGGGCCGGGGATCTGGTGCCTAGCCCGGACAATTGGAGAACACATCCCCAGTCGCAGCAGGACGCCCTGCGGGGCGTGCTGAGTGAGGTAGGCTACGCGGATGCCCTACTGGCCCGGGAGCTACCGGACGGCAGTCTGGGGCTCTTGGATGGCCATTGCAGACGAGACCTCGATCCCGAGCAGGTCGTGCCCGTGCTGGTGCTGGACCTAGACGAGGCGGAGGGCCGCAAGCTGATGTTGACGCTTGACCCGCTGGCGGCCATGGCCGGGGCGAACGCCGAGGCCCTCGATGCCTTGTTGCGGGAGGTAGACACAGGGGACGCGGCGGTACGGGCGATGCTTGATGACATGGCGGCGAAGGCCGAACTGGATTCGACCGAGGCGTTGTCGGAATCCGACATGCGGGAAGACAACCCAAAATTGAAGGCATTTATCGAGGCCCGTGAACTCAGCCGGGCAATCGGCCAGGATGTCAACGAGGTCAACTTTTGGGTTTGTTTGGTGTTTGGATCGTGGGACCAGAAGCAAGAGTTTCTAAAGCAGATTTCCGACGTGCCGACGCTCTGGGGCATGTACGTTGATGGCGAGACGCTGGCGACGGCGATCAGCAAGCCAGTAACGCCGGCAGGGAAACCTTTCGTGAGTCGCGTAAACAAAAAGCTGGCCGAAATGGCCCTTGGAAACAATCCTTCGGAGGCGGTCTCTGGCGGATTGCAGTTGCAACCACTCTCTAGTTAGGAGAATGTATCATGGCTAAGCAAACGAGTCTCAATGTGCCAGGTGGAAAGGGCGGCGGAGCGGGTGGTGGTTGAAGGTACGCTCAAGACCCGTGCGCTATGCGAGGAAATCTCTCGTCTAGCGCACGGAGTCTGTTTACTCGGTTTTAGTCGCGGCAAGGATTCGAGTGCCGCGTGGTTATACCTTCGTCAGTTCTTCGAGCGAGTGATTCCCTTTCATGTCGCGGCTGTGCCACACTTGAAGTTTGCGGACGAATCGCTGGCCTATTATGAATGCAAGTTCGGCGTGCCGATAGAGCGGTTCCAGTGCGGTCATGCGTTGCACGCCTTGGCGTGCTCGGTTCACCAGCCGTTAGAAGATCGGGAGGCGATTGAATCGTTGGAGGTGTCCCGCTACGATAACCACGATATAGCGCGGGTGTTACGGAGAATGTACAAGGTGCCCGGGGCGTGGTGTGCTTTTGGAATTGGAATGGGCGATAGTATCGACCGCAGAATTTACGTGAAAAGAAATGAAGGCAGAAATCCAGCAAGACGCACGTTTTACCCGTGTTTCGATTGGACGGCCGCACAGGTGCTCGATGCGATCCGATCGGCTGGCCTGTTGTTGCCTGATGACTACCGTTTCGCGGCTCGCTCGTTTGCCGGAGTGCCGACGTACAGGGCCGTCGCACGAATGTCCGAAGTCTGTCCCGACGATTGGGAGCGAGTGAAAACGTTTTGGCCATTCATCCCGGCACAGATTGCGCGAAACGAGTTCCGCGTAATGCGTCAGACGGCCGCGGAAACGGCGTCAATCGGGGCAACCGATTCTGAGATTGGGGCGAAAATGATCGGCACGTCGACCGTGAAGATGCCGAGCATCCCCCGCACGGGCACGGGCACGATAATACGGGGGGAACCGAGCACCCAAGCCCAGAGTGTGGGCCATGATTCATCCTCGGTTGCCCAGTCGGTGGCCGAACCTCCAGCCGTGGTTGCATCGGCCGGCAAAAAAGTTCGGCAGTCCAAGAGATCGACAATAGCCAACGCCACGCCGGCAGGGCCAAGAGCATGAGGCACCTTACTCGCGCAGATCAAGAGCGGCCCCCGGTAGTTTGTCCGCCGAGTGCGCACCTCGATTATCTTTTCGCCGCGGGCGATCATCCCAGCCCATGGCTGACATATACTAAGGGCATGAAACTGCATCTTTCTACCTCCATTTGGCATGGCCATTATACCCCGTTTGATACAAAACGTAAGTAGGGGCAGAAAATAGCCGTAAGTGATTAACCAGTAACGAGTTACGTTCAGATATGCCAACTCCTGATTACGCAAAAAAGGCAGAGCGAGAGCCCGAGGCCCGCAACCAACACCAACCAATAACCCTGCCGGGTGTCTAGTGTAAAGATGGGTAGACCGAAGATTCCAATCGACGCGAACGTGATCGAAGGCATGGCCCGGGTGTCATGTACGACGGCTGAGATGGCCTCAATCCTGGGGGTCGGACGCCGGACGATCGAAGACCGTTTCCGCCGTGAAATTGAGAAAGGTCGGGCCTCGGCACGAATGAGTCTGCGGCACATGCAGTGGAAGAAAGCCCTTGAAGGCAATATCGTTATGATGATCTGGCTCGGCAAGAACGAGCTAGGGCAGACGGATCGTGCGGCCATCGAACTCAGCGGGCAGGTCGACGCGCAGGTCTTGGTCGGCCACGTGGCTGCCGTGTTGAAGGTCATCGAGGAGACCCCTGAATATGTCGTCTTCGCCCGTGATCGTGCCACCCCAGATGAGTCCGGCGTGCTTCGCCTGCTATGCGAGCCGAGGGCGGTGGAAGCTGGCACCGCACTTGAGCCTGATCGACACGCTCCTGTTATCGGTGGCAACGGGGAAGCCGTTACCCCGCCACCTACGGGCAGCAATGGCCAGGACAACGGGTCTGCGGCCGGAGGAAATGGATCGGCCCATTGATCGGCTGCTTGTGGAGCTTCCACCTCGGCACGGAAAATCACAGCTAATTAGCAAGTATTTCCCGGCGTGGTTCATGGGGATGTACCCGGATCGGGACTTCATCCTGACGAGCGCGACCGACGATCTAGCGCAGGTGTGCAGCCAAGAGGCCCGAGATCTGGCGATTGAATACGGGCCGTCGGTGTTCGGCCGGAAGGTACGGCCGGATGTACGGGCGACGCATCACTGGCAGATGGAGGCGGGAGGAAGCGTCCAGGCGGCCGGAGTGAACGGCGATATTATCGGGCGTGGAGCCCGCTGCCTAATTGTAGATGACTTCGTTCGCAACGCGCAAGACGCACTCAGTGAGACGGTACGCGAGAGTCAGGACCGCTGGTTCATGTCGACGGTCAGGTCTCGTCTGGCCCCGGCCGGGGCGGTCGTCATCATGGCAACGCGCTGGCACCGCAAGGACCTGATCGGCAAGCGGCTGGCCGAAATGTCGCAAGGCGGGGACCGATGGGCCCGCGTGCGGTTGCCGGCCTTGGCAGAGGAAGATGATCCGTTGGGCCGGAAGCCGGGTGAGCCTCTGTGGCCTGCGATGTTCTCGCTCGACTGGCTGAATCGGACCCGCAACAGCTATGTGGTGAGCGGCTACGATTGGATGTGGGAGGCCCTGTACCAGCAGAATCCGCCCGAGGTGCTCGACAGCGAGTTCTCCCCCTCGTGCTTCGGGGATCATCTATGGTTTGACGAGTGGCCACCGGAGGATTCGCAACTGCTGCGCGTGATTGCGATCGACCCGAGCGTTACCGGCAAGGACCGGGCGGACTATTCGGCGATCGTCATGCTGGTCTATGATGGGCACTTCTGGTATGCGGATGCCGACATTCAACGGCGTGATGCCTTCCGAACGGTAGACGACGGGCTAGCCTGCTATCGCCGATTCCGCCCCTACACGATGGCCGTTGAGTCGGTGGCGTTCTCGGCGATGCTGGCACCGATGATGCGTCAGCGTGCGGCGGAAATCGGGCTGGGCGGCGTGAAGGTATTCCCGTTGCCGGTGACTCGGGATGATATCCAAGGCATCCGGCCGGACAAGCGGGAACGGATTCGGTATCGCTTAACGGAGCGGCTCAACAAGCGGCAGATCAAGTTCATGCGCGGGTCGCCTGGGGCTTCATTGCTGGTGGAGCAGATCCAGGGGTTCCCCTCGTGCAAGCATGATGACGGGCCGGACGCGCTGGAAATGGCCCTCTACTGCGATCAGCAAATACGCACGGGTGGCGGGCAGGAGTCGGCGGATGGTGGGGTGGAGTTTGAGCAGGCGGCGGGGTGGTAGGACGCAATAACTAAAGGGAGGGCGAGTCAATGACCGATCGAGAGTTCCTGCTGGAGTTGGTAGGAGACGCGAAGGAGCTGCCAACTTAATGACCACACGCCGCAACCGCCGACTTTCCGCGAACCTTACGCCGACTCCCACGGATGCCGGCGTGGCTCCGGCAATTCGCTACCAGGCGATGACCGATGGGCTGCATCGTTCAATTGCCCGGATGCTTGCGGTCGGGACTTCGATCCGGTCGACGGCCCGGTACTGGGGCGTGAGCCGTGCGACGGTGCGGAAGGTCCAACGCGAAGTGCAAGGAAACTGACTTGACACCGTACCCACTTGCCGGGTAAACCTAGAGCATAACCAATGAGAGGGGGCCGGAGGACGACCATGGATCGACGCAACTTCATTCAGTGGCTTGCCGCGATTCCCGTTGTCGGGTGGGCAGCAAAGCCGAAAACACGTACCCCGTTTGCGCATGTTGTGCGATGCCCTCCAGACATGGAACGGCTGATTGGACGGCGTGACAATAGGGCGACAGGCGGGACGTTTACGCTCAGTTTTATCGGGAAAAACGGTGCTAAATTCAGCACCAAGCCGCTACGGGCTAATGCAACCGCAGAAGAGGTCCAGGTCGCCATTGACTTGATTTGACTACAAGGGGGCCGGCAACCGCCGGCTTCCGAGCGGCGTGTCTGGGTAATTACCGGACAAAGACGCCTTTACCGTCGTGCCCGTAAAGGGGGCTGGCGATTGCCGGCCCCCTTTCCTCTTTGATAGGCACGACGATGAGCCGAAAGCATCGGCGGCAACCACAGCGAATTGCGGAAGGCAACGGGCATGCGGTCAGTACCGCAGCCGTCGTTTCGCCGTCGAGCCAACCTTCTGAATTCGATCCCGCCCGCATCGTATGGGACGCCTTCCGCGTCCATGAACTCCGCGAGGCGTTTGGCGATTACGTCGACCCGCTAGAGTACCTGCGGGACACGCCCGGATTCTACGGCGGATCGGCTTACGGCGGGTATGGTAGTGCAGGCGGTGGGAACCTGAACGACCGCAATCGGGGCCAGCTCGGGCCGATCTTCACCACGGAGCAGGATCTCGCGGTGATCCGTGGCAATGCCCGGTTGCTCTGTGACGTGTCGGTCCATGCCAAGGGGGCTCTACGAACACTCGGCAGCTACGTGCTCGGCAAGGGGCTCCGGGTGGCAGTGAAGGACCGGCAGAAGATTCGCAAGCCGGAAGATGCCGGCAGCGATCTAGCACGGGCGGCCGACGCGATTGTGACGGAGTTCATGGCCCGCGATAAGTGGGAGCAGAAGAATCGGGAGGAGGAGCTATTCACGCGGCTTCATCGGGATGGTGAGATCGTGCCAACCCTCTGGCCGGCGGGCGGCGGGAGGGCCGACTTGCGGTTCCAGGAGCCGGCTGCGCTTCGGGCCCCGACCAACGCGCGTGAGCTTGAGGAAGGGCTCGGCCTGGAGGTCCCGGTCGATTGGTCTTTCGGTATTTGCACCGAGGCCGGCGACACGGAAACGGTTCTCGGCTATCACTTTCAATGGTCTGAAAACGCAGCCGACTTTTCGGTTCTGAAGCCGGAGCGGGTGCCCTACGCGAAGCTGAATGTAGACTCATGCGTCAAGCGTGGGCTGTCTGATTTCTATCCGGTCCACCGCTACCTGGACCGAGTAAGCAAGTTGCTCGGCAACACGCTTGGTGGGGCGGCGGTACTGGCCGCGATCGCTGCGATTATCGAGCATCCGCCTGGAACGACTCAGAGCCAGGTCCAGAATTTGCAGGGCACCCAAGCCTACGATCAGTACAACAAGGCTACGCCGCTGGGCACGAAGTCACAGTACGTTCAGAAGTACGGTGAAGCGACGATGCTTCACGTCAAGAACGGCCAGAAGTACCAGTCGTCACCGTTGGCCAATGCGGGTGTCGCTGGGGCCGCTGTCCAGATTATCCAGGCCGGTCTTCGGGCGGTGGGGGCAAACTGGAACATGCCGGAATTTATGATTTCCGGCGATGCTAGCAATGCCAATTATGCGAGCACGATTGTGAGTCAGTCGCCGTTCGTGCTCTTCTGTTATCGGCGACGGCAGTTTGTCGCCTCGTGCCTCCGGTCGATCTTCTGGGCAGTAATCCGGATCGCATGGGAGGCGGGCCGGTTCAACGTCTACGGTTCGCCGGGGTGGGATGAACTGCAATCAATTCTGGAAATCCAGATCGAAGGCGATCGCATCGAGACGCAGAATACCACCGAGGAGACGGCCCGCGAGGAGTCGCTCCAGATTGCGGGGCTGTTGAGTGACCGCACCCGGGCGGCGCGGAACGGGTTGGATTATGAGCAAGAGCTGACCAACGGGGCGAAGGCGAAGGAAGTACAGCCGGCAGCCTATCTGCCGTTGCCGGGACCTGCTGTTGCTCCGGCAACCGATGCCACTGCCGTTCCTGCTGTTGTTCCTCCGGCTGCTGACGGGGCTGCCGTTGCTACGGCGTCCAGCGATCAGGAGGTGAAGGTGGCGGCTGATCTGGTCCTGAACGGTGCTCAGATAGCGTCGGCCTTGCAGATTGTCCTTGCCGTGGCCGGCGGTGAACTGCCGCGCGATACGGGTCTAGGGCAGCTTGAGGTACTGTTCAATCTGACGGCGGAACAAGCCCTCACGATCATGGGCTCGGCTGGCACGGCAACGCCAACGACTCCGAACCCGAAGCCGCCGACTGCGGGGGACGTTGGTACAGCATTGCCAACCGCAGTTGCAACCGAGTCGCTGCGGGCCCGGATCGACAAGGCTGCTGCATTGCTCTGGGGTAAGGGCGAAGGAGGCGAACACGATCATGCCTGACCTTGCCAGTCGCCCCCAACGAGAAGCCGCATTGGCTACCATGATCCTTGCCCTCTGGCGAGAGCAGGGTGGAGACCTTGCTGCGTTGGGCGACCGGGCGAACTGGCCGCGGATTGAGTTGGAGTTTCGCTCGCTGATCGTGCCCCAGTTGCGCGACGTGTTTATCGAGGCCGCCGAAGCGATGGCTGCTGTCTACGGTGTTCCGTACAACCCCGAGCACCTGGCCGCGGCCTCGGCTCAATGGGCCATTGCCAACGCCCGGACTGTGGCAGAGCAGGTGACGGCCACGACCCGGCAGCACGTCGCCTATGCGATCCAGAAGGCCCGTAGTGAGCATGCCGGAGAAGAGGCGTTGATCCTCTTGCTGCTCTTGGGAATGTCGGACGTTCGGGCGGAGGGTATTGCGATTACGACTACCACGGGGACGGTGAGCGCCGGTGAGCGTTGGCTGGCTGCAGAGTTCAATCGGCAGGGCACGGGAAGTGGTGCGAGCAGGGACGGCGGCGGGCCGTTTGGCGGCGGGGGCACCGGGGAGCAGTTGGTGCCGTTTTGGCATACGGAACAAGATGGTTTGGTCTGTAACATTTGCCGTCCGCTACACGGGCAGCCGGAAGAGGTCTGGTCCATCGTGGCACCGGCAGGACCTGAGGCCCATCCGAGGTGCAGGTGCTGGTTGCGGTGGGAGAAGCGGACGACGGCCATGGCGGCGTGAATGAGAAGGAAAGGATCACGGGTATCACAATGAGCAAGCAGACGCCAAAAAGTGACGGCACGATTCGACTCCTGGAAATCGCCGTCGGTGGTGACTTCCGCATTGACGAGGAGCAAGCCGTGCTGCGCGACGTGCGAATCCTCGGGCCCGACTCACGCAACGGTCGCACGTATCTCCCCGCAGCGATGTCGAAAGGGCGGGGGCTGTACGAGAACATCCGCGTCAACGTGGATCATCCTGCCCCTGGGGACCAGGGTAAGGATCGCTCCGTAGCATCCCGCTTTGGGTGGCTTGCCAACGTGCGGGAAGCCGGCGGTGGCCTGATCGGCGACTTGCATTACCTGAAGTCGCATCCGAACGCTCCGCAGATTATCGAAGCTGCGCGGCGTCGACCCGACTTGTTCGGGCTGTCGCACAACGCAGACGGCAAGAGCCGGCGCGAAGGCGGCAAGCAGATCGTGGAAGAAATTACTCGGGTTCGGTCGGTCGACATTGTGTCCGACCCGGCGTCGACCCGTTCCCTCTTTGAGAGTTTGGAGAACGAAACTATGGACCCCGAAACGGCTCCCCCGACTGAAACGATTGCCGCTGGCGACCCGATCAAGGAAATGCTGCTGGCGAAGATCGCAGAAATCTACGACGGCGAAGGCGACCCGGCGACGAAGGCCAAGGCCATTGGTGCTGTGGCCAAGGAAGTGCTGAAGGTCCAGGACGCGATTGACGCGGCAACTGAAGTCGCGCCGGCTGAAGGCGAAGCGGCGGCCGCAGCGGCAACCGAGTCCCTCCGCCGCGAAGTCGGCCAACTCAAGACCCGCCTGGCCGTCCGGGAACTCCTGGAGTCCGAAGGCGTTGCCGCGAACCCAGCCGTCATTAAGGCCCTGGAATCGCTCGGCAACGACACGGATCGCAAGGCCCTGTTGGCGGTGATGCCGAAGGCTGCCGGCGAAACGACCAAGGCGCGAAGCACGGGACGACTTGCTGAAAGCGTCGGCGCGGGCGGCAACACGTTTGCCGAGCCGAAGAATACTAAGGACTTCGCCAAGCAATTGACCGGCGGACGGCGATAAGCCTCTGCCGGAATCATCCCGCGAAACCCGCGGGCATACCGCTGATAGTGTGATTCAGACAGGACGCAAAACCAGAGGATAATTCGATGAATGCTCCAAGCTTAGTTGCCGAGCCGGTTGCCGTTTCCGATTCCAACATGTACCCTCAGCAAAATCCGCCGTCTCAGTCGCAACGTGCCCACGTATTGGTTGCTATGCCGGTATCCGGCGGCGAGACCGAGATCTCGTCTGCGTTGTCCGCGGCGGTGCGCGCTGCCGAACGTACCCTCGTGTCCATCAAGCCGGAGGGTGGATCATGTTTGCCTCACGTCTTCAATCGGCTGTGGGTTGAAGGGCTTGGGAGGGCCGGCAATCCGTACACTCATTTTGCCATGCTTCACAACGACGTGGAAGCCGCGCCGAACTGGGTGGACACGCTGATCGACGAAATGGACGCGACCGGCGCGGTAGTCATGTCGGCTGTCGTTGGCATCAAAGACCCCAAGGGTGTGACGAGTACAGGAGTTGGATCGCCGGACGATGAGTATGACTACCGGCGAATCACCGCCACGGAACTCCACAAGCTGCCGGAGACATTTGGCTTGTCGCACATTGCCATGTCCGGCATCTGGCCAGCGGAATATACCGCTGGCAAGCGGCTGTTGGTGAATACCGGCTGTTGGATCACGCGCCTCGATTGGCCTGGCTGGCACGCGAAGGATGCGGATGGTTTTCTGAAGTTCTTCTTCGAACAGCGGTGCCGAATCCAGGTCTGGCCTGACGGCCATTACTGCCCGGAGTTCTCGCCGGAAGATTGGCGGATGAGTCGCTACGTCGCCCGCGAGGGCGGTCTGGTTATGGCGACGCGCAAGATCAGGACCGTCCATTATGGCAAGTACGGCTTCGCGTCGAATAGCCGATGGGGTGCCCCGACCGACGTGGAGATTGACGGCTTCAATGCACAAAAGCGGTTGGCGTTTGCGGCGGCGATTCAGGACGAAGGCGGGGGCGAGATCGGGAGCAGCAAGACGCAGAAAGATCCCGTAGAGGAAGCATCATTGTGCTCAGTCTGACGCAATTTCTGATTTTCGAGTTGGGTCACGAGTGCAACCTGAGGCACTCATGGTGCCCCAACGTGCGCCCGGATCGTTGGTACCGGCTCGATACGTCAATGCCGCTGGATGACGTCGTGATTCTCGCGTCGGTCCGCAAGGCGTACCGGCGGTACGGGTTTGTAGGCATGGTGGGCTGGCACTTCCACAACGAGCCGCTAATGCAGGCGGATCGGATGTTCGGGCTCATGGAGCAAATCATCCGCGAGGTCCCCGAAGCACGGTTTGTGCTCTGGACGAACGGGCTACTGCTCCCCGACGATTGTTCGCGGTTCGCGGCGTTCGATCTGGTCCATTGCACCTGTTACGACGATGCGGATGAAGCCTCGCTCAAGGCGAAGCTTGATTCGATTCCTGGGTTTCAGACGGAGAAGGTGCTCCATGTTCACACGGTCCCGGATGGCAGGTTGACTCGCCAGTCAGGGAGCCGGCATGCCCCTTGCCGCAAGCCGTTTGTCGAGTTCATTCTGGACGCATACGGCAATCACCATGCCTGTTGTTACGACTGGCAAGGTCAGGCGAGTCTCGGCAACGTCTACGCCGATGGGTTCGACGTGCTCGTAAGCCAATGGCACGATCTACAGGGGGCGTGCGTTGGGGGCTGGATGCACGAAACGGCTCCGCTGGCGTGTCTGGAATGCGGGCACAAGGAAGTAGAGTGGAGTTACTTTGTACCCGAGATCGCGGAACGCCAGAGCGCATTCATTGATGACGTGCAAGCTGCGGGGGTGCTGACATGAGCGGCATCTTCGAGCATGGCTGTTGGACGGGGGTAGACGGTTTGCCGCATCGTCACGATCCCGCTTTGGCGGATGCTTTGGCGGCGTTGCTTCCAGAGGGTGAATCGGTAGCGGACCTCGGCTGCGGGGATGGAGCCTACGTTCGTCGGCTACGGGAAACGAATCTCGACGTTGACGGATACGACGGCAATCCGCAAACGCCGCAATTGACCGGGGGAATGTGCTGCGTCTTCGACTTGGCGGGGGACTATGAATTAGGGGACGTGTGTGACACGGTGCTTTGCCTAGAGGTCTTGGAGCACATCCCGGTGGAATACGAGGGCCTCGCGGTCCTACGAGTGTGCCAAGCCGCGAGGAACCGGATCATTATTTCGTGGGCTCACCCCGGGCAAGGCGGGTTGGGGCACTACAACTGCCGTCCACTTGATTACGTCCGTGCGGTCTTCGCGGCCCACGGCTTCATTGCAAACGAACCGGCCACGGCCGCCTTACGAGAACGGGCGACGCTTAGCTGGTTTCAGTCAAACTTACTCGTTCTCGAAAAGGAGACTTCAGCATGACTCGGGAAATCTCGACTCCCAAGGCCGCTCTGGACCGGGAGTACCAGTACGGGCAGCGGTGGGACTTCACCAAGCTGCCGAAACGGCAATCGGCTACGGCGGTTGTGACTGCCGGAGCCAATGCTAACGATGATGTAACGGCGTTCCCGTTCTTTCTGACCGGGGCGCGTCCGATCCTCGTGGTAGACGCCTTCTGTGTCGCGAGCGCCAATAGCACCGCCCTCGCGGCCGGCGATCTGTCAACCTGGACCATTACCACGTTGGGTGGTACCTCGGTCGCGGCATTGGCCCGGGCCTCGGATTTTGTTGCCGATACCGATGTGAACATGGGGGCGATCACGAGCGGTTACGTTGCCGCTAGTGACGGGCTCAAGCTCGGGATTGTCAACGGCACGAACGCCGATCTGAATTCCGCGGTCTGCGCCGTGACGGTTGGGTACTATGATGCCCTCGATATCATGGACGGGCTGGCCGTCGTCGCCACGAATGGCGGCGGTGTCACTGTTTCCGATGGCGTTCAAGGCGGACTGGCGATTACTGCCTCCGATGCCTCGGTTGCCGACAATGACGAGACCTACGTATTCGGTGCCGTTGAGCTGTACAAGTTCGCAGCGGGTAAGACGGTCGAAGCCGAATGTCGCTTGAAGTGGACCGAGGCAAACACCGATGATGCCAACGTGTTCGTCGGCTTCATGAATGCGTGGGCTGCGGATGCCCTTGTAGACAACGGGGCCGGGCCGAAAGCGACTGGAGACTACATCGGCGTGTGGAAGGTCGACGGCGGTCTCCAATGGTACGCCGGTGCGCAGGCCAATGGGACAGCGGTTCCGACTGTCGACGCGGTGATTTCTCCCAATGCAAACGGCGGTGGTGGGACGTTCCAGACGATCCGGCTGAAGTGGGTAGGACTCACCAGCGCGATCGGGCAACTGACCGTGCAGATCGACGGCGTGAACGTCGCCGACATTCAGCATGCCTATGCCTCGGCAACCGAAATGGCGTTCGGCATCGGCCTGAAACTTGGCGGCGCTAATGCCGAGACCGTAACCGTTCAGAAAATGTGGGCAGATCAGGTGATCTGACAGACACCAACCAACCGGGCGTCAGACGATCGGGTCTGACGCCCCCCTTTACAGGAGAAAGATTACCATGGCTTTTGTCAAACGCCGGGAGCTTACCCGGATGCTGGAAGGGATGGGGCCGCAGAAGTTTCGGTCCCACCTCGTCGACGCCCTTCGCGAGAAGGACTTGAAGCCGGCCGACTTTTCGTTCCGTGATCTATTCGAGACCACGGTTGAAGGCGGCCGGGAGTTGATCGAATCGTTCAACCCGGAAGAGTCCCGCTCGGGGCCGATCCTGGAAGCGGTCGATAGTTCACTGTTCAAGTCGATTTCCGGGCAGGTGGTCTACACGGAAATCCTTGAGGCGTACAACGCCCCGATTTTCCTTGGGGCCCGCTTGGCTCGCACGGTGCCAACGCGGCTTGACGGCGAGAAGCTGCCGGGCGTCGGATCGATCGGCGATCAGGCTCAGTCGGTCAAGGAAGGCAAGGATTACCCGGAGGCCGGGATCACTGCCGACTTTATCGAGACTCCGCAGACCACGAAACGGGGCATGATCGTTTCAGTGACCAAGGAAACGATCTTCTTTGACAAGACCGGGCTCGTGCTGGATCGGGCTGCCAAGGTGGGTGAAGCCCTCGGTATTCTGAAGGAGAAGAATATCATTGACGCGGTGATCGGCGTCACAAACACATGGAATCCGCAAGGCAAGGGTGCGCTGAGCAGCTACAGCAACTCAACCGGGCTTCACGGGTTCGACAACCTCTCCAACTCCAATGCGCTGGCAACGTGGGCGAATGTTGACACTGCGTTGCAACTCTTCGATGCGATCACTGACCCGTTTACGGGCGAGCCGATCGTGATCGACGCGCCGCTGCTCCTCTGCGGCCGGGCCTTGGTCCAGACAGCCAGGTACGTCGTCAACGCCACGGAGGTTCGGCAAGATCCGAACGCCAACGCCGGCACGGCGCAGACGTTGACGATCTACAACACCCCGCCGGAAGTCAAGCGGCTGGAGATTCTCACCAACGCCTACGTCGGCTCGCGGATGACGGCGGGTTCGGTCAATACGTCAAGCTGGATTCTCGGCGATTTTCAGCGGGCGTTTCGGTACATGGAGAACTGGCCGATCACGGTCACGCAATCCAACGAAGACTCCGACGCCGGGTTCGAGAAGGATATCGTTGTCCGGTTCAAGGCCAGCGAGCGGGGTGTCGCGGCGTGCGTCAATCCGCGGTATGTCGTGTTCAATAGCCCGGCCTGATAGCTGGGGAATAGTGCTTTGCGTCCTGTGGGCGTGCCCGCGGCTGGTGCCATCCTCGAACCAGCTTGCGGGCCGCCCCGGTCGCTTTGCTCGGGGCGGACACGGAGGCAGGATCATGGCGAAAACTGATGAACAGGTCCGCACGGCTCTGTTGGCGCGGCGCGATGCCGTTCTCGATGCGCTGGCGGGGTTGACGGCGACCACTGCCGGAGGTGGGATCAACTCGCAACTCGGGGGTGTGGATCATCACGCCAAGCTGAAGCTGTACTACGAAGAGCTGGCCTTGTTGAATCAGCAGCTAGCGACCTACGAAGACCCGTTTGAGATTGCTGTCGAGGGGGTCACGTGACCACTATCGCCGAGCAACTACAGGGTGAGCATGCCCACATTGACGGCGTAGAGACAATGACGTTCACGCCGGACGGCGGCTCGGCAGTTACGACAGCCAAGGGGCATTACTCGGAAAAGACGCTGGCGGAAATCAGTATTGCCGCTGCGTTGGGAATCGAGGCGACGACGGCCGTGGTTGTGCTTTGGCATTCAACGCTTGGGGGCTCGACCCCACGGAGTCCCGACACGATCACGGATTCGGCCGCTGTGGTGTGGGTGGTGCGCGCGGTAACGACGGATCGGTTTGGGTCAACGGCGATCAAGCATCGGTGTGTATGCTCGAAACAGGTATAGCGGATGGACTTTACCCCTCAACAATTCGCCGCTGCGATGAAAAGCCGGGCTCAGTCCTTGGCGACTGATTGTGTGCCGATTCAGGAGCGGATCGGGGAATTACTGCGAGAGGGGCTGGATCGCAACTTTCAGAATCGCGCGAGGGCATCGGGTGCCGCATGGCCGCCGCTTTCGGCGGAGTACATCAGGCGAGTTGGGCCCCATCCGATCCTGGAGTTAACTGGTGCCATGCGGGCTGCCACGACGACGCAGACCGGAGGCCATATCAGCAACCGGCCGGATGGCATGACGGTGGAAGAGGGAATCAATCCAGACGCCTTTCCCGAAGACGAGGGGGCACACTGGGCGGGTGTGCATGATGCCGGGTCGTTGGATGGCCGCATACCGCAACGGGCGTTTGTCGAGGTCGACGGCGAGACAGTGGACCAGATCGTTGACGTGGTTGCGGATTATGTCGCGCAGACGTTTGCGGGTGGCGCATGACCTACCGCTTGAAAGACCCGGCGACTGCAACCCCCGGCCAATACCGGTGGACCGCTGCGGCGCTGGCAACGATCAAGGCGGCGCAGCTCGCGGCGGACGTGGCTGAGGTGCTCGCTTCGGCCGGCTGGATCGTTACAGGCCACACGATCTTGACCGTTCCTGGCACGTTTGGGACTGCGGCATCCGGGGTATCGGGGGCAATCCACTACACGTGCTGCACGGCGATCCAGGCCCTCGTGCAATCGTTGGCGTTAAGCGGAATTGCGAATGCCAGCGTGCTCTTGCACCGCGTGCCTTTGACGAGCGACGTGCAAAAGCCGGCCGGCGTTGGATTCCCTGCGATCATCGTTGCCCCGGCCGACCGAATCGAGCAACGCACTGGCACTACGGGGAGCGACGACGTTGCCTACGGTGTCACGGTGTCACTTGTCAGGGCGGACAACCTCAAGGTGGTTGACGACGCCACGCTCGATAAGCACTTGCTGCAACTCCAGGACCTAGCCAAGCTCTTCCGAAACAAACGACTCACTGCCGTGGCCTCAAACATTTACTGCCGCGTCGAACCGGGCAACCCGGTCAACTTCCCCGAGTGGCTCAAGCAGTGTTTGGCAGGAACTATCACCGTCCGCTGCGTTTGTCGCACGGGCAGAACGTAAAGGACCCATCGTATGACCGCCTCTCTTCCGCACCAAACGCAGTATGCCGCCGGGGCAAACACCACCTACACCCGGCGGTTCTCCGTCGTGTCCGATACCGTGTCCAGCCAAAACCGAGTGCTGGAACGCGACGGCTTGCGAGGCAGCCGGACGCCACGATCCGGCGACGTGGCCGCGGCGTTTCAGTACGTGCCCCAGGGTACGATCGTGATCGAGCCCTCGGCAAACGACATCTTGTTTTGGCTGCCGTTTATCCTGGGTGGATCGGCCAACGTCGCCAGCTATCCGCTGGCCGAAACCGTACCGACGTTCGCGTGGCTTCGGGACGAAGATGGGGCGATGATGCAATTCCCTACATTGAAAGTGAACAGGGCAACGCTGTCTGGTTCGCAGACTGACCCCGTAATGAAGCTCGCGCTGGATGTAGTGGGTGGGACTGAAGCCAGCGTCAATAGTTTCTCGAACGTGGCGGCTACGTATGAGCGGCCGTTTCTGTTCAGCGACTTGACGCTCAACCTGACCAGCAATGCTGCCAGGCAGCCATTCGACTGGCAGTGGAGCGTCGATAACCAACTGATAACCGATCGCTTTCTCAATACGCTAACTTTGACCGCTGTACCAGAGGGTGAGCGAATCATTCAGATGGCCATGACGTTGCCGTATGGGGACAACACGGCCCTCTACCCATGGGCTGCTGCTGGGGCAAACGGCAGTTTCAACATGGCGATCGCCAGCACCAATAGCTACCTGGCCGCCAGTTTTCCGCTGCTCTTCGGTCCGCCGACGACGCCTGCCGTTCCCGACCGCAATGAGAATCGGCTGTTGCTGACGTTGCGGACCTACGCAAACAGCGCGGCGAACGGTGCGGATGGGAGTGAGTGTGTAGTGACGGCTTCGGGCAACGCCTAAGCCGATTGTGTTTCGATACCGAAGGACGCAATAAAAGGACGCAAGAACTATGGCAAGCATGACCTGCCACCTGATCGACGATGGGTACGATTATCCGGGGTTCATTGCAGAGCGACCGGGGATTCACCCGGCTCTGCGGTTCCGCTACCGGCCGGCGTTACCCGAGGAGCGGGAGGAAGTAACGCGGTACCAGGGGCGGGCCTTCATTGTAGAGGTGACTGACCTCTTGACGACGAAGGTCATCGGTTGGGAGGTGCGAGATCGGCAAGGGCTGCCACGGCCGGTCGCTTCGGATACGTTGCGCCGGCTACAGCCGGACCTCTTGCAGGCGATGATCGGCGTGGTGCTTGGCTGGCGTCCCAACGACCCCGATCCAGCCGACGCTGCTCAGCGGGTTGAGGCGAAACAGGACCGTACCGAGCGGGCGGCCGGGCAGGCACCGGGCGATGCGAGGCTACTGGAAGCGGGAAAAAACTCCGCAGCGGCCTCCGGCTGATCTTGGCTCATCCCGAGGTCGCGTTTGTCAATTGCGAGGATTGCCGTGTTTGGGAATACGAGCATGGGCGGCGGGTCGTGCGAAACGGGCAGAGTTTTCGTCGGTCCAAGCCGCCGCCTTGTCGCGGGTGCCCCAAGGTGGCCGATGAGCCGGAAGCCACTCGGGGGCCGGAGGCAGGGAAGCTGCGGACGATCAGTCGGCGGAATTGGACAACTATCGAGCGGTATTGGGAGCAACAGGCGTGCGGTGGGCAAGTCATTGATCGACTAACACGACGAAACTTCGGGATTATTCACGAGACACTAGAGTGGCATCGGTTGGCGTTATCACAGTTGACGGCTACCATGCCCGGTTTTCGGGTTATTGAGGCACCACGTGGCCGGTGAAGCAACCCGCAATCTGACTATCCGGTATACTGCGGAGGCGGATCAATCGGTGATCCAAGCCGCCGACAAGATGGCTGCGGCTGCGCTGAAGATGGAACAGGCGTGGAAGAAAGCCGTCCAGGGGGCGCAGAGCAACCTCAAGACGCTGGCCGGCGAAGGGGCTCGGACGGCTGGGGGAGTGGGCGGGGCGGGCGTTGGAGCCGTTGCCGGCCGCGGGGGCGGAGGTGCAGCAGCGAACCGGGAGGCCGAGAAGGCTGCCCGCGAGGCTGTACGGATCGAGGACCAGAAATGGAAGGCGATCAATCAGCAAGACGCCAAGCAATTTCGGGCCAGGGCAAAAGCCATATCAGATCGCGAGCGAGACGAGAAGCAATCAGCAACCGC
>Ga0209727_1000605_pt1 | contig 38110 bp, 43 predicted proteins | sample RifGroC1_FD_183995 | JGI IMG/M metagenome (GOLD analysis project Ga0209727, IMG submission 183995) | Groundwater microbial communities from Rifle, Colorado, USA - Groundwater C1 (SPAdes) (version 2) | ecosystem: Environmental > Aquatic > Deep subsurface > Groundwater | place: Rifle, Colorado...
CAACAGGCAGTCTAGGCCAAGCAGGGTGTGCTTTATGCCTTTGACTATGTTACGAAAGTATGAGGATAGGAAGTTCATTAATAAGTTCCTCACTGGTTGGTATAACCCGCAAAGCATTCTGGCAAGCGTTCAACACTTCATAGCACTTCCGCCAGCAGCCATCGCGCCAATCACAATAAGCCAAACCTTCAGCCTGAAATGCTGGATCAGTTGAGTTGACATAGGAGCACGCTGAAAGAATTCCGTCGTACATTCTGAGCCTCGCGCCTTCATCCAAATGGCTCTGGACTGCGGATTGCAGCATGGAGATGATTTCCTGCTCGGTCGGGATATGCGGCTCCGGCACAGGCGGCGCAACGAGCGTAATGCCCCCCCAGATATAGTCAGGATTGACTTCGTGGATGTCTCGCACTTCCTGAGTCACTTCGATATATCCCTCAGACGGTTCATTGCTCCATCCGTTGGGTTTTCCTTCATTGTCTAACCCCATGAACCACATAATTAACTCCTTGTCAGCGGGTGCTTACCCATCATAATGCGTTTAATATCAGCCGAAGAAAGTACACAGTTATAAATTTGCAAATCATCCACAGTACTGGCCATAGCGGCTTGACTTGTTAGGTTAGTGCCAACTACCATAGACGCTGTTGTGAGGATAGACGCAGATAACGAGTTGATAGCTACGTTCGGGGTTATTGGTACACCATTAACCAGCATTTTTACATCGTTAGCGTTACTTGTACCAGAGTAGGTAAACGCAAAATGTTGCCACGTACCAGACATTTGACCACCACGCACTAACAACCAGTTGCTGCCCCATGCGTTGATAAGAAATAGTTCAACCATCCCATTACCGTCAGCAGCACCAGAATTAGTAACCCACCATCCCTTTGGAGTCGGGCTAGTCACCTTGCCGAAAAGATTTGCCCTGGCTGACGGTATTGTGCCTTTTAACCAAAAACAAATTGTAAAAGAGTTGGTTCGTTCAAAATTTAATACGGCTTGATCGCCATACTCAATTTTGTCGGTAAGGGCATTTACTAATAATCCACTACCAATAACCCCTTGCACAATATCCACACTGGTATTCGTGCCGACAAATCCATTTTTAGAGTGGTCGTTATAATCCTGCCCAGTTGCCCAAAATTGTAAATTTGGATGCCCTATCATGCTTTCACGTCATAACGGGCGTCCATGGTTTCCCACTGCGCGCCATTCCATTCAAAAGTGAATACATCGAGCGTGTTCGCCCCACTATTCGGCAGAGCATCACCGGACGACATAAGACCGCCTGAACTGACCACGTTGGCATCAGTACCTTTCAAGGTAACTACTCGTGCTGTCGCCCCTTGCAGGATGGCCACTACCTGACGATAGTTATTGGTAGATGAAGCAGGGCTAGCGAGAGTCATAGCGATGGCGGCGGTCCCTGTTGTTACTGTGGCGTATTCTCCACTTGCGCGATCAACGGTGAAATCTGCTGATTTAACGCCAAGGGTTTGAATTGCAGGGGCTACGGAGTAACTTAGCTTATTGTTGACATCATCATATGTGATAGTAATACCTGTGTGTGTTCCAGCGGCTATGGCTGCGGCAATGACGTCCTGCGCCATTTCATCTGTGTATTGAGTCGGTAGAGCTATATCATTCACAGCCTCCGCCAGCTCTTGCAGAGTGTTAACAGTATCAGGCAGATTGCCTGTGCCGTCCATCGGGGTGAAGGTGATGTCTGAGCCTGTTAAAGTGATAGCACCAGCAACCTGACTAACACCATTGACGCTAGTGGTCAGTCCATCAGCTCCAGGATTACCATCTGCGCCAGGATCGCCTGGAATACCTTGAATTCCCTGTTCACCTACCAACGACAATAACCATTCAGCTTCAGTACCAACAAAACCATTCAACTGTGCTATTTCAAAAGCTGAGTCACCCTCCGCGCCTTGTGGACCAGGGGGACCGGGAACCATTGAATCCGCGCCTGTAGGACCAATATCACCTTGCGGTCCAGCAGGACCCTGTTCTCCTGGTATTCCCTGGATGCCCTGAATACCTTGCTCTCCTTGAGCACCATCTGCGCCGGGGGGGCCTTGGGTACCTTGCAACCCAGTTAACCCCTGAATGCCCTGTTGTCCAGTCTCCCCCTTCGCTACAAACAGCGTCCAATCAGTCCCCTCTACCGGTTCAACGCCCAACGAGCCGGTTAACGATACCCATGTAGAGCCGCCAAAGGAAACCAGGTCATCTGCACTATAGTCGGTCAGACTGTTGTATGCCCCGCGGTACACAAGCGCCGCACCGGAAGGTCCGGTTTCTCCAGTTGCGCCAGTGGGGCCGTAGCCTTCATTGACTACAATCTGAATAAGGTCAGGCTCGTTAACAATTAGCTGCACATCGTTTTCGTCCTGAACAATTACGACAATATCTTCTTCCATTTTGTCACCTAAGGAGTGATCTTGATTTTGCCCCACATCAACCGTGTCTTCTTGCCGGCAAGAGTCCGCATCACTTTGTAAACATAGGTAGCGCCTATCGTCAGTTCAGATGTGTCAGTATTTGCCAATGACATGATAACAGTGCCGTCTGCTGCGACCAGAGTTGCAAATGTAAAGGTTTTGGTTGCAGCTGCGGCAGAATAAGATGTCAAAATCTGGCCGGAAAACGTATCTGTTGTAATGGGGATGGGAGTCCCGTCACGACGGGTTAGTTGCAGCGCCCTCTCGAAATCAGACCCCTGCTTAATCTCAAGATCAAGTTTATTATTTGAGGACATTTGGTATACCTCTTGTGCTTGAAAAATAAAAAACCCGCGACACAGACACCTGTAAAAGGTGAAATGTCGCGGGTTTCCAGGGGCTCCCCAAGGGAGGCATCGCTAACCGCTGTTATATGTACGGGATACTACTGAAAAATAAGGGAACTATCAAGTATTTCTTTACAGTTCAATCCCAAGTGCCAATCGGAAAAATAACCATGCCGTCCCACTGACCACCGATATAAAGAACATCCAGCGTAAAATCAGATCTTCACCGATGAATACCATGGCTGATAAGACCAAAATTCCAACCAGCCACCATACCCCCCCACCGTAAAATAACCACATCCCAAGAACCAGAGAAATAACGATTGCCATAGCCCATAGAAAGACTTTATCGAGCCCCGTTCTCTTTGGCCTGCTCCACAACGAGGCGCGTAATCCTATTCTTTTCAGTTTGGAGTTCGTCAAGTTTGGCTCTCTTTTCGTCGGGGCTCATGGTCCGGTCAAGTTGTGTGACTTTAACCTGTTTATTAATTTGGCTCAACTGTTTTTGTGCCAGATGCATCTTGGGTTTCGACGCAAGTTTGGGCTGTTCCTTTTCGTTCAATTTATCGGCCCGGATATTTTCACCGGTCTGGCGCAAATGATCGACGGTCTTAGCTGTCTTGTCCACTTCCTTGAGCAGTTCATAAAAGCTGGTCGTGAACTTGGTATTACGTGCCGGCCCATCCCCCTTGTAGAATGATGACAATACCGGCCATTCTTCAGGCTTGGTAGTAGGCTGATTCGGGTAATCCATCAAGCGCCTGGTCATTAAGTCTGAAGCTCCCAGCACGTAGGTACCCAGAGTGCCAAAATAGCCTTTGACGGCATGATCAAGTCTGGATGGGCTGATATTGATACGTTTGCCGATCTCCTGCATGGTTGCGCTGGTATGGGCTCCGTGCTGTTCTCCAGGCAATAAACCGTCCGCCTGCGGCGAGACTATGGCACGATCTGTAAAGAAGTCTTTGTTGGCCCATTGCTGTGCAGGCTCGTTGATGATCTGCGGCAAGCCAACTGCAAAGGTCTGTGTGAACATACTTGCCAAGCGCTGAGCAAATAACTTACCGTCATGCTGCTTTTCCATGGCCATCTCTGTTAAGCGTTCCGGGATCGTGCCAAATATCGCCCCTACCTCGAATGGCTTAGGCAGCCGGAAGTGTTTGCCGCCAACAAAGAAATGAAAGTATGTATCCTTGTCCCATTCTTCCAGTTCCTGATACTTTGGATTATTCCGATTGTAGAGGTAAAGCAGGACAGCTGCAAAGGCGATTAATGCGCCTTTGAAAGTAAAGGCCCGAGGATTCTCCAACATGCCCTTGCCGAGCCGCTGTAGGCCCTGGAGACGTGCACCAAAGAAAGGGACGGTCTGGGTCAGGAAGTTGATTGCCGCCCAATCACCACGCATGGAAAAGTCCATAATGTCCTTGGCCTCGAAAGCACCTTGCAGATGACTACCGGTTTTATCCTTAACGTTCTTGTAAGTCTGCACCCGGGCAGCGTTCTCCATGGCGCCGCCGATCTCCTGCCAAAATTCCCACAGCTTCTTGGGACTGTCCAGAAGGGTGTTCTTGTCAATACCCTTGTTGCTCAACAGTTTTTCCACCATCAGCTTGGCGGCTGCAGGATCGTTCCCGTAAGCATAACCACCATGGAAGGCACCACCAGCCGCCATTAATTGCACCATATCCGGATCATCGCGGAAGGCCTTGACGGATCCTTTCAGAGAGGAAACCAGAGGCGTGAAATCGCCCCGGCTGATTGTCCAGGTATGCAGCGTGTCACGGACAAAGTTCCTGATCATGAAGTCAGGGGCGGACGTAATTCCCATAGTCAGCAGCCGTTTGACGAAGCGCATGGCGGTCATGGCAGGTCCACCCCACACTTGATCATTGATCGAAGCCAGAGAGCGTAACAGCAGATCATCATGAATCTGGTAGTATTCCGGTTTGCCATTTCTGAGAACGTGGATAATGTCTTTGCCCTGCGGTTTGGCTGGATGGAAGAACGTGGTGAAGGCTTCCATATCCTCTGGATCAACAAAGGCATCCACCTCTTCTTGTGTCTCGCCAAAGTATTCATGCACCGCGTCCACCAGATCCTGGTTGTTGATCTTGACGGACTTCCACTCAAGCGGGGCTTTGGAGGCCGCGCCAATTGCTTCAGCCTTCTGTATGGAGAGCTCAGTTGAATGGTTCTTGATTGAGGCGTCTACCAGATGCGTGAAGTTTCTGACGATGTTTTCAAAGATATCGCCCAAACGCTCGTCAGCACCCTTCAAGGTCTTGATACCGGAATTCTGAGAAGCAAGGCCTTTGGTTTTGAATGGACCTTTGGGTTTATCCTCCACAATGCGGTAGAACGGTACATACTCTTCATGGTCCCAGATCTTACGGGCATCGGGATTGATTACCCCGGACTCTTCTGCAAAATCCAAAACATGGCGCTTATATTGGACATACTCCCTACGGGCCACGGTCCACCGTGCCGAGTTGGCTGGAGTTTTGAGCCCTTTCAACAGATTAATTTCATCTTGGTCGAAGTATCGTTCTCGGCCTTCGTTCATCAGCTTTTGCGCACGTTCGCCAACCATCCACCCCAAGAACTGGTCAAGATCCTCGGCCACCGGTTTGAATATCTGTACCAGGCCCTTGCCCTGTACCGCGCTGCCACCGTCCTTCCATACCGGGTGACCGTGCTTGAGCATGGCCAGCATGACATCAGAAAGGGAGGTGGACATACGGGCGGCGATATAAGCGGAATCATCAGGGCTGGTAACACCGGCCATCTTGTCCAGATAGCGCAACGAGGCGTACTTGTCAAAGATGCCCTGCTCCAGTTCGCGCATGCGCGTTTCCTTGTGCGCCAGGTTGCCAAGGCTTTCCTTGATCCGCTCCAGCATGGTTTTATCTTTTGCACCGATCTTATCCAGCACAGCGTCAACGGCAGGATCGCCGGTGCGAGTGCGGCGCAGGGACATACGAATATCGGGATTATTGCCATCGAATTGACCGTTGTTGCCGGTGGCGGATTTGATCTGGTTGGGCTCGAATACGGCGAAGTTCTTCTCAGGCGTCTCCCCATTGAGAGTTTCATAAACGATCATGCCGTCATACCCGGCGGCTTTTATTGCGTCCGTCACGTCAAGGGTCTCAATGGCCTTCCACTCGCCTGCCAGTATCTTGCTTTCTAAATCAGCCTTTGCCTCTGTGGTGTAGGAGTCTGCAGGCAGCATCTCCACAATTGCCTTGACCGCTTCCGTATCTGATGGGTCAAAGAGTTTTCCGATTTTCAGGTAAACCGGCATGACATTGGGCTTGCCTTCCTTTTTTGGAACGTTGATATCAATGTGCCCGGGCAATCCGACGGTCCCAGCAAAATCAGAAGCAAATTCCGGTGAGGTTGAGAAGAACATAGGACCGTCGAAGATTCTCTTCCTGAACACGCTGAAATCTTCACCAGTACCATGGTAAACAACCAAAGGTTTACCTTTGCTGTCCACAACCTTGCTGTCTCCAAACCACTTCTTAAACTCGTTGGTTTTAGTGATATCCTTGGCAACCATAAACCGCTCACCATCATACACAGTAGGATCAGTTGATTTCCCTCTCTCCACCCATCCCCGTGCTTTACCAATCAGCGCCTTGATATCGGCATCTGTCCATTTGAGGTTGAGCCCCATCTTGCGCATCCAATCTTTGATCATGGCGATTACGCGCTTGATGAAACCAGGCTTTTCTCCTGACTCTGCCATTTCCGCCAGCTTTTCTTCGGCGGCAATCTTGCGGTCTTCAGGATCCTTTAGGTCCAGCCCGTAGCGATTGGCGATATCCTTGAGCCCCTTCTGTCCGTATACTGTGATTACCTGTTGCAGTATCGCGTCAAACTGCTTGCCGAGCAAACCGCGTATACCATAGTGGCCTACGGTTTCATGCAGCAGGACCTCCATCGCTTCGTTGGCAGAATGCAGGTTGTCGGATATCAGATACACTTGGCCATCTTCAAACACGCCACGCACATGACCTTCTGCACCGATTGACTGTATCTGGTCGATGATACCAGCCGGCAGATCCTTCTCTGACTGCACTACCTTAATCGGCGGAGCGTTCTTCCAGGACTTCAAGAGAGGATCTACAGCGGCGTTGACTTTGGTTTGAGAAATTCCGTTCACAGGTCTATTGGCCTTCGAAAAGAAAGTGCCGGTAGCAGCCGGCATCAAGTTTTTTTCTGCCAAGCTCCCGTCTGTGGTTATCGCGTCCAGCACGCTCACGCCGTACATTTTGCCGAATGTCACCATATTTTTGACTACAGGCTCACTGGCATAACTCGGCTGGTCCGAGACAATAACCATAGCCGCTGCATTTGTTCTGCTCATCAGCCTCATGAGTAGATCATGGCTGTGTTCCGGCGCGTTTGACCTTAACGCCCCCATCTTGTCAAATGGAATTTCTACTGTGGCAACCAGTCTATTTTTATTGTCCAAAAGCAAAACACCGGTTTTGCCTTCGAACCCGATGGCTGCAAGCATTTTCCCAATCTGGTCAGGAGCCGTTATTCTCTCGGCACCTTGAGACGGTCTGAAATTGATTCTTTGGTCCAGGATAGGAATGTCCGATGATTTGCCAGAAGCGGGTTTCCCTGTGTCGCCCGTGCTGGCCAGAAACTCACCGCCCTCTCCAATGACCATACTGCCGGCAACCTTGATACTGGTCCCGCGCACAAGCTCATCAGATCTATCATTTACGGCATGATCAGCTGGCGAAAACGTAAGATCGCCGGTCGGGTGATTATGGGCAAACCATATAGTCGCGGCGTTGGGTATATCTAGGACCGGCCCGATAAGATTCTGTGGGCTGGCAAGGCTTTCGTTTTTAGTCCCTAGCGAAACATTGACAAGCGAGAGTGGCTTCCCGTCCTTGTCCAGGACTAGAGCCATCAGGTGTTCTTTGGCTTCATTTGCGAGAGGTGAAAAGAAGGTTGCAGCGTCGAATGCGGTTTTTACTTGGTCAATTCCTGATGTGAATGTGCCGACCTTGGCGAGTCGGACATCTGCATTGATGTTACGAACATTGGGGGGGAGGGTGGAATTAGCGTACCATTCCACTCCAGACTGTCCTCGATCAGCAGAAACCGTGACGGATCCGGATTGTTTTTCTGGTACGGGCTTGGCTGGTGTGAACAACGAGAGTTGGGCATTGCTGTTATCCTCTACTTTGCCGGATATTACATGGCTGGAATCTAATATACCATATAGTTCACCAGCCTCAAACAATTTATTGCCATCCTTGACCTGCAGTGTGGAAAAGAACGTATCAAACTCTTTATCCAGTGCCTCACGTTCCTTGCCTTCAGGGAAAGGTCGAACATTGAACATCCGGTACCACGGCAAATTATTATCAGATCCATATGACAGGAAGTCACTGCGGTTGCCCAGCTCAGATACCTTGTCTTCAATGTAGGCAGAGAAAGCGCGAGATGCCATCTCATGTTCAACAGTCCAGTAATCAGAGACACGCCCCTGGTCTATCTTGTAGCTCTCCATGCGGTAGCTGGTTGGTACCTTCTTGACTTTAACATCCTTATTAGCGGCTTCCTCCATCAGTTTGGTTCGTTTGGCAAAGTCTTTTACGTGAGCAACCAGCGCATCCATTGAGCCTCTGCGTTCGGCGTTGAAACCGCCGCGACCAGTAACCTCTTTATAGAGTTTGCTCAGTACCTCAATAGTGTCATTTGTCCAGCGGTTAGTTCCCATTGCTCCGCGTGAAGCTGCTTTTACGCCTGGTTTGCTGTCAATACCGTATCGCCATTCAACGGTGATATCTTCACCAGTAGTGAGTTTGGCTGCCAGTTCATCAAACCTGGATAGTTGTTCCGGAGTCGCGGCAGCCTTCTTGCTGCCATACTCGCGGTTCTTTGCCATGTAGTCACGGATCTCGCGTAACTTGCCCTCCAGGCTGCGGGCTGCGGCCCCTACGAACTTCTCCGCCTTCTCCGTATCCTCCACGTACTGCTCGGCCTTAAAGTACATGGTCTCAATCAATTGCTTGAAAGCGGTCCTTACCTCTTCGCGTACTCCTGAGTTGGCATATTTAAAGCCAGAACTGGCCATATCCTTGCCACCACCCTCGGCAGGGTAAACACGGTCTCCACGCTTGTTCTGTACCTTATCGGATTTGGCTTTACCATCCTGACGGGCAAAGTAATTATCAAGAGCGTGAAACCATTCATGCGCCAAAGATCCGGCGCCACTCAGCTTGGTGAGATTGATAACGGCATAGGCTGGTTCATAATGTGCTTTGGCACCTGACAGACCTTGCCCCCTGGCCCCGAATGCAAGCGCCAGTTCTCCATTCAGGCTGATTGCTTGCGCCGGAATATTGAGTATTTCGGCCAAATCAAGCAGGCCATCATAAGCATGGTTCATAACTTCTTGGCGCTCGACTTGATTATTCCAGTTGCCGAATTCCACAGCCCTGAAACCAAAAGCGTCTGTCAACATCTTTGCTGTGGCATCACTATCACGCCGGACGGCACCAGTCCTGAACACCTTTTCAGGCTTGGCAAGGATCTCTTCACCAAAGGTAGTGTTGGTCTCGATGATATCTTGGGCATGCTCAGCCATATACTGCATGGCTTCATCTCTGCTGGTAAATCCATCCTTGATCGTGACGCGCTTACGATCGGTAACATTGCGGATGATCTTGAAATTGTCGCCATCAGGATTAACACGGTGCTTTACTCCGACAACGGCAACCGGCAGGATATCATCAGCCTCGGCCAGTGTTGCAAAGTTTGTGCGCACAAGAGCTCGGCCTGTTTCCGTATCAATGATATTCCATTGTCCGGTCTTGACGTTTTCCATAGCGATATAACGGCGGCGCCATGCAGGGATGTTTGACTTTGCCTTGGTAGATTTAGTACCGGTGGAGGTAGAGATATCCTTACGGGCTCCGCCTATCTTTTCACCGAAGTCATCAATCTTGGTTTTCTCGGATGTGGTTGACGGGACGCTCGTCGCGGAGTTGAATAAATCCGGGGTACGATCAACAGTAAAGCTATCCAGCAGATCGCCGGTACTGGCAGCCTTACCACCGGTCTGAGGCTTTGTTCCAAACGTGGGGGGAGTGGCAAATAGCTTGTTTTGTTGTTCGCCTGAAGAGGATACTACTTCTGTGAGAGGTTTTGTTTCTCCGCTTGCCTGCGGTTCAGTTCGTTCTTGGATGCCACTGCTTTGAGTGCTTTGGTTCTCTGTGCCGGCGTCAGGCTCAACAGTGCTTGAGTTTGTAGAGGTGTCAATTTCATGGTTCTGATCTCCTTCAATGAACTGGTCGAAAAAGGAAAGAGCATTGGCTACAGCATCATCTGTAAATGCTTCATCAATAATATCACCCAAATCATCATCTGACAACTCTTTAACTTCCGCTTCTATGGGAAGTGATTCTTCCTCGATCCTAGCTATTTCTTCTGCAAGCTTCAACTCTCCCATGCGTTCGGCATCATCGGCATGTACTGGCAGTTCTCCGTTGATTGCAGATTTAAGCATCTGCGCGAATCCGTCAGCATTCACATTGCCATTAACGTCCATAGGCACCGGGTAACCTGCATCAAACATCTGCTGTGCCATCTGGTCAATACCCACACCATTCTTGCCGGTCACGCGCAGGTATCGATTCCCTTTACCTTTGGCGCCACGAACCTCGTTTTTGTCTAGGGCGTTTATAATTGAGGCAAGGTTAATTCCCCCTTGCTTCTTGATATCGGTAAGGAGATTGCGAGGGGGCGCGGGTTTCTTTGGGAGTGCGCCGCCGGAGATTGTCCCACCACGGATATCTCCAGCAGCGTCACTATTCAGCACCTTTTGAGCATCGACAACACCTCCCTCTTTTACATCTTCGTCCCGCAAGTTGGGCATTTGCGCTTGCCCTTCGCTACCTTCTTGCTGCACTGTGGACACATCATCGGTAGTCACTCCTTGAGTGTTAAGATCTGGCGCCGCCATAACTGGCGGCACTGTAACCGCTTGTGCGCTTGGCACATTGGCTGGCTTGCCATATACCTGCTCTGCAAGTTTGATCGCGTATTGATCAACAGCCGCTTCCGGATCGGTATATTGAGCCTGCACTGCTTCCAGATTACCCAGCTTTTCAACCTTGCCTTTTACGAAAGCCTGTTGGTCAGGGGTAAGGATGGTTCCAATCGTGTTTGGAACTGCAGCTTGTCCACCAGATTCTTGTATCTCACTATTAACGATCTGCGTTCCAGTCTGCTGGTCAGCGGGTTTTTGTCTACTGTCAAGAACTGCTCCCTCAACGTCTGCACTGACCGGCGCAATGATGATGTCTTTCTGGACTGCATCTTGTTTAGGTACGATTCCCTGAACATCTCTACCCTCCTGAGTGAGTGTATTAATTGTCTCTGTGATAGCGGCGTAATTATCCTTCATCCGCTGGGTAGCTTTCGGTTTCTCGGTACCATCCGGATTAAAGATAGACTTCTCCAGGTTGGCCTTGCGGACCATAAGCTTGGCAAGATCAGGTGAAGTAGATTCATTGTCCGGGACAGTTTCGTTAACCTTTTCGGTTAATGGTTTTGCTTCACTCAAATCTGGAACAATTGGTTCAACAGGCTTATTTACTGATATTGGCTCCGTAACTGGCTCTGTTGTTGGTTGTTGTCCTTCCCCGGTTCCTGCCCCTACCCTGCTGCTGAAGACATCCCGGAAGGCGGGGTTGAGGCGTACCAACTCGCCGTCAGTGAAACCCTGCTGCTTCAATCCATCATAAAGGTTTGCAGCACGTTCCGGTGTATAACTGGCAGGGTCCGCATTGCGGAAGGCCGCGGAAATTTCTTCCTTGTTAAATCCAGATGCATCAGATGGCCTGGTAGAAGTCGAGAGGCCACGCTCTTTGGACATACTCGGTTGGTTGAATGCGTGCATCATGGCGAATAAAGCAGCCTGGCCAGCTGTCATGGCTATGTTTTTACCGGTAAGCTGTTGGACAGGATCGTATTCGGGGCTCACGCCAGTAACCTTATCAGTCATACCGACGGCAATGCCTTGGCCGGTCATGTAGGCAGTATCCGTGATAATCTGGCTGGAGACGGTATTGGCGGCCTGGCTCAGTGTACCGACAACCGGAATCTTGGAAAGCCCCTGTGCAGCAAACGACTTTACCGGACCTGTGACGGCAGGCATGGCGGAAAAGATAGCGGCATCCACTGCTGCGCCTGGCAGTGCCCTAGCCGTGGCTTCCTGTTCGCTCATACCTGGATTCTGCATCAAAAGCTTATCGCGGCTCTCGGCAAAGTGAGCGGCGCCGGACAGTCCACCCATGGCCGGCATCACGCCACCGGACACCAGGAGCTTGCCGCCGAAATCTGCCAGACCCTCTCCGACCTCTCCTACGGTTGAGGCTATCGGGTTACGCTGTGCCTGTTCAGGTGACACTGCCAAAGGTGATCCAATATTCTGGCCAGTCTCCGGGTCAATGCCGGTTCGCATCCATTGCAGGGTATCAGCGGCGCTTTTGAGTGTTCCTATCACGGGAGTCTGGTTGGCTGGTGTCGGCAGACCAGGATCTCTTACCAGTGTGAGCCCACCTTGCACAGCCCGGGTCAAACCGCCTGCGGCAGAATAAACGGCACGTCCGGCAAAGCGCGGAATCTCCACGGCAGCGTTATCTGCGTTGATATCGTTCTGTGGGATGTAATCTGTTGGCGTCGGGATGATTCTGTTATCGGTTACAGGAAACGTACGATTGGGAACCGACGGGGCCTGGTTCAGTGCTTCGGTCAATGGTAAGTCTTGCTTAGGTACAGTGTTGACAGACTGCTGGATGGCGGCAGTTTCCTGTGAAGTCAGGGCACGCGCAGGACGTCCATTTTCTTTTGGGGCATTCTGCTGTTTATAAAGTGTGGCAAGTTCTTCCTGAAAGCCTTGCTCTTTAAGATATGAAGCTATCTCTTTAGGGCTGTAACCTTCACGGATCGCCCCCATGATATCAAATTGCGCCATGTGTCTACCCCTATGGAAAGTAGTTTAGAAGGTCAGGCCGAAACGCTGTGAAAGGGGAGTATCTACTGCACCGACGCTGCCTCTGGTTGTGAAAGATGATAACGGGCGCTTGGGGACTTCAGTCGTCTTCTGAATACCTTCATCAGATTCTGCTTCTTCCGGTATACTTGACATCTGATCTACCAAAGACTTTGCTTCATCCAACAGCTGTTTGTCAGTTTTGTAACCTTGTGATCCTGGCTTTAAAAATGACTCGTCTTGCGATTTTCTTGCACTCATAACGAGCTTAGTTATCAGAGCTTTCGGGCTTTCCTTGGACGTTTTCAGCATCTTATATGCTGTTTTTTTGTCTGGCGCGATGCCTCCGCTTACCATGTACTCAATCATTTTGGCTTCTGCTGGAAGTTTGTCGGACCCCTCCCCTTTTGAAGTCGGCTTCAAACCTCCAATACGCTTGCCCCTCTCGCCAGTGGTCTGGTCAAGGGCATAGACGCCTTCCGCTGTCTCCACGGTAGTGTAGGTCTTCTTGCTATCAGGAAACATCTCATGTACCGACTTGGAGGTTTTCAGCAGATGATCAACAACAGCCGAAGGAGCTCCCAGCATGATTGCAGCGGCAGCGGTCCGTTTCCCTTCCGGCGTGCCTTTCAGCGCTTCGATCTGTTTTGAATAAGGCTCGGCAGCCTTGGCAATTCCCGCATCAGCAATGTGTTTGTCCCTGCGTGATGTCTCTTTAGCAACTTCACCCTGCAACCAGGCTACCTGTTGTTCGTAAGGAAGAGCTTGCACCATCTTGTAGATGTTTTCAGAGTACGCAACCGCAGGGGAAATACCTGCATTCTCAGCCTGAGATAAGGCTGCCATCGTCGCACCTGCCCTGGTATAAAGCATCTTTGAGGTAACTGATTTTATCGGCACATCAGGATTGTTGGTACCATCACTGAACGGAACTTCCCTCACGGTACCGTCTTCATTCTGGGCCAGCATGTTGGGAATAATCTGAGTATCTTGGCCATCAGCGCGGACTACGCGAACAGAGCCTATCTCGCCCGTCATGGTGTATTTCTGCCCTGTCTTCGGATCTGTATGCACGACACCCTTGCGCATGAGAGCCGCCTTGCCTGGACCTTCCAACAGCACATTACGCGCAGATGGCGGCAACTGATTAACCGGAATATCGTGATATCCGGCAGGTAGCTGGTCAACCATTGTAGCCGTGTGCGCCAGGTCTGTGGCTGTTTGTCTGGATGCTGCCAGTCCGGCAGGGTCCAGCGTGTTTGGTACAGAAGGATCAGAAGCCGTTTTCATGGTAATGAGATCACGAATAGCCTTATCAGTCTTTTCAATATCATCGGACTTGCGTTTCATCTCTCCGATCCGCAAACCAGCCTCTTCGTTTTGCAGACCTGCACTTGCCGCAGATCGCTGGTCATGTCTCTTTGCAATTTCAAGATGCTGATCCTGTACTGATTGCGCATGTTGCCGAGAGGCCAGATCTGATTCGGCTCTACGTTCGGCCCTGCGCTCACCGGTCAAAGCCAGGTAGCTGTCCAGCCCTTCTTTTACCCAATTTGTCGGCATAGTCTCCCCCTTACCACCAATCAAACATTGAACCCAACGAGTAAACAGCCAGCCCACCAGCAGCCAGCCAACCGACAACAGGGACAACAGAGGACGCTCCCGCGGCTGTTAAACCACCAGCGGCTGCCCCTCCGGCAGCGGCTCCACCAGCAGCGCCGACCGCTCCCATCGTACCTGTTGCAGCAGTGCCGGCCAACAATCCCGTGTCAGCCAATAATGCACCAGTGCCAAGGCCAAGCTCTGTAGCAGCAGCCCCACCAACACCTAGTCCCGTTGCCGCACCAGCCCCAGCACTACCAGCGGCTGCACCGGTAAGGCTTCCGGCGCCAGCGAGCAGTGAAGGTGCGGCAGCTGTAGTTGCCATAGTGCCGCCTGCAACAGTCGGCACCGCTCCGGCCATCATCCCTGCCCCTGCCCCGGTACCAACGCTTGCTGCTCCGCTCAGACCGGCAGAGGCTGTCAATCCGCCGATCGCGCCTGCAATCGGCTTTGCGACGGAAGCGCCTATCCCGAGTGCGGTGCCGGTCCTTTGCTTATCAGCAATTCTCTCCGCTGCCGCCAGGTTCTTGTTGGCCATCTCGCGTTGGCTTTCCAGTTGTGCTGCGGACATAAGCCCCGAAATAGCTGAACTCTGTAATGCTTGCCCTGTTCCGATGATACCGGCCATGACAGCCTCCTATTACGTTGTTGATGAAACTGCGCGAGGCGTACCGGCGACAATGGATCTATCGCGGTCTGCCAGGTATTGTCGTGTCTGGTTCTGCGCCCCTACTGTAGCGGCTGTCTGTGCCAGGTCTGTGGCGGTATTGGTCGCAGGGTCTACCGTCAGGCCGTATCGTGCCATGGTATTCTGAACCCCTGTCTTGGCCGTATCATATGCGGCTGTGACCTGATTGGTTGCCGCCGCTGTTTCCTGCCCTACAATACCGGGATTGCTGTATGTGGTCTGGTTGATCATCTCCTGCAACTTGGGATAATAGGTATTCTTCCAGTTATCATAGTTGCCACGAAGGATAGCAGCGGTAGTGTTTGCTGCTGCATGATCGCCGCCAGACATGGTAAGTGGAATAAAAGTTTCTGTTTCCATGATCTACCCCCCTACTTTTTCTTGCTGTCGTCATACAGATTCTTGGTCATGCCAAGGGCCATTCCACCAGCAGTACCTGCGGCTAACATGTTGGCGTCATATTCCGCCTGTCGATTTTTCTGGTCGTTATATGCCTCTGACACCGATTGGCTGGCCAGATTGCTTAACCCTAATTGTGCAGAGGTGTTTTTGCCCATGCCCATATCGACAACAGACTGAAAGCCTGCCATGCGTTGAGCATCAACCGCCTGCTTGCCTTTTACTTGGGCATCGGCCATCGGGTTGGCAACATTGGCAACGAGCCCGGGAGTTAAACCTTTATTCGGATCAATAGCGGGAGTGCCGACTTTTTGGGCGGCATCAGCAGAGATCTGTCCGGCAACCAGCGCCTCGCGGTTCTTTGGATCACCGGTCACGTCTTTGATGTAATCCACTTCCACCGGGCGGATCGTGGCCATATAGTCGTTGTAGTTCTTCATGGCTATTTCAGCACTGGCCCGTTGAGCTTCGGTTTCGGGGATCTCCGTGCTGCCTCCACCGCCTTTGAAACAGACGCTGCGCAGCTTTGTGCGTTCCATGAATGACCATGACTGAAATACGTTATACATTTGCTACCCCCATTCTACTTGGGCGATATCTGAATTTGTCTGGACGCTTGAACCGATGATGCCAACAGCTATCTATTTCACCAACTGTATCGCGTAGATATTTGACCAGACCGGGACGTGTACATTGGCCGGCATGATCTGCTACATAAACTATGTTGCCGCCTGTTGTGTCCTTGGGGCGATGACCGTTTTTGACTATCTCCAGATCCGCTTCATAAATCATCCACCATGTAGTGAAGCTAATAATGTTTCCTGAAGCATCACGAACCAGACGGTATTGATTTTCAAACATGGCATCGATCACGTCACGGCAGGTATCGTTATCCAGATTTCTGTACGTTCCTCCTGAATTGGAGAGGAAGGCCATTACCTCGATGTACAAATCTCTGTCGATCATTTTCTATGCCCATGAAATAAAAAAAACCCGCACCATGTCCATTTCTGAACTTGATACGGGCGTTAAGGGAGCCCCGAAGGGACCGCACGGAACCGCTGTTATTTGATTGCGGGTATTCTACATAATTAATGCCAATATTTAAAGGGTTTTTACCAATCGATAAGATTAACCTCGTCTATAGTAGTAGCAGCCTCGATCTGTGCTTTTAAAGTTCTTGCCTTCTGGTGCAGTTCGTTCCCGTAGACCGCCATAGTGAGGGGCATGGCGATTATCTGTTCCGCATTAAGTGTAATGGTGCTGTTATCCTGGCATGTCCACTCAACAATAAAATCAGGATATGACTGTGCAGCCTGTACAGCTATTGAAATACGCCGCATGGCATTCACATCGGAGTCAAAACGCTTGCCGAGGTAATCAAAGCCACTTAATTCTTGTTGGTCCCTGCGATGGTTGATATCTCTGATTTTGGCAGTTTTGATTTCGTCAAGGGTTGGCTCAGTTATAATGGTCACTGGTTCATTGTCAATAATGTGAGTGGCTTCTGGTGGACAGTTCAGATGGAACTCTTCTCCATCTTGGCATTGCAGTGATACATGGTCCGAGGGGCAATCTACTGAGCGGAGTATTTCGCCATCAGATATCCGATAGATCGTTATTTTCATCGTTTAACCCCTAAAACAACTAATGATCGTTGCGAAACAGATACTGTTTGGTAAGAAACCGATACTTGGAATGTATAAACTTTTGCCCCTGTCGAGGGTGTGTGTTTAACCATTGCTGATAAAACTATCGGCAACATGGTATAACCACTATCAGAATCGTATAGATATGTGGCAAACCCCCCAGTTGTTTCTTGTATTAATGTGGAACCTTCATAAAGGCGGACAGTGACAGTGCTGGAGGTGCTTGAAAAACAGACCGCCTGCGCTCGCGCAAACAACATAACATCTCCGCCGCCAGCATCTAAAGTGACGGTTTGTACCGTTGTCCATCCTGCTCCTGGGTTTATCGCCCCAGATGTGTACGCGGCCGCAGGTACTGTGACTGCATTGCCCTTGATTTGTAGTGTATCTACCTGTGCATTCGCTATTTTCGCTGTGGTAATCTGAGCGTCACCTATCTTGGCCGTAGTGATTGCGGCAGCGGCAATCTTGGCAGCATCAACAGCAAGGTTGGCGATCTTGGCATTGGTAATTGCAGCATCCACAATCTTCGCAGTAGTTATCGCAGCATCAACAATCTTTGCATTGGTGATTTGTCCGTCTGCAATCTTGGCGGTAACAATAGTGGCGTTTGCAATCTTAGCCGCATCGACTGCAAGGTTTGCAATCTTGGCATTGGTAATTGTCCCGTCAATGATATGAGCCGTACCTATGGCCGCGTTGGATATGACGCCATCACCGGCCACAATTGCCCCGGCAGCGATCTTCCCGGCAGTAATTGCGTTTGCAGCAAGTTCACTTGAAGTGATGGAGTTGGCAGCTATTTCCGTAGCGGTAACAGCATCAGCGGCAATCTTGCCAGCAGTCACGGCCCCTGTTGCAATCTTTGCGGCGACGATAGATCCTGCTGCTATCTCTGTTGCAGTTACGGCACCAGCATCGATCTTACCTGCTGTTACTGCGCCTGCTGCCAATTCTGAAGCTGTTATGGCCCCTGCTGCAATCTCGGTTGCAGTAACAGCATCGGCGGCAATCTTACCTGCGGTGATTGCGCCGGTTGCTATCTTTGCCGCCGTGATTGCTCCAGCGGCAATCTCAGCGGCGGTTACCGCTCCGGCTGCGAGTTTCCCGGTTACAATCGCCCCACTCGCAATGCTGGCGGCAACAACTGCCCCTGCTGCTATCTTGGCCGTAGCTATCGCACCGTCAGTTATCTGAGTTGTGGTGATTTGGCCTGTGACTTTTGCAGCAGCTACAGCAGACAATTGCGCATCGGTCAACTGGCCGGTAATTTTAGTTGATGCTATGGCAGCAATCTGCGCGTCAGTTAGCTGCCCTGAAACCTTGCTGGCGGCGATTGCGGCCAATTGCGTATCGGTTAGCTGGCCAGTGATCTTGGATGCCGCCATGGCTTCAATCTGAGCGTTGGTGATAGTCCCGGATATGTCGGTGGTATTTACTACGTTGGCCCAAGCTCCCGCTTTATTCTTGTAGAGAATTCCGGTTGTGGTTAACAGCACCATCACATTCACCGGGTAGCCTGCATCGGGTAGCGTTGGCAATACAGCAACGGTCCTGATCGGAAAGTTGCCTGACGAAAACTGAGCATAGCCAAGCTGCCCCAGAAGGTTATCAAGCAGATATTCAGGGTCATTGGCGGTGGCAGCGGATGCCATTGTCGAGAAAGGGCCGAGTTGCGGTACACTGTCGTTGCTGACATGCCTGATCCAGTAATTGTAGCTAACTGATTCAGAGAGCGCCGGGGGTAAATCTGCAAATAAATTTGCGTTTGTAGTACCCACTAACGATGCTGCGGAAACATCAGTCCCAAGAGATCTCCAAATTTCCGTATAGGCCAGATAAGAAAAAACTGGGGAATCCCATTCGATTATAATCTTGGCAAAACCGCCTGTAGCAATAACACCTACCGCTTGTGGCGGAGTATGTGTCTCTGTGCTGCCTCCACTGCTGATAGCGGAAGTGACCAATGAAGTCACGCTTTGATTGGTGACAAACCCACCGGACTTATTCATCAGATCGAACCAGGCCCGGAGTTTGTCAAAGGCCCCCCGCACCCTTGGGGATGCTTCGGAGGTTGCAAGCGATGGCAGATCGGGGAAGTTAGACATTTGCCAATTCCTCGATACTGGTAGCAAGGTACACGGCAATTACGGTTGATGTACCGCTGATTTGTATTTCCCATCTCTCTGCCGGCAGTCCGGAAGGCAGCCGAAAGGGTTTACCTGAAGAGATGGTATGCGTTGATTTCAACATGCCGTTGGCGTCAATGGTAAATCCCCTGGCGCCATAGATAGTGGTCAATACGGCAACATCATCAGCATCTACACCATAACACTTGGAAAATATTTCCAATGTCAGGCTGTCATAATCATCTGCAACCACTTGGCAGAAAGAATATGATATCGGGCGCGGTTCATTGATCAACCTCGACTTCCAGGTTTTGGCCAGTCTGCCGGTACCCGTATTCCAGTTGGATAAAGCAGCGGCAGTGCATAGTATCAACTCCCCGGTTTTAGTGTCGCTGTAACCGGCATTGGCCGTCGCACTGATTGGAGTGAAGTTGAGTGTAGCCGGATCAAAGATGAAAGCCCCTGTTGAATGGAAAGCTACATATTTGCCATCGTACTGATAGGCGTGGATCGTGGTTGGATTGCAGTATTTCAACCATTCTTCCTGGGTGAAAATTGCTTCGGTCACCAGCTTGACATCACCGGTACCGGCCAGGATCAAACCACCGGGGGCAGCATAGATGCACGTATAACCCATGTCCACCATCGAGCGCTTGGCGACACAGGCAGATCCTTTCTCCAGACGTTCCATGGATGAGCCGGTAATCACGTAGGGCAGACCTTCCGTTGTGACCAACAAACTGTTGCCATATACACCCAGAGCGACAACATTATCCGCCATGGTCATGCGACTTGCCACTGGATAGGCATGTGGCATGTAGGCGACAGAGAAATAAACATCCTTGCCTGTAAAAGCAGCGATAACTCCACCAGGCAGCATCACGGCTCCATGCAAAGTGGCAGGTGGGGCGGTCCACTCGACGGAGGGCAGGACACTGCCGAGAGCTGCAGCTGCAATGGTGTCTGAATAAGAGGTGGTTGCAACAGCGATTGTGGCTACCAGCTGAAAGGCTGTGGCCCCATCAGAGCCGGTATTGGTACGGTAGATACGCTTGTTGGTGATATTGTAATTGCCGCTTGGGACGGTCGGTAGGTCGGTCAGGTTGACGGATTCGCCGGGTGCTACTTCGATGATCGCCGTAGCCGTGGAAGGTGGACCTTCTTCACCGTACTTACTGACATAGGTCACGACATAGGCGCGGGACTCAATCGAGGTCGCCACGGGAGGGTCAGGATCAGGCGTACCGGTCACCGTCGTTGTTGGATATGTGGCAGGAGCAGGAACACCCAACAAGTAGGCTGTGTTGTAATCATCGCTGGTGTAATAGACTGGCGCCCGGGTTGGACCGGTAGCATCGCTGAAGAAATAGACCCTGCCCCATTCGTCGGCAGATACAGGCCCCAAGAGCATATCGCCTGAAGCTGGATCATAGTACCAACCATGGACAGCATGGCGGAAGATGAATTTAGGGCTGCCGGTCAGGTTTGAGATTGCAACGGAGCTGTTCCAGGAACGCAGGGCACCACTTGACAAGAGACAATTCAGGGCCGTCTGAGCTCCGCCATCCGGAAGCCTGCTTGGATTGATCCGTGGGGCAATCCCTTGGAAGAGTTCAAATCGGCTCAGCATGGATATTACCTCTTGGCCTTGGCAGTGGTTGCGGCTTCTCCCTGGATCTTACCGCCCAACGCGGAAACAAACGCTTGGTAATGGCTTGTGGACCGGTTCATGTTGGCCGGGTTTTCGGCGTCCTTGGCATAGGCACGGTACAGAACGTAATCGAGAAGAGCGCCTTCATACACATCATCCAGTTGCATAGTGTCTGTCAGTGCAGTCAATGCGGTTGGTGTTGCGGCATAGACCAGTTCGACTTGTGTGGTCCCATCAGAGGGGGGATATACGTAAAATGTCTTTGGGTCGCGTGGATCTTCGAGATAGTAGCTGATGATCTTGGCTTGAACGTTGCCATGCCAATCAGGACAGATTGCATCCAGGGTTTCTTTATCGAAGATGAAGATAGCCTTGCCGGGAGTGGTGCCTGCTGCGCCCATGTTGCGGATAACATCGATCACCACCAGGCCGCCGGCTGGCAAAGTCTGTTTTGATCCTGCCGCCAGTGCAACGGATAGGTTTTTTACCAAGGCATTCGGCTTGAGAACAACAATCTCTTTTTGGGCCAGGTTCACCCAATGCAACATCTCTGCATCCAGGTAACGAATACCGGCTTCATCCAACAACAGGATCTTGGCCTTATCAGATATGTTCTTGCCGGTTATCGACATGGTGTCACTCCTAGAATGATCTGTGAGGCCTGCGTGTAGGCAAAGGTGCTGACCGGCTGGACATGACTTGACTGATGCCGTTTTCTATCTCGGCCGCAAATGTTGCATCGACAGCAATGGCATGGCCACCGATAGAGAATTTCAGTGCGGCATCGGATATAAGATGATCAAACATCCCATCCCAAGGAATATCGTCGTACATGGCTTCTATCTGTGCAGGGTATTGCCAACATTCCAATGTGATTTGGACATTCGTATCTGGTGTTGGATACAGGTAGAAGTTGAAACCGCGTATTTCGTAGGCGACTGGCGGACCGGTTAAATCGCTGTAAAGATGCCTGTCAGATGGGCGCAGTGTTTGCAGTTCGGTTTTATCGGACCTGGGCAGGCTGTCCAAGCCTCTAAAGTTGGCCGGCAGGCTTGAGCTTTGGTTACCGGCCATAATGGGGAACACCAGCACTCCCTTTACCATGTCCGATTTTTTGTCTGACAGCTTGCTGGCGATATACTCTACCGTCAGGTTGATTGCATCGACAATCGGCAAGGCTATCGGTTGTGGCGCCCCTCTTAGTTTGGGCAGTATCAGCCTGTCAAACATTTCCTGTACGGTCATGGTGGCCTCTTGTTCAGCAGGTTGCTATGCTTCTTTGTTCTTCAAAAACTTTGACACCCGCTGCCAGGGTACCGGTTCGGCTTGCCCCTCGGAAAGAGCGGCGGCAATCTCGGTAACCTTCTTTTCTTGGGCAACGAGTACTTCTATTAAAACGATCTGTTCCGCTGAGAAAAGCGCTTTAGGAGCATCTGGATCGACCTTCGGCTTTTCTTCTTCTATCGGCTGTGGAACATAGGGCTCGTAAAAATCACTTTTGAGTATCTGGTAGTAATGTCCCTGGTTGATGATTTCGCATACTTTATCGCCAAGTTCATTTGGCTTGAAAACGTACTGGATCCTGCCGATTGTCAGCACGGTATTACCTTCGCGCTGGATCAGGCATTTTACCCAGAAGTTGTCAGGTGACGGCTGTATCTTTGCTTTTTTCAACTGTTCCTGCTGAATGCAGAAAGAGCATAGCAGTCCTTCGTTATCATGGTTGTTACGGCATTTAGGACAGGTCTTTTGCTTGAATTGTGTGGCCATATAGTTCTCCTGAACTGTTTATGACAAGGGGGCAGGTAAACCTACCCCCTCATTGGGATTAAATGGACGGTACGTAAGAAACTACGCAACCGATGGTCCGGGCAGCTGCATGCTTGGTCGCAGCGGTTGTCTTGACCTCAATAGCCAGTACCTTGTCAGTGGCAGCCGCAGCTGTACCGAACATGATGGCAGTAGCTGGCACAGCCAGTGTTCCGCCAGCCTGACCCAGGGTGGTATCAGCGACAAAAATGGTATCCAGCGCTGTATCACCATCATCCATCAGGCCGACATCAAATGTCAGCGCTGGGCTGCCGTCTGCATCCAGATCGCCGCAGAACAGCTTCAAATCAACGACCTGGTGACCGGCGGGGATGACGCACAGATTCAACAGATCACCATCGGTAAGTGCAGCAGCAGCAGCAGCAATGGCGACGGTGCAAAGGCGGGTGATGGCGTAGTGAGAGCTGGCGGTCAATACACTAACTCCAGCGCCGAAACGATCAGAATTGGTGGTAGGCATAATTCTTACTCCTTTCGAGTAATTGAAACTTTGGAAAGGTACCGCCCCACGTAAGCAGAGCGGCCCGGGTTAAGTGAGAACAGCGCTGGTTTAGGCGTTCGGGTTGACGGCATAGGTGTCAAGAGCAACAACACCGTAATCAAGGCCGTTGAAGGTGACTTTCTTGCAACCCCAGATGCAGCTCGAAGAGATGATCAGGCGGTTGTTGTTGTCGGTCATCTTCTCAAACCAGTCGAAACGCATATCAGTGCCAGGGGAGCCGTAGGCCTCGGTCAAAGCCTGTGTACCAAGGAACAGTGCGCGAGCTGCCGACAGGTTGGTACCGGATCCATAGTCGCTGAAGCGGATGATATTCTCGTGCTTGTGCAGCACAACATTGTTGTGCATGCCAGCTCCGCCCAGAGCGATAGGAGACTTGTTACCCAAGCTTGTCGCCAGCGCCTTCTGGATATCCAGCCAACCACCGGTACCTGCATCGGTACGCAGGCTGTATTCCTGCCAGTCGTGCATTACCAACACGTAACGCTTCTCGCCGTTGATCTTGATCGGCTGGATACGTGGTACTTCCTGAGTGCCACCGCCCATAGTTCCGGCCATGGCAACCAGACGGTCAACCAGATTGAGCTTCATGGTCTCAGCCGAGGTGAGCGTAGCTTTGACGGCCAAGGATCCCCCAGCCAGACGGGGCAGCATGAGGTGGTCGGAGTCGGGTGCCGTTACGGAGTTGTTGGCGCGGCCAGTCCATCCGGTAGGATAGATGAAGCCGGTATTGACGCCACGGGCGCCGGACAGGTAGATGAAGCGGATTTCGTCCAGAAGACGCGCCCACCATTCCGCCATACGACGACGGCCAACATCGCGCATTTTGTGCAGGCTGCGCTTGCGGGTCATGCGTCCGCCACCATCAACACCGCATCTCTGCTGGTCGATGTAAACGGCGTCCTGGTAGAACTCAAGGCCCTCTTCGGTACCTTCCTGGACGTTATCGCCTTCGATGGGCTGCTGTTTCAACTGCACAGACAGGTCAAAGGTGATCTGCTCTCCGGCGTCGTTCTCCAGTTCGGTTAAACGCTGGATGGGCAGGGTTGCGGGTTCGCCTTCTCCGACGAACCGCTGGTCGAAGTAGGACTCTTTCGGGGTATCTGCGGCAAGGGCGGCAGACTGCCGTTTTACTGCCAGGGGGCTATTAACCCCAACAACTGTACGTCCCATGGTGCTGTCCCTCCTTTAAGGGTGTTTTGGTCAGCACTCATGCGCTTGTTATTGGGGGTGTTACTGATAAAACCCCTTGATTATGTAAGTGCGGCCGGTTCCTTGGACAGCTTGACATCTATGTCCTTAGGTGCATCGATCTTCAGCCGTGCCTTTTTGCCGGTCTTGAATTGCAGGCGGATAACCATATCGCCTACCTGGAGAGTATCTCCTACAGCTATGTCTACGAACATGGCCATGGGTTTACACACCGCTTACGTATGCTTTATAGTCCTCAGGGCTCAGCCGGGAGACAGCAGCTTCCAATGCTATTCCGCTCAGTTTGTCCAGATGAGAAAACTTATCCTGCCCGACATCGGCGGCATCGGCAGCTGGTACATCTCGCAACGTCTGATGCTCGGTCCCTGGTCGCTTTGCAGCTGGCTTTTTTGGGATAGTTTCTTTGCCATCAGCCGGGGCCTTACCTGCTTTTTGCAATGCCCTAGCTGCTTTGAATTCGGCAAAAGCTGCAGCTTCACTCAGGTTATGCTTGGCAAGGCAAAGGGTTTGGATACCTGTGAGCTTTGCGTTTGCAGGATCATTTGCAACTTTGAGAAGTTCCTTGTTCAGTTTCTCCCACTCCGCAGGGTTCTTTGCCTGAGTATATTCAGGATTGGCCTTGAAGAAAGCCAACTGTTCCGCCTGCCACAATTGGGAGCCCATCTCTGCGTTTTGACTGGCGGCCTCCAGCTTGCGGGTCTCAGTCCTGATTTCAGCGTCGATCTTCCGGCTGGCCTCGCGGTACTCTTTGGCGGATATCTCGCCGGCTTCCATCTTTTCTTCAAGGGCATCGAGCTCAGCCTGTTTGCTGGTCTCGACTTTATCAATCTCGGCCTGGAACGATGGGAGGATTTCGCCAGACAGTTTAGGAACGAAGGTGACAGCCGGCACATCTTCGATGTTGAATTCCTCGGCAGTCGTGACATCATCGGCAGATTGATCAGCATCTTGGTCGTCTGGTTTGTCGGATTCACCATCCTGATCATCAGCCTGTTGCTTGTCTTCAGCGCCATCGGCCTTGCCTTCACCGTCGCCAGATCCACCATCTCCGTCATCATCATCGCCTTCATCGTCATCATCACCAGCGATGTCGTTCAGGATCTCTTCGTTTTCTTCATCTCCACCGGCCAGCACTTCGCGCTCGGTCGGGGAAAGCTTACTTAATTCTTCTTCTGTGTACTTACCACTCATGCGGTGATCCTCCTTTTATAATGTTATTTCATCGTCCTCAAAGGCCGAACCGGCGAAGATTGTCACTTTATCGCCATATTCTGTTTTAAATACAGTTGGCCTTTCTATTGCGCCTTCTGTGTTATCTTGGTGGTCGGCAATTTTTCTAAGTGTTTGCGCCACAAGGGGATACCAGAGGCCATCTCCGACAACCGAGTTTTCTATTGCAATGACAATTTTTCTTGTGTGCTGCGGGTATTCTTCGATAATCATTTGTTCGGGCATAGTTTTTGTCCTTTTACTTTATTGAACTCCCGCAGGTAGCGGTGGCGCGATGTTGTTGACGACCGGCACTGCGGTTACGTCAGAAAGTATCTGGTCAGCTGCCGTGGTAAGCTCCGGCGCCACAGCGGCGCTGCCAGCGATAGACATTGACTTGGAGAGAGCATCCAGCTTAACCAGCAATGCTTCCAATTCAGCCTTGTTGCCCTTGGCGATGGCTTCCTTAGCCTTACCTTCGATCAACGCAATATCAGCCAGAGCCTTCTTCTGCATCAGTTCCATTGCCTGCTGCTGCGCGGCCTGCGCCTGTTGTGCTTGCATCTGCTGTTGAGCCGCGGCATGTGCTTTCACTTCTGCTTCAGCCGGATCTTCTTCGGCATTCGGGTCACTCATGCCTGTGACTTCACGTAGTACGCGCACAAACTCGTCACGCATTGGTACATCAGACATCTCAAAGGCAATCGTCAACAGTTTGAGGCCAACTTCAGGCGGCAGCTTGGAGGCCATCTCCAACATCGAATCAAACATGGCCTGACGAACGGTCCCTCGGAAGTCCTGTTCGTCTACCACGAAATCAGCCTGTGACTCGGTAATGGGATTGAGCCCATCAGGGCCGTTCAACTCGACAAACTTCATATCGTTCTTGCGCTCTCCGGTCAGTCGCAGCTGCTTGGGCTGATCGTAAAACTGCTCGATCAACGACAGCCGACGTTCACCGGTTAGTTGAATAGCCAGGCGCAGATTGTCGAATAGGTCAGAGGTAGCGGTATAGCCTTGATTCTGGCGTGCCTCAATGGCTTTGCCGCTGATTGCATTGGTCTGGCGGCCAAGGTTTTCATCTGTGACGCCGCCTACCTCCTGGATGAAACGTGCATCCTGATCCATCAACTGGACATGGCCTTGGGCGAGTTGGGCTTGTGGCTGAATAGTCAGGTCGTAGCCTTTGTTCTTTTCAATCCATCCGTCAGGCCTGGCGATTTCATCCATGGCCGTTTCAACATCATCAACAGCACCCTTGTCGGCAATAACCTGCTTGCTGTTCAACAGATACAAAGCTTTAGAGCGGCGCTTGTTCAGATCATCCTGTGGATCTCTCAGGCCGCGAACGATACCGTAAGGGGCATTATCCCTGCCACGTCGGTATCCCCAGATCGGGGTAAATGGGAAACGGTTATGCCAGTAAGGGGAAGGCCCGTCCTGGAGAATAATTCCGCCTTGGCCGGAGATACAAAGGATCATCAGCCGCATAGTCATCTTGATGGCGTCAAAGGTTGTAGCCAGTTGGTTACTGACTGCCCATGCGTGAATCGGATCTGCTGGATTGAAGATGGCGCCGTGATAGGTTGCGTCCTGCTGGTGAATCACTTTTGTCTTTTCAGGTACGCGGTACCACCCCTCGCACAACAAAACCCGCTGGCGAGTGCCACAACCCATCAGGTCACCAGGTGAACCATGCAACAGACTGGTAGCAGCCGGATCGTCGTAAAGATACGGATTGCCCATCTCCCGGTTGATCTGGTTGACGTTGATTACATTGTTTGCGGCAATCTTCAGATCTTCCTTGCGGTCAGGGAACATCAGCTCGGCTACGTCCAGGTCCACCCACTTCTCGCGGAACAGGAAGCGTGCATCCGACATGTCCGGGGCGATGGACAGCGGGTCATACCACATATTCCGCCATGACTCGTAACGGGTGAAGAGTGGTTCATCTTCAGGATCATTGCGAATGCCATCTTCCAGCCAGCCCAAACCGACAATGGCGCTGTCGGCAAAACCACGGGAACGCTCGAAGCCGTCCTTGTTAACGTCGGAAAGGTATTTAAGCAGTGAAGTCTTGGACTCGGCTGCCTTGCGACCTTCCGCCTTACGCGGCATGACGCGGAAATCAACGCGAGTACGCTTTTCGGTACCTGTCACCCATCGCAGGGTAATGGCTGTGAGATTGAATACTGATGCAGTCTGCCCCCTGCCCTCTACAATGGCCTTGTCTTCTTCGGACCACTGGAGACCATCGAAGTAATCCTGGTCCTTGGCCATCTCGTAGCGGTTCTCGGCTTGGCTGATACGAGCTTGCCGGCGCCACTCCAGAATCTTGTCCTTACGTTCCTGTACATCAGGGGAATCAAGCGAATCTTTCTTGACGCGACGGACATTTCCGGCTGAGCTATTCATAGCCCAACGATCTTTTTTGTTCTTCCGCTCTCGTTTTTCGATTGCCTGCGCCATTTTAAACCCCAAACGTAAAAAGGCCCGGACAGTCTGAGAATCAATCTCAAACCATCCGGGCCAGCGTAGGAACCCTATTACAAGGGACTACAGGGTACCGTATATAAGATAATTACTTAAATTCTTTTGTTAAAACTATTTTACACACCTTCCCATTGTTGTAATTAAGTGCGACTTGGCCACAGCCATCTACTTCATCTTTGTCGAGGATATTGTGGCTTCTTAACAAGATTGTCAAATCTTTTTTTGCAGAATCAGATATTTGAAGCATGACTTGATGTTCCATGGTAGTTGTCTCCCCCCTCCCCTTCTCCCCCTATTCCATCATTTCGCCGCTGATCTTCTGGCCGTCGACAACAGCATCGTACTCAGCTACCACCTTCTTTTCCTTCTGGAAGGGTTTCATCTTGACCAGGTCGTCCAGGCCATCGGCGATGTACTCACGAAGCTTGAACAGCGAAGTATTATCCAGGCTGACACCCAGGCTGATAGCCATGCGGAAGATGCCAAGTGCGATACCGAACTGCAGATCATCTTCGGCTTTTTGCATCATTTTACCCACAACAAAGGATGGATAAATAGCGGCCATCTCGCTTTGATCAACTTCCCGCAGCATGTTGAAGGCCTCAATCATTTTGCCCTGATCACGGCTCTCCGGCTCGTTGTACTTGTAGGCAGCCGGCAAGGGGATCAGTGCCGACGCCTTGGCAGCATGGTTGTTGATGATCATGGTCGGCTCGTTCTTCTCACCTGAGTAGGTATAGCGCCGCTCGAAGCTACCTTTGTTGAACATGCTGATTACGGTCATAGTTGCGATGCCTCCCGGCGCAGATTCCGGCGCTCTTTCTTGCTCAACCGGCCCTGTTTAGTGAGGTTACGGAGAGACCCGTCTGCCTGCTTTTGATAGACTGCTCCGACACCGTGCAGGATATCCTTGTGGTTCTTGTCAGCCCTGAGACTGAAACAAACCTTGTGGCGCTCTACTTCCTTACCGCCGATGTTCACTGTGATTTTCATTCTATCCCCCTTGGTATACCTGAACCATATCGCAACCATTGCCTGTGAATATATCGAACTCAGCGGCTTTATTGACGGCATCTCTTGCAGACATACCCATACTCATTGCAGTCCAGGCGAAGTCGCGTCCACTGCCAATGGCATAGAAATCATCTTCGATCAAAACAGGCTCCAATTTAAACTCGTAAAGGAAAGCTTTACCAGTATCTCGCTCAACTGTGATTGCACGGAATGAATCCTCAACCTTTGGCTTCTTGTCTGCTGGCTGCCCGGCATCTATCCACTTGAGGAACATAACCTTGTCTTGCGTATCGCCTGAACATCCGGCAAGGGTACTACCTTCGCATAGGACGTGGATCTTTGTGCATTGCGTCGGGATACCGTTGTCATTAGCGAGACGATCCCCTGCCAGCATCACGCCATCATAAGCTATTGTTGTCATCAGCTAACCACCTCATAAGCCTTATTGATCACCTCTGTCTTGCACATCTCCAGCACCCCGACAACCTCGGCAGCGGTCATGCCATCTTTGGCCCCGGCTTCGTCTGTGGCGTTCAGAATCTTGTCGGCCAGGCGTTCGATGCGGGAGCGAATTATTGCGTCGGCTTCTCCTGATACCAGATTGAACAGGGGCGGCCCTGGCTTTCTGTTGGGGTCAATCTCTCCCCATGGTATCGCCTTTCTGTCACAAAGATGCCCCATCACTCACCCCGCGCAATCGAAGCATTTGCCCACATCACGGACTGCTCTAAATTAGTCATAGCAAGTGACCGCTCCCGGCTATCGGGGCACAAGGCCTCAACCATGTACGCCAGTTCTTTCGCTTTGGCCCTGATCGCCTCATACTTCTCTGGCTGGCCTGGTTTCGGAGCGTGGTACATGAAGTTGTTTTCAATCCTGGGGGACTGCACTTTGCCTTCTGGCGGCACACACACATCACAGATTTCAAACTCGTTGTTGCAATCGCACATCAGTAATCCTCCAATTCGGATAATTCCAATACTGGCCTGCGCAAACTTTCTGCATATGCTCGTTCAGCTTTGGCCCCTGGAGATTCCACCCAACAAGGCAGCATGACCAGTACATCAGCGCGGCGTACCATCAGCATGCAATGCTCCATATATTCATCATAGTGCCATCCATCAGGAAGGCTGGCAGGATTTAAACATCTGCTTGCACCAGCGGACACAACCACTTGCGAAGCATCTTGGAACTTCTGTACGAAATTGGGATCACTAGAAATTGCCCCGCTGATATACACTGTTTTCCCTGATACACTGGTCATTTAAACTCCTGAAATCCTTCCACCGGTCGCTGCTCAATAATCTTCATTTTGGTATCCAAGCAGGTATAAAGAGACAAGCCCATCATTTCTAGGGTGTCAGCCAATACCAGCACCATGTCAGCCGCTTCGATACCAGCCTTAACAGCATTTGCGGACGTTCGGTCTACCAGATAGTGAGTAATTGCCTCACCGAACTCCCCGTGTTCTTCACCCAACTTCCGCAAGCGACCGGGGATATCCCTGTCTGGCATACGAGCATCAGCCCATGTTTTGATTCGCTGTTGCAGACGGTCCAGTTCACTCACAGCAAAGTCTCCTGTTTTTCTTGGCGGTCCCTGGTGCCATATTCCCACGGTAAACCATCACAATAACGCTGAGCTTCCTCTTCTGAGCAGTTGCCACAAATGGTCATGATGGCCACACGCTCTTCTCGTGTCACAGCTTGGTCCTCGGTCATGCCGAAACCACATGCTTGACCGTCTGTACATTGAAGCCACGGCCATCGCAGCGAGGACACCGATTATGGAACACTTCCCGATAGGTGTTATCGGTATCCAGCTTGATGCAACGTGAAAGGATCCCTTTCGGAGTAGAGTCCGCGCAGATCATTCCAGGACCACAAGTACCGTTTGCAAACTCTGTGCTGTGTGGCCGCTTGTGCCTGCATGGTTCAGTTGCGCATCTGTGCGCTGCATCGCAGATCATCATGCTCAATTTTCCCTCCCAGCTGCATGCCTGACCTTCTGGCTTACAGTCCCGTTGACATAGAACCTTGCACGCTCTTTCCCCACCATCCGGATCACATCATCGTAATGGGTTTCTTCATGGCGGATGATCGAGGCCAGTACTCCCTTGAGGTTTTCCCCCAGCTTACAGTCAAGCCATGTTATGCCCTTCTCGTCTGTCAATACCCGTAGCCGCTTCATCTGACCTTTGGATAGGTTTGGGAAGAGATAGCGGATGATAGAGGCCTTCATTTCACCCATGGCGGCTTCGCGGGTCATGGTCTATCCATCAAAGCGCGGTAGTATTTTCTTGTCTCCTTAATTTCAAGAGCCATGCTACTCCTGCGGTTACATAGATCCTGGCGGGGGAACGTGATGTTAAAATATCGTTCCGCCCCATCAACCACGCGACGGAACTTGTATTGAATTAGTTGCCCTCCGCAAACAAATAACTTAACACTCCGCTTCATACCGCCATCCCTCCCGGCCGGTTACGACGACCATTACTGCCACTGTTATTAGCCGCTGGCATTTCGTAAGTGACACACATAAGTCCAAATGAATCAGCGCCGTGGCTTGACCAATCATGTTCAGGTCCCATACCTAAACTGCGCACTTCATCGCGCTTTTCGTGATACCAGCCTAAAGCCAATAGACCGGGTTCACATGTAGGGGTAGTCTCTATGTCGGCATCTACAGGGGCGTTGAACCACATAAAGGGGAACAGCCTACGGCCTGCTTCAATTCTCGCCTTGGCTGCGCCTTTCCCTTGGTTTGGGACAACCGTTACGTCATAACCTGCATCTCTGAATGCCTTGGCGTAGGAAACATCGTAAACCTTGTCTTGAGAATCCCCATCATGTGGCAGCCATATCTGCGCCCGTCCAGGCCCGTACTTCCGCGTTCTAAGCCACTCCAGGTGTGTGGCGAACGGTTGACCGACAGCCTCATAATAATCAATCACGCGGATCTCTCGGCCCACGAACTGTGCAACCCACATTGTGAATGCGTCCGCCTGGGCACCTGTCCCTCCAATATCGCAGAACACCCTCAAAGTGAGCAGAGGATCAGCCGCTACATTTCCAACCCGTTTGTCGAGTCTTGCTTGAGCAAGAGACTTTGCATAATACGCGCCTGCTATAGCGGAAACATAAGCGCCTTCCCAAATATGGTCATATTGGTCTTGTCGCTCCCTAAAATCGCGCTCACGGTCTCGCTCCAACTTCTCTGGAAACTTAGGATTGTCCCGCCAATTAAGCTCTACAACCTTGACAAGGGGGTCTTTGCTGGCACGAAAACGTGTTTCTACGGCTGAATTCTTGCGGCACGGATTCCAGGTTACCCATAGTTCGGCATTCCAGCCATCGCCTTCCTCTCGTAGTGTAGGGATCAGAATTGAAAAAGCGTCGTCAGTCACCGGCTCTGCTTCATCCACCCAACACAGCAAAATGCGGCCTTTTGATTTCACACTGGATATATTGCGGTCCAGGCCTGCAAAAGCAAAATCGATACGGCCATCTTTGCTGCATATGTACTTTTCGCCGATCTCGTAATATGACTTCAAGAAAGATTCTTCCTCGATAGCTCTTTTTATCTCTTCCATAGACGAATCATTGAGCGAGTTCATGAACTGACGGGCACATAGAAGAATGCCTGAAATGCCCTCCATTCCGTACATATACCCACGTACAGCCGCCATTTTGGCAAAGCTACGCGTCTTGGCCGATCCTCGGCCACCGTAAGCGCCACGCACGTCGGCAGGCCCGGAAAAAACCGGGATAAGCTTATGCGGGAGTTTTATCTGAGCGGCGCTAATCAAGGGGCACCAATTCAATGCGATTTACTACCTGGATGGGATTGTCTTTACTGCCTGGGTCTTTCCACAGTTTGAGGTTACGGCCGGCCAGCTCAATAGCGCCTTTCGGGTCAGCAAACTTCACTTTTCTGACTATCCCGATGGCATGCCGATCACCACCCCTGCCATCGAACAGCTCGACGCTCTCAATCTCGGTGATAGCCGCCGCCTCTTCTTCGGTCAGCTCATGGATCTGCTTTATTGTCCCATCTGGTTTATGGAGGGTGCGGCGGTCAAACATTGCGATAGCCGCGAGACGCTTCAAAACCTTATCGTCCGTCAGCCCATAACGCTCTTTGTGTTCCTCTGTGATCTGCTCGATACGCGCCTTAATTGAATCATTTTGCATCATGCGGCCAGCCTTCACGTTAGCGTAATCATACGATAAATCAGGCCACACCCTAAGCGCGGCCCTTACAGCTACGTTGCAGCTCACATATTCCTGACAGAACCGTTCTTCCTGAAGATCCAGCGAATTTTCTTTCTCCTTCTCTAGACTCTCCATCACCTCTTTGACGCTCTTGCCCTCATTGAGCAGGTCGGCTCCTGGTAGCTGGCAAAAGACTTTCTTGGCCGGTTTATCCTGCTTCTGTTTTATGCCCTCATTCTTGCGAGGTTTGCTTGTAGCTGGTTTTTTACCCTTGCCCCTTATCTCGCTATGCCCTTTGCCTTTGCTTCCACCCACAGCAGCTTTTAGTGGCTCCTTTTTAACAGAAACGCCTGCCTTACCCTTTTTCTTGGGCTTGGCAGGCGTCTTTGCTTTGATTGTTTCTTTTGTCATATCGATTGATATTCCTGTGTCAGATGCGGCAGATTTTATTAAGCCGGACAAAAAAAGTCAACGCAAATTGGAGAATTAATCTCCTGTGGCAAAGAAATATTTTCCATGGCTGTCTTGATCATGCGGCCTTCTTGCCTGCTACCGATAAATGAGGCCTATTGCTAGGTCCAAACTTACCTTCAAGAGAAGCAAGTATCTCGTCCAATTTACCTGAAGCATCCACGTGTTCCTGTGCTGTAAACTCCGGTATCTGCGCCGTGTTATATGCCGCTTTCAATTTTGGTTTAACCGGCATATCGGCAATCGACTTCCTGAGACTTGCCGGACGTTCTGGAAAAAACTCATTGTGGCCGTAATGATGCTTAACTCCGATCTCAACGTACTCGATCGGCAGGTCTGAGATCACATCGAAGTATTCCATAAGCCACTTCGATTCAAATTTACGAGGTTCATTCGACACGCAGTATTTCCCCGCCAGCCAGTAGATGACTGTGCAGAATCGTTTGAAATCTTCTTTTTTCATACCTCGACCCCCATCTGTTTACACGCATCGTAAATGGCTTCCCTGTTGGCAGTCATTACATCCTCTGCTGATTTTCTGGATGGAGGCTGTTTTGGCTTTGGGACTCTGTTAAACCACTTCAAAATCACTGGATAACAATCGATGGGCGGGTTGCTTAACCGATAATGGGCAATGCATGTTTCCCTCTCAACTTCAAAATCAGCATGAGGGTAAAGCACCCTGATGCGATCCTCGTGTTGATTGAAGCAGTCAGAATAAACTTCCTCAGTTCGAGTCGTGTCCCCTGTTGTTGTAGGTTTTTCAATTCTATTTCCCTTCCCTTCCTTAGATTCATTCACTTCTACATCTACATCTACATCTACATCCTCAGGCGACTGGTCGTCGAATGGTCGGGGAGCGGTCGTCGAATGGTCCCCGAATGGTCGTCGAATGGTCCCCGAATTCAAGAGCGGATATTTTGTGTTTGGCTTATCAATTTTTTGATGATGCCAGCCCGTAACATGCCAGTATTGTTTACCTTCTGCTTCGTACAAAACCAACAGCCCATTTTTAATTAATTCGTCAACCATCGCAGAAATTTTATTTACGTGGAAATCATCAGAGGGAAAAATCTCCATTTTTAAGGTCTTAAATGAGGCTGGATGATTTCCGCGGTCGTCACTAAAATTCCATAATCCGACGAACAGTAGTCGAGCGATCGGAGAGCATTCGGCGATTTGTTCGTTTGTCCAAAATTCAGGTTTAATTGTTCTGATTCTTGCCATATTACTCCCTCACTAAAATCAATTATAAAGGTTTCATCTCCTGTAACTTGAGCGAGTCCACTATCCGCGCCTCAATAATTTCCAGAACATATCGGCTCATGTAGATATCATTCATTGTTGCCCTGCCGGACTTCTCTATTTTACGGATCAAGTCGGCCTGATAATCTGCGGCGTCCTGTAGTGTTGTTATCTTCATGATTCTTTTATCTCTATTCCATGGACGTGCTTAACTAAATGTTTTTTTAATCTGTAAGTGGGGCATTTACGTGTAATGTCGCTTTTCACATCTTCGATTATCAAATAACCAGCTTCCTGATATGTGAAGTCTGCAATATATCGAACAGAAGGCTTCTTTTTTCCGTCCAGCACAACAGACGGCACTATTTCAAACGGCACTTGCCGCTTGAGATCGCTAATATGTCCGGCGTTTACCAATATTTTTAATTGATTCCACCGTGCTAACTCGCGCTTAGAATCGAATGTGATTCCGTCAACTATAACCTTATGGTTTCCATATTTAGGCTTATGTGGTGTAGCCGCTGGCATCCTGCTTGTAAGTTTTTGGTATTCTTCCTCTGTCATTCGCATTCACAAGCCTCGCCCATAAAACCATGAGGAAAATCACTTGCAATTCTTGCGTCGATCCTGGCAGGAGCAGCAGATAGAAACTGTTTATTGATTTGCTCAAGTTCTAGTGCGGCACGCTCAATCTGCGGCGGGATTGAGCTGGCACCGTATAAGTAATTCCTGTACGTTTGATAAGGAATCCCCATACACAGCGCCATACTCGGGGCGTCAAATTTTATGCGGTCCTGGATCTGCTTAAGTTCGATGTTTGTCATATTGATGCCTCGGCACAATTTTGGTGTTCTTTTTATTATTTTGTGCTGGTTTAAATTCGATACATCCTATCCAGCGGACTTTTGACCGCGTTTTTCTTCTGCATGACATGGGTATTATCCAGGAGGATTTCTTTTTTGCTTCTGCTTTTCGTGATTTCATTATCAAACGGTTTTATGGGATAAACATTAGATTTATATGCGGTATTCATTGTTTCCTCCTTTCAGGATATACAGCTAAAACGGGTTGATAATCATTGTTAGGCCGCTCTGCAACAGAGTCGGCAAATTATTTTTACTCTATGCATATTTTTCTTTGATTTCCGCTTGACAAGTATCAAATAAGTGGTATACTCGGTATCAAGAGTTAAGTAAAACAACAAAGGAGCCAGCCATGACAACGATAATCACCAAAACTTTGAAAGACGGTCGCAGCCTCGAAATCAAAAAAACCGGCAAAGAAATCGGCGAAGTGGCGGTACACGTTGACGGCGAATACATGCTGACCGGCCATGCTACCCAGGCTATCGTTAAGGGCCGCCCCGAAATCACCCACGTAATCAACGGCAAAATCGCCCTGACCAAAACCGAAGCCGAAGCAATCAGCAACGCTTATGCCCCCGAACTGGCTGCAATGATCTCCAAGGGCCGCAAGTCGGATGTCAAAGAAGCCGAATACCGCAAAAACTACAACCGCATTGCCAACGCTGGCCACGATACGGCCAAATAAAAAACCAAACAGGAGCCGCGCCATGAAAAAAATCACCCTCGAAAACAGTTTCCACGACACCGAATGCACCGTATTGTCAGACGTTGATGAAGCAAGCGAATACTGGGAAAACCTCAACATAGCGGCCATGTCGGGCGACCAAAAGGCCGTCAACCAGAAACGCCGCATACATGCCAAACTGTGCGGGTCATCTGACTGTACGTGCGGCACGGTGCGATAATGCGAGGCGGACACAGAGAGGGAGCCGGGCGAAAGCCCGGTAAACCCATGACCATGTTTTACATCCGGGTGCCGGTGGACCTCAAAGAACAGCTTGCCAAAATCGACCCTGAAAAAATACGCATAGAGTTGTCAAAGATCGTCGCCCCTGAATAAGGGGCTTTTTTTGTGCTAACTGGCGGGCGATTCGCTGCCCTAACCAGTCGCGGCACACGGTCTGCGCTTCGCTTGCCGGTGCGCTTTGTCGTTATAATCTGAATCCCGCTAAAATCCTAAATGCCGTTGCCGCCAGGTATGGATCTTGTCCGTTTCCAATGGCTTTAAGTCTGTCCATTTGGGCGGCCACTGCATGAGGATCTCGTTTGACTCTGCTGTAATCATCTTGTTCAAGCATCGAGCCGATTGCTCCTGTATGTTGCCGTCTGCGTGGTTCTTCCTCACAAGCGACGAAATACGGAGAAAAGTCCATGCTTTCCAGCATTGCGCCGTCGGCCTTAAAAGCGACAATCCAGATTCTCGCGCCTTCACATATTGAACCCGCGGCTGATGCCCCCATAACTCCGTAGCGTCCCACATACCCCATTCGGGCAAGGTCTGCAATGACTCGTACCCCCCCCCTAGAAGTGAGCATTGGTGAGTTTTCCACGAAAACGACTCTAGGCAAAACCTCGCCAATGATTCTGTCCATTTCTTTCCAAAGCCCTGACCGTTCTCCCTCGATGCCTGCCCCATGTCCGGCAACGCTAATGTCTTGACAGGGAAAGCCCCCCGAAACCACATCAACAATGCCTCTCCAAGGTCTTCCGTCAAAAGTGCAAACGTCATCCCAGATAGGGAACGGGTCGAGAATGCCATCATTCTGTCGCTGGACAAGTACGCTTGCGGCGTAAGGTTCTCGCTCGACGGCGCAAACTGTTCTCCATCCAAGCAATGTCCCTGCGAGTATTCCGCCACCAGCGCCTGCGAAAAGAGCCAACTCATTCACACTACCTCCGAACCCTATGGCTTGCGCCAAGCGGGAAAATATTTCTAACCAAACATTCAAGCGGGCCGGTGAAGCCCGCCGCTTAATTCAAGCCGTTATCACTACTCCACTTTGGCAGCGACAACCCAGAACCCGCCATAATACCCGTTGTGTTCGTTGTGGTTTGCCATCGTGAAAGCCCCCTTACTGGTCGTCACTACCAGAAATTGCACCTCGTGGC
>Ga0209727_1000612_pt1 | contig 37834 bp, 45 predicted proteins | sample RifGroC1_FD_183995 | JGI IMG/M metagenome (GOLD analysis project Ga0209727, IMG submission 183995) | Groundwater microbial communities from Rifle, Colorado, USA - Groundwater C1 (SPAdes) (version 2) | ecosystem: Environmental > Aquatic > Deep subsurface > Groundwater | place: Rifle, Colorado...
AATAGAACATGAAAATCAAATTAATTATAAAAAAAATCATTATAAATAAACGACCAGAAAAATGGGGTAGTGGATTATGGACAAAGAAACATATAATATATCTTTTATTCGAAATATTTCCAATTTGGCATGAATATCATTATATGTTAACAAAAGATAATAAAAAATGAAATCAAAAGAAGAATATTTTATTGAACTATTAAAAGTTTTAAAACCAGAAACCATTAATGAATATCCAGATTATATATTTTATGTTTATAAGGATAAAATTTATATTGAATACAATAAAAAAAATAACTATGCATGGTTAGATTATAATAGAATATGGTCAATTTTTTTATCTAAATATAATTGTAGCCATCAGAAAATAAAGAAGATAACAACTGATCTGGTGGAAGAACATTTAAAATTAAAGGGAGTAACAACTAATTATTTAATAATACTATAATAATTACAGTTGGAAGAACATTTAAAATTAAAATAAATTAAAAAATAAAAATATGAAAAAAACAGTAATTACAAAATCCATAACAAATAGAGAATCATATTCTCTTGATAAATATTTTCAGGAAATCGGAAAATATAATTTATTAACCAAAGATGAAGAAATTGAATTATCAAAAAAAATTAAGGATATTAGTGATCGAGAATCAATTAATAAATTGATAAATTCTAATTTAAGGTTTGTTATCACAGTTGTAAAACAATATCAAAATCAAGGTTTACCATTATTAGATTTAATAAGTGAGGGGAATTTGGGGCTGATAAAAGCAGCAAATAAATTTGACTATAGCAAAGGCGTTAATTTTATCTCTTATGCTGTTTGGTGGATAAAACAATCAATTTTACAAGCATTAACAGATCATTCAAGGACAGTCAGATTACCTCTAAACCAGGTCAATAATTTAATGAAAATCAATAAAATATTAGAGAAAATAGAACAAGAACATGAAAGATTACCCTCCAATGAAGAAATATCCAAATTAATGAGTATTAAAATTGGAAAAGTTGATAAAATGTTAAATATGTATAATAAAACCATTTCAATCGATGAACCAGTTAAAAGTGGAAATTCAGAAACCCATACATTAATTGATATATTAGAAAATGAAAATTCAACCAGCCCAGATAATAATTTGATGCACATATCAACACTAAAAGAAATTGAAGAATATTTGGATGTATTAAAAGATAGGGATAAACAAATAATTACTTTATTTTTTAATCATCAAATGACATTATCGGATATTGGTGAAAAAATTGGGATATCAAAAGAAAGAGTCAGACAAATAAGAGACAGGTCAATTCGTAAAATGAGAGCGTCTTTTAAGTATAGGTGAAACTTATTATTTCCTTTTTTATTTGTTTTTTTATTTCCACCCTATTGACTTTTAAAAAAATTATATTTATCTTTGTATTATGGAAAAAACAAAAAATTGTACATTATGGAATGTCCCAATTGTAATAGAGATGAAACAATAATATTAATAAGTAAACATCATTTAATTCCAAAAGTTAAGGGAGGAAAAAATAAAAAAGAAAATTATTTTAATATCTGTGAAGATTGTCATCAACAACTTCATGTATTATATAGTGAGAATTTTTTAAGAGATCATTTGAATACAAAAGAATTAATTCTTAATGATGAACAAATGATTAAATTTGGTAAGTTTGCTAATAAACAAAGAAAAAGAATTATTAAACGACAAAGCAATAAAAAATATAATTAAATTATAAAAATTTTCATATTTTTATTAGTAGTTTTTTATTTTTCTAACTATTTATATAGAAAAATAATTAACTATGAAAGAACAGGACAAATGGGAAGAATTAAAAAATATAAAACAAAAGAAGAAAAAAGAGAAGCCCAGAGAAGATGGAATAAAGAATATTATTGGAAGAATAAAGAAAGGATCGATAAAGAGGCAAAAGATCGATATTGGAAAAAGAAAAGAGAAGAATAAAATTGCTTATATTTACATTTTATTAGACCCAAGAAATGATCAAGTTAGATATGTTGGAAAAACGATAACACCAAAAAAGAGGTTTACTAGACATAAAAATGAAAAAAAATTACATCATAGAGGGTGTTGGATAAGACAATTAAGACGTGAAAAATTAATTCCAATTATGGAAATTATTGATATAACACCGGAAACAGAGTGGAAATTTTGGGAATCTCATTATATTAGTTTGTATAAATCATGGGGATTTAAACTAACTAATGAAACCAATGGTGGAGAGGGTGGAGCAACATTTAGAGGTAATGTGAGTAAAAAAGTAATACAAAAGGATTTTAATGGAAATATAATTAAAATATATAATAGCATCTCTGAAGCACAGAAACAAACAGGCTTATATTTAGAATGTATTTTAAATAAAAAAAATGAAAATATTAAAAATGGATTTATTTGGGAAAAGTTACCAAAACAAATAATAAGGAAAATAATAAAGCCAAAATATACAAAACAGGACAAATCTTATATGTTTGTACCAATATTACAAAAAACCATAAATGATATTCCTATAAAAACATATGAAAGTATAAAAAAAGCGTCAGATGAAACAAAAATAAAACGTGGAAGAATTGATGCAGTATTAATGGGAACCCAAAAAACTGGTGGTGGATATAAATGGGAAAGAATAAATAAATATTATGAATTTGATAGTAAACTTAACAATAAAAATTTAAATAAAATATAAATATATGAAAGAAAATAAAACATATTTATTTACACAAGAAATGGTTTCTGATGGTCATCCTGATAAAGTTGTGGATGCTGTTACAGATGCAATATTAGATGAATATTTAAGACATGATATAACAGTAAAATTAGGATGCGAGGGAATGGCAATGAAGGATTTATTTATACTTGGTGGAGAAGTTAAATCTAATGCAAAAATTAATATTGAAAAAATTGTAAGACAAACTATTATAGATATTGGATATAATAAAGATGATTATGGATTTAATGGTTATACATTAGAAATTATAAATAAAATGGTAGAACAATCACCAGAAATAAATAAAATGGTCATTAATAATGGGATAGATATTGGGGCAAATGATCAAGGTATTGCATATGCAACATCAAATAATGAAACAAAAGATTTTGTTAGTTTACCATATTATTTGGCAAGAAAATTTTGTTATAATGTTAAAAATTCAAATGAATCATATTTACGTCCAGATATAAAAACTCAAGTTTCTGTTGAATACAATGAAAACCATAAACCAGTCAGGGTTCATACAGTAGTAATAAGTACATCCCATTCAAAAGATATTATGTTAAAAGAATTAAGAGAAAATATATTTAACAATATAGTTAATCCAACGATTAAAAGTTTAGATTCCAATATAAAAGATTTATTTGATAAAGAAACAATATATAAAATAAATGAATATGGGACTTTTACAATTTTTGGCCCAAAAAGTGATTGTGGGGTTTCTGGAAGAAAAATAGTATGTGATAGCACATACCCTATGGTGGGGGGGGGGAATATGTCTGGGAAATGTTATTTTAAGAATGATAGATATGCTCCTTATTATGCCAGATATATATCAAAAAATCTTGTTGCTGCCGGAATTGCAGATCAAATAACAATTCAATTAAGCTATATTATTGGTGATATTGATGTGACTTCAATTAATATCAATACTAGAGGAAATAAAACAAATTTATCAGATATTGAAATAGGTGAAAAAATTAAAGAATTATTTTCTTTTAAACCAAAAGACATAATATCAAAATTAAAGCTAGCCAATCCGATATATTTAGAAACATCTAAATGGGGACATTTTGGAAGAGAAAGTTATATGGAAAATGGTATTGAATATTTTACATGGGAAAAATTGGATTCAGTTGATATAATAAAAGATAGATTTAAAGAACATTTTATAAAAGAAGAATTAGATTCAACAATGTATATTTAAAAATAATTCATTTTTTATTTGGCTATGTCATTTATTTTACTTACCTTTGTACTGTCAAACTTAAATTATTAACTTAAAACTTAAAAAAATAAAATAATATGAAAAAATTAATAACAATAATGACATTGGTTATGTTCTTACCATTAACTAATTTAAAAGGACAAACAATTTCAAATACTGACAGTTTATTTAAATCATATGAAAATGAACTTTATAATGTTAAAAGAGAACTTAATGGAGTTAAATTAAGTTTGGGAAAATTTTATAAACAGAGACAAGGTGGTATTACAACAATAATTACTGGAATGGGGATAACAACACTTGGAAGTTTATTATTATTAAACGAACTAGCAACAGGAAGACCTGATATTATAACTCCTAGTATTCTTCTAAGTGTTGGTGGGATTGTTACTTCAGTAGGGACAATAGTTTATATTTCTTCAGACAGACATTTAAAAAAATATAGGATTTATTAATGGCTTATTTTTAATAACAAAAACAAAAAAATTCCATTAAATAATTAAAAATATATAATTGGGGATTTTTTTACCTTATCTTACTACCAGATAAGGTTTTTTTGTTTATAGAAATATTTATAATAAAATGAATAATTCATTAAGACAACTATTAAGAGAATCATTAAATGAAATTTATCTATTTCAACAATCTTCCATTATTATAGAAGCATATGCTAAGCAACATTTTATTGATAGGGTACATAATAGAGTTTTAAGTAATTATTCATCAATATCCAAGGATGAGGAACTTGAAAAGTTAATTATTAATAATTTAGAATTATTAAAAAAAATTAATTTTCCTGGTCAAGACAATATTGCTGTTGAGATTTTTTCATCGCTTAAACAACATTATTATAAAAAACCAGTTGGATATGATTATGAACAAAGTAAAGGTAATAAGATATGGGTTATTATAAGGGGAAATGATTTAGAAACCATAATATTCTCCAACTCAAAACCACAAAATACTCAAATTTATTTATCAATTGATAGATTAAAAAATTATATTAATAATGTTAAAAATGGGGATTTTAATTTGACAGAAAAGGACTTAATAAAACTCCAATCACCAAACTTATTAAATCCAACATTTAAACCAAAAAAGAAACTTGAAAATATTCATATTGTTAATATAAATGGTGTTAAACACATAATAGATACTGAAAAAGAAATGATTTATCAAAAAAATAAACCAGATCAAAAATATAATATATTTGATTATATTGAAAATTTGAAAGATAAAGAATTGGCTGATAAATTATTGGCCCTGTTTATTTAATAAAACAATATCTCTAAAACTAATTTCATTTGTTTCATTAATTTCATCCAATATTTCATCAATAGATGGCAATACTATTTCAAACAATTTGAATTCTGATATGAATTCATGAATAATTTCTCTTAAAACATCAATATCAGAATATATTGATATTTTATATATTCCTTTAGGATTTAGAGTAGTAAATTCCTCTATTTTCCATCCATATTCTTCTACAAACCTTTCTACTGGATGTTTTGTAAATAATAAAAATTCAGTCCATTCCATATTCAATATATTAAATATTAATACAAAGATAATAATTTTTTATTTAAAAATCAATATTACTCATATTATTCTTAATAAATATAATGAGGTTTTTTTGTTTATAGGAATATTTATATAGAAACAAACTATGAACATATTAAATAATTTAGAGAAATGGGTTACATATTGTATTTATGGTGTTTTTATTCTCACATTTATTAATACATGTAATTCATGTTCTAATAGTAGAAATCAAGTTAAATTAAAAAAAGAAATAATAAATCAACAAAAGGAAATTGACAGTTTGTCAAAAGAAATTATTAATGAAAAAAAAATGGAAAAAATATTGGAAGATTATATGTGGGAATTTTTAATTATAGAAGAATTGAGTGATAAACAACATATTCCAATAAATGAGTTTAGAGTTAGAAAAAATAAAGAACAAAATGAAATTAAGTAAAGATAAAATAGTTCATTGGTTTATAATAGGAATATTTACAACATTGTATTTTTTTGTTGCAACAATGTCAATGATTAACTCTGTTACGTTTTTTAATTTAGCTCATGGTGAAACAATGTCTTGGGCATTAGCAATTGCATTTGAGATGGGGGCCGCAGCAAGTTTGGCATCAATTATTATAATGGAAAAAATGAATAAAGTAATCGTATGGTTATTGTTCTGGACTTTAACATTGTTCCAGGCCATGAGCAATAGTTTCGATTCTTGGGTTAATTTACAAGATTATTATGGGTGGATTGAATTATTTGGATTAACTGAAGAAGAACCATTATTTCAAAAAAGAATTTTATCTGTATTAAGTGGGGCAATACTTCCATTTGTGGCCCTTGGGTTTATTAAATCACTTGTTGATTATTTAAAACCTTCTTCAAAACAATTGGAGATTAAAGAAGAAGAAATTAAAAAAAAAGATGAAGAATATTCAGATTTTCCATTAGAAATTGAAAATAAAGAAAAACCAGTTGAGGAAAAATTATATGATTCAATGTTAAATGAAGATAAACAAAAAATTCTTGATTTTATTAAAGAAAAAAAGGATATTATTGATAAAGAAATAGAAAAGAAAATTGATGTTCCAAAACCAGAAGAGAATATAGAAAAAGAAATACCCCAACCGAAAGAAGATAATAGTAAAAAATCAAATCCAGCACCAAATCCATCAGGTACAAAAGGTTCAAAATGGTGGGGAAAAAATCGTCCAAAAAATAATCCTGTTTAAAATGAAAAATTTATTATTTTTATTATTAACTTTATTATTTACCTATTTTGACACAGTAAATGGACAAACCTATTCAAATCAATATAAGCAACAATATCAACAAGATACGTATGATGTTGAACTTTATTCTGATTGGAAACTATCAAATCCTGGTGGGCATGATATTCCCTCCTTTTATTGGTGTATTACCAGATCAAAACAACTATATAATGGAAATTATATATTTGATATTTGGTTTTATTCAAATTCTTATATTTTAGATTATTACACGGGACAATCTCTGTGGAGTTATACTTACGTAAGTGGGATATATGTAATAGTGAATGGAAAATATATCAATAAAGAACCAGTATGGGTTACATTTCAAGATAAATTTACTTATGAGGGATTAAGGATTTATTCAATAAATAAATTTCCTAAAGTAAGATTAGTGTTTGATAATCCAATAATTCCTTAAAAAATAATGAGTAAAGAATCAAACATACTAAATAAGTTAATGGATTATAAAAATTATAGTTTTAAATTGAACTGGTCATCAGGGGTTGTTTTAGTTTCAGCAATAGTTGGGTGTCTATATTTTTTTAATGAGAATAAATCTTTAAAGGGAAAATTAGATAAATTACCAATTTTAGAAGAAACAATAAAAACATTGGAGAATGCAATATCTGGATTAAAATCTTCAAATGAAACATTCAATAATATTATAAAATCATTTATGGACAACCCACCATCGTCTTTGAGAAAAGATATTGAAGAACTAAGGAGAGATATTGATAAATATCACAATAATAACACCCAACTCAATAATATATCAATAGATACAACATTTAGAGGAAACAGACCACCTTCATTTTAGTTAAATCAAATTTATATTCACCTATTGACTTTTTAATTTATTTTACTTATCTTTGTATTATGGAAAAAGAAATTAATTGGGATGAATTAGATAAACATTTTACATTACCCAAAGGAATAATTAGTCCATTTTATAAGGGTGGCATAAAAATACCAAGAAAATTAAAAAAGAAAATAAAATCCTATTTTTGGGAAAAAGTTCACTGGAAAAATTTAACTAACGCACAACGCCTTTGGTCTTATTTAGGTATATCTAATCCAAATTATAAATGGTTTTTAATAAAAAAGATATTGGAAAAGGATAAAAGTGGAATGACAAAAGAAGAGTTTGCACAAGCAATAACTAAAAATGAAAAACATAAAATTTGATTTTGATGATATTTTAATTGAACCTGAAATTGTAACAACGATTAATTCAAGATATGATGATATTGAATTTGAATATAGTCCACTTATTACGGCAGCAATGGATACTGTATGTGATGAAACCAATTATGAATTATTTTTAGACCAGGGAATTAATGTTTGTTTACCAAGAGTGATTAAAGGGTGTATTAATAAAAACGATATTAGTAAAGTATTTCATTCTTATTCTTTGGAAGATTTTAAAGAATATTTTATTGATAATAAACCAGATGAATTATTTAATAAAATAAATATAGATATGGCAAATGGTCATATGTCAAAATTACATGATATAATAAAAGAATTTAGAAATAAAAGAGGAAATCAAATTGAAATAATGGCTGGCAATATTGGAAATCCCAAAACTTTAAAAATATTGGATGAGGTTGGCGTGAATTATTGTAGAATAGTTATTGGGTCCGGGTCGGGATGCATATCTAGTCAACAAACTGGAATCGGATATAGCATGGCATCTTTAATTCATGAATGTTATCAGATAAAAAAAGAAAATGATTTAAAAATAAAAATTGTTACAGATGGTGGAATGAAAAAATATTCTGATATAATTAAAGCAATATGCCTTGGAAGTGATTATGTAATGATTGGTGGACTTTTTAATCAATCCCTTGAAAGTTGTGCCCCAACTTATATTCAAAATATTAAACATCAATGGGGTATAGAACCAGGAGAACAAATAAATCAATATGACCCAATATATAAACAAATGTTAAAATCCGGTACAAAATTTTATAAAAAATTCAGAGGAATGAGCACAAAAGAAGTTCAAAAAAAAGAAGGAAAAACCAATATAAAAACATCAGAAGGAATAGTGAAATTAAATCAAGTTGAATATACGTTAAGTGGATGGATGGAAAATTTTAATCATTATTTAAGATCTGCTATGTCTTATACAAACAGTAAAAATTTAGAAGAATTTAAAGGAAGTAATTTTAATTTAATTACTCAGAATAGTTTAAAAAGATTTGAAAAATGAAATTCAAACCAGTAATTAAATGGTCAGGAAGTAAAAGAGGTCAATCTGAAAAAATAGTTTCTTATTTTCCAAAAGAAATTAATATTTATTATGAACCATTTTTGGGTGGTGGTTCAGTTATGTTTCAGTTATTAAATACACTAGATATAAAAGTAAATAAATATTTTTGCTCTGATATTAATGGTGATTTGATTGACTTATGGAATATAATTAAAGAAAAACCATTGGAGACAGAGAATTACAAGGAGTAATTTTGACAACAAAAAATTGGCTGGGAAATAAAAAAATTATAAAAGCATATCCGACTAATTATGGGATAGTGGGAGCAGATGGTACGATACTTTATTATGATTTTGCTGATGAACTTGGGAAAGAATTAGAGTGGGGTGTTTCAAAACAGATAAACAATTTTTTGTTGAATCAACAACAGATCTTGGGTAAATTATAAAATAACATGGAAAGTAATTATCATAAAAAAATATATAAAAAGAAGCAAATTCTTTTAACCAGTGCAATTTCATTAAGGGGCATGAATTTTCCATATTCAATTGATCAAAATGGAGAAATAACAAATCATTATGATCCAAAATATTATTCTGATTATCTTAAATTATCAATTGATAATAATATTATACCAATATTACTTATAAATGAGGGTTGGTTATATTCTGATGATAAAACAGGGAAAAAAATAATGTGGACAGGAAATTATTATCTGAGGGGAGAAAATGAGGTAATATATCGTGAATGGAGAAATAATTTTCATTATGCCACTTACCCTTTAAAACAGGTAAATTCTTGTATTAAATTATGTAAAGAGTTATGTGAAAAATTTGATATCCCAAAAAAGTGTATTGGTCATAATACAAAAGTAGATGGAATTGAAAAATTTAAAGGGATAACTACTAGGTCAAACTATAAAATAGAATATATGGATGTTAGTCCCTCCTTTCCTTTTGTTTTTTTTAAAAAACAAATAGAAATTATAAAATAAAAAATATGTAAAAATAATTCATAATAATTTGTCTTTTTTCATTTTACGTGATATTTATATAATGAATACCATAGTAAAATAGAAATAAAGATAATAAAAATAAAACCTTCTTATATTCATTCTATCCAAATTTATTTCTATTGGATGGTATTCAAGTGAGTATTTGAAGGTTTTTTAATTTATGTAAATTATTATGAAAATAAAAATATGTGATGGATTTAAAAAATGTATAGGTAATGCTAAGATTCACTGTAATAAAATAAAACCAATTTCCGAGTTTTATAAAAATAGAAATCAATGTAAAAAATGTAAAAAATTAGTTAAAAAACAATGGGAAGTTGAAAATCCAGAATATTATAAGAAACATAGTATAGAATGGAAAAAAAATAATAAAGAACAGGTAAAACAATATAAAAAACAATATTATGAAAAAAATAAAAAAGAAATAAATTTTAAGAAAAAACAAAGGAAAAAAAATGATGTAGAATTTAATATGAAATGTTTAATGAGATATATGTTAAATAAAACATTTAGATTAATTGGAACTAAAAAAGAAGGTAGAACAAATGATGAATTAGGATATTCTCCAAAAGAATTAATGCAAAGATTAGAAATGAATTTTACAGAAGTAATGGATTGGAAAAATTATGGTGAATGGGAAATAGATCATAAATTACCGATGTCTTATTTAATTAAAAAAGGAATAACTAATCCAAAATTAATTAATTCTTTGTGTAATTTACAACCTTTGTGGAAAACCAATAAAGTAATAAATGGGATATTTTATATTGGTAATCAGGAAAAGGCAGATAAATTATTATATTGAATTATTGAAAAAAAATAAATATTAGTTATTTTTTAATTTTTGTTCTGATTTTGTTTGCCTGTCATACATTATGATACTTCCAGCCACACTCACATTTAGACAATACTTACTTTTAAATTTAACTAAATGATTACATTTTTCAATTGCTTTTTTACTTAATCCGTCATCTTCTGCTCCAAGTAAATAAATTGCTCTTTCAGGATGACAATAATTTATTAAATCCTTTGACTTTTCATGGATCTCAATACCAATTAATTGACAATCTTTTGGCATATTTTCATAAAATTGATCAAATGTATCATAATGATACATTGGAATATGTCTCATTGCTTTAACTGTATCGCTTGCTTGGTGTCTATATCTGTTTCCAATAACAAAAATAAATGCTGCATCTAAAGAATATGCTGAACGCCATAATGTACCGATATTTATTTCCGATTTGGTGTTTTCAATACCTATGCCGAAATAACCTCTGGTGTTTTTCATATGGTATTACAAATATAAGTAAAATAATTGAAATAAACAAATAAATTGTAAGGTTTTTTCTTTTTCCCTAATATTTATATAAAAAAATAAATATGGATAGAAATAAATTAAAAAAATTATTAAGAGAAGAATTAACTAAATCAGAGGTAAAAGAAGTTATTAAATCTGAAACTAAAGATTTAGATAAACGCATAGAGAAAGAAGTCAAGCTTCAGTTAAAAAAAGAAAAAATATCTGAAAAAGAAATAAAAGAAATTGCTGCAAAGGTTGTTAGCAATTTTATTGACGTTTTATTTATTCGTAAACAATGGTATAAATCCCAATTAACAAAATAAATAATATGAAAGAAACAATCAAACTGACAAAAGAAAAATTAACAAATATATTGGAAGAAAAAATAATTAAACCCACTTTATTATCTCCAACTAAACAAAGTAAAATAATGAACAAGAATCTTAAAAAAGAAATATCAAAACAATCTGGAAAGAACGGATTGAAAACAAAACCAAATATAAAAATTAAAGAAAATTTTAATGACCCTTTTGAAAAAGATGATGCTGCAATGAATATATCTGGATATAATGATTTGGGAATTGGTGTTGAAAAGCATGAAAGAAGAAAAAAAGATATTGACCCAAGTTTTCAAAATTTTAAACATTTAACATATGAATCTTTAAATTATATTGATGAATCTGATAATAATAAAACATCAAGTTTAAAAACAATAAAAAGAGATTTGAAAGAAGATAAAAAAATAATGACAAAACAAGAATTAATTGAAAATACATTAAAAGAAGATAAAAAAACAAAAGGAAACCCTTGGGCAATCTGTAGTTCAAAAATTAATAAGAAAGAGAATCCAGAAAAATATGAAAAATGTGTTAGAGAAGTTAAGAAACAATATGGAATAGAAGAAAATATAACCGAAGAAGAATATTTAAAAGAATTGGAAATAATTGATGAAACAACAACTTCTGCATCATCTGGACAATATTCTACCAAATTTGCTTGGGCCCCAAATAAAAAAGGTTGGGCCAATTCAAAGAAAAGATGGTGGGGGGAAAATTCACCAAATACTGGTGGGAATATATCAAAGGGTGGAATTGTCAATATAAAAGATAATTGCAGAGGATTTCAGAACGGACAAAAACAAGGAACTTGTAATAGTGGGGACATTTCAAATATAACAATAACAGAAGATTCAAAACCTTTGATATTTAAACTGGCAAAAGAATATAATAAAAAACCAGAACAAATTGAAAAACTTATAAAAGAGGATTATTTAAAAAATAAAAAACAGTTAAATGAGATGTGGAAAAATCATTTACAAAATGTCTATACCGATAAAGGGGAATGGTTAAGATATGATGAAATATATGGGTTGTCTCAAAGATTAGGATATGATGATCCAGAACAAGCATGGAGTGAAAACCCACTAATTCAAGGTTCAACAAATCCAGAAGATTATAAAAGAGTAATTAATGAACAAATATCTGATAAACAAATTTCAGAATTTGTTAAAAAACAACTTATAAAAGAAGGATATCTTAAACAAACAAAAGATAACTGGAAAGGAGAAGGTTGTAAGAATTATGATGATTCAAGAGATATTTGTTTAGATAAAGAAGTTAATGAATATATGGTAAAAGGAGACAGACCTATTTATAAACAAAAAAGTACTGGTGAAATATGGGAATTGGAAGATATTGGTGATAATTATGCAAAACTCATTAATCTTAAAGATGCCACTTTGATTATTAATGTTGGTACAGAAGAATTAAAAAATGATTATATAAAACTGGGAAATAGTAATGTTCAGGAAAATATTGAATCTGGTTCAGAAGAATATGAACAATCTGGAAAAGAAAAAGTGGATTTTGGTTCTGTTGATAAAAATAATGTTATTGATTATATTATTTCTATTGAGAAAAGAGAAGAGGTGGCTAGCCAAAGAACGGTGGAATTATATTCTTATTTAATTAAATCTGGAATGATTAATAAATTAGATGATAATTGGAAAGATTATGCTAATAAATTTATTAATTTAGGGGCATTAACGCCAGAAGGTAATATATTAATAGGAATTCCGCAAACTAAAAATATCCCAGCGTATGGTTTAAATGAAAAAAAAGAAAATGCATTCAAATTAACAGAAAAAGAATTTGAAGAGATATGGGAAAAATTAGATAAACATTTTATTGAAAAACTTATAAAAGATACATCGGAAAAAGAAATTGGTTGGGATGAATTAGATAAACATTTTACATTGCCCAATAGAACATATACTCCATTTTATAAGGATGACATAAAAATACCAAGAAAATTAAAAAAGAAAATAAAATCCCATTTTTGGGAAAAAGTCCACTGGAAAGGTTTAACTAACGCACAACGTCTCTGGTCTTATTTAGGTATAACCAATCCAAATTATAAACGATTTTTAATAAAAAAGATATTGGAAAAGGATAAAAGTGGAATGTCAAAAGAAGAGTTTGCACAGGCGATGATTAAATTTGAACAATCAACGTCTAAAAATGAAAAAAAAGAAAATATAATCAGATTAACAGAAAAAGAATTTAAAGATATATTGGAAAAAAAATTAAATAAAGAAAATTATCCTTCAGGAAATAATAGTTCATATGTAACTCCAGGAGATGTTGAATCTGAAATGGGAATGTATGATATGTAATTTTTGATAACTTTTCTCAACCAACTAATATTTATATAAAAAAATAATTGAATTATGAAAAATAAAATAACAAAAAAAGATTTATTAAATCTTATAACTGAAAACTATGGTTTTGATGTTGATGAAACAAAAATATATGAACATCATTTATCTTCACGTGAAGATAAAATAGATTATATATTAAATAATCATTATCTTACAAATGTTTATTTAGAATCAATTGATGAGTTGGAAAATATGTCTGATGAAGAGGTTGATGATTTGTATAACAAAATTGAAGATGAATTAAAATATGGTTCAACATCACATGATTTAGAAAAAGAACCTGAACTTGTTGGACAAGAGGATTTTCCTATTGAAGATAATGAAGATAATGATACGGAGTTTTATTCAAAAAAAGAAATTAGGAAAGAAGAAATATTACCAGAAGGTAAAGTTATAAATAAGGATAATTTGGTTGATTATATTATGGATTATGAATCTGGAGATTTTTCAATGAATGAAGGTTTGAATTCAAATAAAGAATATGCTAAAGAACAACAAGCAAATGATGTTGCTACAGAAGATATTGATGGTTGGTCAGATGAAGAAGTTGCTGAATATCTTGATATATCTGTTGATGAGGTTAATTTTGAATATAGAAAGGATGCAATTGATAAACGTACAGAATATTATTTGGATATATGGGAAAAAGAAGGTTTATTGGAAGAAGGAAAAAAGAAAAAACCATCTGCTGGTTTAACTAAAATTTTAACTAAACAAGAAATAATGGAACAATTTAATAAAAAACAAAATATTAAAGAAACAACAGAAGTTTCCAAAAAACATCCATCAGTAATAAATCAAGAAAGAATTAATAAAGAAACTGCAAAAGAAACAAAGCAAGATAGAGATAAAACATTTATGAAAAATATGGACAAAATTATAAAAGGAGGAGATGATTTTCAATATGTTAATGAACCAAAATATGATAAAGATTCTTTAAAAAAAGAAGATATTGAAAAGAAAAATGCTGGAATGGTTGGTGAAAAAGAACTGGAAGAATATAAAGTTGGTGGAATGGATGAATTGAGATATGACAGAAAACCAGAAGGATTTGATAAAAGAATGGAAGAAGATATTGATCCTGTTAAAGGAAAAAGAGTTTATGCCAATTCTGTTGCAACCGAATCAGGAAAGAAAAGGGTTGAATCCTCAAAGAAAAAAATTGAAAACAAGGATAAAGCACCAATGTATAAAAAGGATGTTCAACCTGTTGAAAATAAAAAGAAAGAAGATAAAGGAAAAGAAAAACCAGTTCAAGAGTCAAAAAATAATAAAAAACAAGTTGTTGTGAAAGAACCAAAAGGAACACCAATTAAAGATTTATTGTCTGAAGAAACAATAAAAGAATTAGAGCTTATGAAGAAATTATATAATTATAATCCATCAAAATATGTCAATAATCCAAAACCTAAAAAATAAATAAAATGAAATATAAATTAACAGAATCACAATATAATAGATTATTAAAAGAACTGGAATCTCAATATGAAGAAGAAACCCCAGATAATATTGATAAACCCATTATTGATAAAAGTATTGAAGAATTACCCCCACTAAGCCCAGATGATGAAGTGGATCCATTTAAAGAGCCAGAAATGAATAAATTTACTACCGAACAAAAATTAAAATTTGTTGAGGGTAAAATGATATTTTTGGAAGATTTCTTTAGGGATGTTGTTGATTTTACGGAGTTTTTTGTTTCAGAAACAGATGACAATTTAAAAGAATTATCAAAAGGAGAAATAGATATTTCAAGAGTAAGAGAAAGATTGGAGAAATTAACAACAAGAGGTGGTCGTAAAAAGTTTTATGCTGCTAAACGTGGTTTAAGATAATTATTAAAATAATGAATTTTATTGATTACTTTAAATGTAAGTATAATAAAAAAATAAATGAAATGCCACAGAATAAATTGGAATTATCTAAAATTGTAAAACTTGTTTTCCCAGAAAATCAATATTATAAATCACTTTTTCCTAAAAAACAAATAATATTGCATCATACCGCATCAGGTAGAGGAGTAAATGGTGATTTCAGATATTGGTTAAGCACCCCAGAAAGAATTGCAACTTGTGTTATTATTGATTATCAAGGAATTATAAATCAATTATTTTCAAGTTCATATTGGGGCCACCATTTGGGAGTAAAACAGGAATTTTTAAAATCAAAAGGATTTAATGATTATAAGACAAGAAATGAACAATTAAATCAACAATCAATAGCAATAGAAATTGATGCGTGGGGAGGACTTAAATATAAAAATGGAAAATGGTATGCATATCCGAATAATTATTCAGAAGAAGTATCAAAAGATAGAGTAATTGAATATCCTAATGGATACAGAGGATATTTTGGATTTGAAAAATATACAAATGAGCAAATTGAATCAGTTAGACAATTATTGGTATTTTGGGGTAATAAATATAAAATCCCATTAGATTATAATGAAGATATGTTTGAAATTAGTAATGCTGCTTTATCAGGAAAAGAAGGAATTTGGTCTCATACTTCATTTAGAGAAGATAAATCAGATATATTCCCACAAAAAGAACTAATAGATATGTTAAAAAATTTGAAAAAATAATATGAAAATAAGATTAACAGAAAGTCAATTAAGACAAATTATTGAATCTCAAATTAAAAAATCAATAAATGAAGAATATAGTGATAGAACAAGATTTAGAATTGAAATATATGCTGATATAACATTAGATTTAAATCCAGAAGAAGATTTTGATTTGGAAAAAGAAAGAGAAAGGGCAAAAGAAGAAATGGAAGAAATTATTAAAGAAACAATAGGAAAAGAAGTGGGTAATGTTTATATCGGTAAAGTTTATCATTATCCTATCCAAAGCATTGGACTTCCCCCAGAATTATATAAAGATTAATAAAGTTTTTTATAAGGTATGCTGTAAAACTCACTCATTGCCTTTTGGCGTGGATGGGATGTGAGGTGTATATTTAATCTTGCAAAGATATGAAAATAATTAAACAATATTAAAATAAAAGATATTTATATATACATAATGTTTAAATCATTTAAATATAAAATTTTACCAACAAAAGACCAAGCGGAACTGATAAATAAGCATATCGGTTGTACAAGGTTTGTTTTCAATTTGGCTTTGGAATGTAAGCAAATGGCATATACTGGTAATAAAATAAATTTATCTTGCTTTGATCTTCAAAATCAATTACCAGATTTGAAAAAAGAATGTGTTTGGTTGAAAAAAATAAACAGCCAATCTTTGCAACAATCAATAATAAATTTAGATGATGCTTTTAAAAGATTTTTTAAGAAACAAGCAGACTTCCCAAAGTTTAAAAAGAAATCAAATGCAAAACAATCTTTTAATATGCCGCAAAATGTATTAGTTAAAAACAATAAATTAGTGATTCCAAAATTTAAGAAAGGGATTAAAATTATTTTGCATAGAAAATTAAAAGGGAGTATCAGACAAGCAACAATTAGTAAAACTCCAACTGGAAAATATTTTGTATCAATAATGTGTAATATAGGAGAAGTAGTACAACCCAAATTACAAATAAAAGAAAATACAACCATTGGTATTGATTTAGGAATTAAATCTTTTCTTGTTACTTCCGATGGACAAGAATTTGATAATCCTAAATTTTTGCGTAAAGCACAATCAAAATTAAAATTTACACAATCTAAATATTCTAAATACAAAGGAAAAAAAACAAAAAATAGGTTGGTAATTTTACATGAAAGGGTTGCCAACCAACGAAAAGATTTTTTAAATAAATTATCTTCAAAACTTATTAGTGAGAATCAAACTATTTGTATTGAAGATCTAACAATTAATAATATGGTAAAAAATCATAAATTAGCCCAGTCAATTAATGATTGTGGTTGGGGTATGTTTATTGCTATGTTGAAATATAAAGCAGAATGGTATGGCAAAAATTTGTTACAAATAGGCAAGTTTGAGCCCAGCAGTAAAGCTTGTTCTTGTTGTGGTAGCATAAATCAAACTTTAACTTTGAAAGATAGAGAGTGGGTTTGTACTAATTGTGGAACAATCCATAATAGAGATATTAATGCAGCCATAAATATCAAATTATTTGCTTTAAATAATTATTTGTCTGTGGAATGCAGACTTGAAAATCGTAACGAACTGCCCCGTATTAACAAGGGAGTAATGACTTACGAAGCTCAATCATCCTTATTAAATTAGGTGGTTGGGTAATTCACGATAATCAAATATTTATAATAATATTTGATAATAAGATTAAAAATATATTTGATTTGAAACTATATCCATTAATAAAACATTTACTTTTAGAACATAAATTATCTTTAGATAAATCTGTTCAAAATTTTAATAAAGAAAAAATAAAGTATTTAAAATTGTTTATTGATTTTGTTTGCACTACACTTGAATTACAAGATAGTTGTGATATTGATTTAATTAATGATAGAAAAAAATATAATATAACAACCGCAGGATATAATCCTTCAAATAATAAAACCTATATTTGGGTAAATGGTCGTCATTTTATTGATATAATAAGGTCAATTTCACATGAATTAAAACATCAGAAACAAAGAGAACTTGGAATATTAACTCCAGAATCTGGAAAAGATGGTGATAAATTTGAAAACGAGGCCAATTCATTTTCTGGGACTATAATAAGAAAATTTCAAAGAAAATATCCTGAAATATATGATTTGTAATATGAAAATAATAATTAAATAAGTGGCAATACATTTACAATATAATAAAAACGATATTAAATATAATACAAATAATGATATTATAGATTTTTATGATTCAAAAGCACCATATTTAACCAAAGTACAATCATTATTAGATTTTGGTGAAGCAAGTGAAAGAGAATCAAAACCAAAATACTTATCTGTTAAAAGCAGTAAACCTTTTTTTAATATTAGGTTTGAAATGGGTAGAATTCTTAATAGTAAAAAATTAAATTTGAGATTTCCAGGTAGAGATATATTAACAATTGATCCAGAAACAAATAAATTAAGAATATTTAATACAGAAGAAATCGGTTCTGCTTTTGAAAATGAATTAGGTGGGCATTGTGAAAATAATGAGAATTTTGTCTGGAATAAATCTGAATGTGATTAAAAATAGTAAAAAATGTCATTTATATCATCTGCTACCACAATAACATTATCAGCATATCTAACAAGTAAAGGTAGAAATTTTCTTGTTAGTGGAACTAAACAAGATATTGAAATAAATCAATTTGTTTTAGGTGATTCTGATACGGATTATAATTTAACATCCCAGACAACACCATTACCATTAACAAGTGGAAATGTACCAGATTTAACTGGAGATGGTGTAGGATGTGTTAAAAGTGTTTCAGATGATGTTGAAATTAAGCATAAGATAAAAGTAGTATAATATGCCAGAACACAGAAATTCAAGTACAACATTTACCAGAGAAATAAAATTTAGAAAAAATTTAGAATCTGGTGATATTAGTTATTATAATAATTTAGATATTACTGTTAGATTAGACAGGATGATTAAATATATGCTGGCAGAATCATCAAAAGACAATAAAGGATTAATATTAGATACCACTTTTGATAGCGAATTAAAATCTCCTTATGCTGATTTTTATAATGATATTATTGTTTCTGTTTCTGCTAAAACCAGTACTGGTACAATAGTTACCAAAGAAAGAAAACCAGTTAAATTTAAAATTGGAGATGGGTCTAAAAAATATTTGGATTTTTTTAAAAAATTATTTAATATAAATCAAACAGTAATTAGTTCTGACCCTTTAGTTTCACTTCCACCCAGTGATTATTTAGAGATAGAGAAAACAAATAAAACAAGTAGAAATATTTCTCCGTTAGTATTGAATTTGTCTTCTTATGATAATAGAGCATTAAGTGGTTTTAATGAGAATAGAGAATTTTCAAACAATTTAGTTCCTGGTTGTGGGAGGGGGGGATTAATTATTTATCCAAGAATATTAGGATATTTAATTAATATTACTGATAACAATAGAAATAAAGGAATAAAACCAGATAAAATTAACAATATAAATAGATTAGAATCAGATAAAAGATTATTTTATAGAGTAACAGATATTGAAGATAAAACATTCTTATATGATGATATTGATGGAATAATACCAGTAACAGCAATAGATAATGGAACTTTTAATGTATTTACAGGAAATGCAAATATTTTAGATAATGCTGATGTTTCTACTTCTATTTTTGGAATGTCCAAAATAGATTTAAATCATTCATTTCAAAACCAATATTTAAAATTATTTAATAGGGAATTAATTAAAGAAGAAATTCAAATGTTGGGTTATTTTATGATAATTAATGCAGCAACCAAGAATTTTACAAATAAAACATTTCCTTTGTTTAAAATAGAGAAAAAAATATATAATAATGGTGTATTAACCCCTGTAGTTTATTCAACAGTAGATCCAATATATTTACAAATTAAAACAGATAATCCTGATGATAAGCCAGCCAATTTAAAAATTCAGCTCAAAATTGATGTTGAATCTGAAATAACTAATGGTACATTAAAGGGCCCATCACCGTTGGATGATTTGAAAAGTTTGAATTTAAGCGGTGGGACTTATAGTTCAGAATCTTTTATTATTTATAATTAACAATATGAAAATAATAATCACAGAAAGTCAGTTTAAAAGATTAATTGAAAACATTATTTCAGAATCAGATTCAAAAATAAATAACCTTCCAAGGGGAACCCGGAGACAAGAATTTATTGATATATTAAATAAGGAAGATATTTCTTATAAAATAAAAGATAATAAAATTATTATTGGTGATGATTATTATGACACATATCTTAATTTAATAACATATATTCCAGATAATGTTGAATTTAATAATAATTATAGTATATGGTTATCTTATGTTAAAGAAATGGGAAATAATATTTTATTTAATAATAATGGTTCTGTAGATTTACGTTCTCTTAAAAAAATGGGAAATAATATTGAATTTAATAATGATGGTTTTGTAGATTTATCTAATCTTGATAAAATGGGAGATAATATTAAGTTTAATAATAATAATAACGTGTGGTTAACTTCAATTTTTTATTTTGATATTAATTCTGTTAATTTCACAAATAATGTTAATAATGTATATTTTGGGAAATCAACATACTGGATGGATTTATTTCCTTATGAGTTATATAAAATTAAAGGGAAATTTAAAATGTGGCATGATGAAAAAGATGGATATGAAATAATAAAATAAATTTTTCTTTAATATTTAAACTATTTATATAAAAACAAAAAAAATGAATAAAAAGAAATATAAACTAAAAAAGGATATTAATGAATTAGTTGATGATACTCTGTCCCTTATACATGGAGATGATGAATCACATAATTTAAGCAACGTTCAATCAAAAAAAACGATGGATGCTAGGGTTGCAGCTCAAACTCAGCCATATAGTTGGAATAAGAAATTAGGGTTTGGCGCAGAATATTTTCCTGATGCCTATTTTTATGTTAGTGAAGAAGATGAAAAATTAAAAAAAGAAAATATTGATGAGATTGTATCAATTGATTCAGAAACAGCTGAAAAAGACCCAGATTTGGTTAAAAAATTACAAGATAAAATTGGTAATGAAGATATTATCCAAATAAAAGAAGAACAAAGAGCTTTAGATATGATTGAAAATATAATAAAAAAAAGAATGAAAGAGAATATATTATCACGCAGAACAGAACTTAATGATTTAGAAACACCATCTTCAATATTATCTTTTGATGAATTGAAAAAAGAACATCCATTAATATCTAAAGATATAACAACATTAACAGATAAATTATCTCAACATAAAGATGAGATAAAAAAATATGGAGCTACTATATTAATGGAAATAATAAATTCACTTAATATAGAGAATATATCTTCTAAATTAAAGAGAATTTTAATAAATAGAATTAAAGGGATTGAAATAAATAACACTGTTTAAAAATTAAAATAAATAAAAAATGGAAAAGAAAAAATTTATATATGACTTATGTGGTAAAAAATGTTGCCCAGTTGTAACAATAACTGAAAATAATACTGTTGAAATCGGTGAAAATAATAATCTTGTTAAACTTAAAAAGAATGAATGGAATAAATTGGTAGACGGCATAAAAAATGGACAGTTAAAAAAAATTGAATAATTTAATGAAAACAAAAATATGTACTAAATGTAAAGTTGAAAAACCAATTATAGAATTTTATAAAAGAAATGATTCAAATGATGGATACAGAAATGAATGTAAAAAGTGCGTAAGAGATAAAAGTAAAAAATGGAGAGAAAATAATCCAGAAAAATATAAAGAACTTAATATAAATTGGGCAAAAAATAATCCAGATAAAATAAAAGAAATAAGTAAAAAATCTAGTAAAAAATGGAAGTTAAAAAATCCAGAAAAGATAAGAGAAAATTCTAAAAAATGGGCCAAAAATAATCCAGATAAAGTAAAAGAAATTAATAAAAGGGCTAGTAAAAAATGGAAGTTAAAAAATCCTAATTATTTTAAAAATTATAGAAAAAATAGAAAAAAAACAGATATAAATTTTAAATTAAAATTAAATATAAAAGAAATGGTTCGTAGAGTTTTAAAATTAACAGGAAAAACTAAAAATGACAGATCAATAAATTTAATTGGTTATACTCCAGAACAACTTAAACAAAAATTAGAATTACAATTTAAACCAGAAATGAATTGGGAAAATCATGCTATTTATTGGGAAATTGATCATATTATACCAATTGACTGGTTTTTAGAAAATAATATCATCAACCCAAAAATAATAAACAATTTATCAAATTTACAACCATTAACTTGTAAAGAAAATAGAGAAAAGGGAAATAAATTTGTTAATATACATTATAACTTGGATGAAATAAATAAATTACATATATGAACATATCATTATATGGAAAAGAATATTTTATTCCTGATAATATATTAAATTTATTAAAACAACAAGATAATAGCCAAAGAGCTAATAATCTTATTAGAAATAAAAAGATAAGTTATTCTTTGCTTAAAAAAATGAAAAGTGATATTGAAAACGGAATATCTGATTATGGTCCAGAAGTAAAGTCATGGATTAACTCTCAATTAAGAAATGGCAGAGAAGATGTTTATGATATAAAAAAATCACAAATGGATATTGGAATGGAAAATAGATTTTTAAAACCACATTCAAAAGATAAAAATAAAAATCCAACTCAAACAAGTGGAATTGATACAAAACATAAAGAGTTTTTAAGAGAAGATAAAAAAGTAATAAGATTAACAGAAAGTCAATTAAAACAAATAATTGAAAATATTATTGATGAATATGAAACAATAAAATAAATTTGATTTTTTCAATTATTTTAGTTATTTTTGTATATTAGTTTATTAGATCTAGGATATTCATTTTTATTTTAAGTAATTTATTCTTTACTTTTTTTTAATTTAATCTACATTTGTCATGGAAAATGAAAATATATCTTATCAACAGGTAATTGTTGATAATAACTATTATATTGAAGAAGATATACTTATTTTGGTAAAAGCAAGAGGTAAGTTATTTGAACAATCTGTTGAAGAGGTATGGAATAAGTGGGATGGATATTATAAAGATATTTTAATAAAGGAAAATAGAAAAGAAATATTAAATGGGAATAATATGTTATTAGCATCAGTATATGCGGTTCAAGAACTTAAAAAATATATAAAGGAACCATTTAATGCAGAAAAAATATCTTCTTCACCAATAAGTAAAAATTGGAATGGCAATTCCCAAGGAGAGCCAAAAACAGATGTAAAAATTGGAGATTATCATATTTCAATGAAATATGGTGCTTCTCAAATTATGTCATCTTCTCCAGAAGAAGTTAAAACAATATTATCTTTATGTGTTAATAGTAATGATAATAATAACATATTAATTAATAGAATATATGATAATTTAAATAAATTAATTGAAGTTGATGATAAAGGTAAAATTATAGCAAAAAAAACAATTATTACAAGTAGATATTTGGACAAAAAAATAGAAAAATATAGAGTTAAAGGAGTATTAGAAGTATTAAAAGATGAAAATGATGATTGTTATGGGCAATTAATGAATATAAAAGAAATTCATAATAAATTACAACAGGATTTTGAACAATTATTTAAGGAAAATAAAGAAATTAAACATAAGTTTATTAATGAGGCAATGACAGGAAAAATTAAATATAATGAAAGTGATGGAAGCGCAACACATATATTATGTTATTCAAAAGAAAAGAAAAAACACATATTTAAACAAATAGATGATAATCTAATAAAAGACATATCAGATAAATTAAACATTTCAATGTCATTTAAATCTGGAGGGACAATTAGAACTAAAGAATATCCAAAAGGGAAAAGAATAGTATGGTCATGTCTTAGAATTATAATGTTATCAAAAGACATTAAAAACAATATTTATCATAAAATTATGAGTATTTTTTAAAATTTGAAACTATTTATATAACAAAAATATGAATAATAAAATAATATTATCAGAGAAACAATTTTATGAATATTTTAAAAAACCTTTATCTAAAAAGGAGATTAAAGATATTTTTAATCAGGAAGATATTATTATTGAAAAATGTGAGTTATATATTGACTTTCTTGAAACATTTGTGAATAATATTCATACAACATATTTAGGATCGGATGATATTAATACAGATGAAAAAATAGAAGGTCATTTAAAGTGGTGTTTTAATAAAACATGTCAGGAATTTCATCAATATAATTTTAACTTTCAATTTGATGAACAATTATTTGAATATTTAAAAGATTTTTTTTCAGTGGTATGGTATAATATTCCAGATAATGATAAAATTGATGCTATAAATGGAATTATTACTCATTGGAGACACGTATTTAATTTTAATGGAATTAAGACTAGTTCTGATATGGATGATTTGATTATGTTATATTGGTTTTTTAATTATGGTTTAAATCAAGAATTAAGACAAAAAATGCTGGATAAAACAAGAAAAAAAGAATCCTCGCTATTGAAAGAAAAATCAAAATTTTAATTTTGCTATTGATTTTTTAAATTATTTTACTTATCTTTGTATTATGGAAAAATCAAAAGAAGATTATTTTATTGAACTGTTAGGAGTTTTTAAAACCAAAAACCCTTAACGAATATCCAGATTATATATTTTATGTTTATAAAGATAAACTTTATATTGAATATAATAAAAAAACTAACCATGCCTGGGTAGATTATAATAGAATATGGAAAATTTTTTCATCCAAATATCATTGTAATTCTCAGGAAATTAAAGAGATAACTGAGCATTTGTTGGAGAAATATTTAAAATTGAAGGGAATAACAACTATAAATAATTAATAACAATTAAAAATTAAATAAAATGAGCGATATAAGTTTATTAAATCAATTAAAAGACATGGTTAAAGTTTTGGAAATATCTCTTATTGATGCTGAAAAATTGGTACATAAAGGAAACCAAAAATCTGGAGTAAGAATAAGAAAAAATATGCAGCAAATAAGAGAACAAGCAAAAATAGCCAGAGAAATGGTTCAATTCATTAAACAAAAAGATAATTAATTAAAAATGAATGATTATATTATTTGGTGCAATTGTGGGTTTAAACGAACCGGAAAAGATACAATAGGAGAATATCTTATTAGAGAACATAAATTTAAAAGATTATCTTTTGGAGATGAAGTTAAAAAAGAAATTTCAAAACAAGAAGGTATAACTTTAGAAGAAATTGAAAATGATAAAGAAACTTATAGATACTTATTGACTTCACATGGAGAAATAAAAAGAAAAACTGTTGATTCGTTATATTGGGTTAAAAAATCATTTAAAGAAAATAATATTGACCCAAATAATTTAACACAAAATATTGTAATTACAGATGTGAGAAGATTGGAAGAATTAACGTGGTTAAAAGAACTTAATGAAAAAAATAATAATATATATGTATTTGAGATTATTAAAACAAATCATTGGGATGATGATATTGAAACAATAAAATCAATTGTTTATGGAAATTATTTCAATATATTTTATGGAAAAATTATTAATAAGATGGAAACAAAAGAAAAATTATATAAATTGGTTGAAAATTTTTTAAAAGATATTTATTTTAAAAGAGGAATAAAAAATGACTGAAATATTAGTAAATAAAGTATTAATATTATTATTTGTGTTATCTATATTAAATATAATAAGAAATATTTGGTTAATTATTGATAGCTATAAGAAAACCATTAAATTTAAATTAAATAATAAATCTCTTATTTTATTGGGGATTTCAATATCTTATTTTTTTACTATTATTTTTTCTGGATTTTTAAAATAAAAAAACATATCATGAAAATAGATTATTTTGAATGTTCCTGTTATTCACCAGAAAATAGACTAGTGTTTCATTATGATGAAGAAGATAATGAATTATATACCGAAGTATATTTATTTCAGTATCATAATATATTTCAAAGAATATGGATTGCAATAAAATATATATTTGGTTATAAATGTAGATATGGACATTTTGATTGTTTTATTTTGAATCCTAATGATAGAGGAAGATTAATGAGAGTTATAACTCAATTAAAAACTAAATAAAATAAATAATTTTAGTTTTGCTATTGATTTTTTAAAATATTATATTTATCTTTGTATTTATTTTTATATTTATTAAAATAAATTTGCATTTATGAGATTTTTATTTTTGATATTAATGATTTGCTCTTGTTGTAGTACAAAACCAACAATGATTACAAATACAGAATGCAACCAGAAAGCAATTGATAATTATATAAAGGAATGTATTCCTAATAAAGTTCAAGGAAAAGAATGGCAATATTATTTTGATGAATGTAATAAGCAAGCAAAACAAAAGTTCTGCAATGAAAAACGATATTTAATCATAAAAGGTACATATGTGATTTGCGATAGCATACCTGAAAAATATCGGGAATATTGTAGATAAAGATATATCTATTGACTTTTTAAAATATTATATTTATCTTTGTATTTATTAATAACAATTAACAATTAAAAAAAAATTATGAAAATAGCTAAAGCATTGAAAAAGAAAAATAAACTTGTTAGAGAGCTGGGTGTTTTTTTGACAAAAGCACAACAAAATAATTCAATAATTGAGGGAAAAGAAAGATCTTATGATCCACAATTAATGATTAATAGTGCCAATGATAAACTTAATGAATTAGTAGAATTAAAAACCGAAATTTCTTTGGCGAATCAATCTGTTCAAAATAAAATTTATAAATTATCAGAACTTAAATCTTTTGTAGGGGCAATTAAAGGGATTTCAACTGATGAGGGTCCAATAGAATCATCTTGGGTAAGAAGAGATGATAAAGTTGTAAATTATACTGTTAAAATTAATACACTTAAAAAAGATCAAATGATTCAAGATATTGAGAATGAAATTGAGCAAATTCAAGAAGAGTTGGATATTCATAATCATACAGTAGATATTTAAAGAATTAAAAGGAAATTGAATTTAAATTCAATTGATATTATTTAACAAAATTATATATCAAATATATAATCTGGAAAAAACTGATATTGATAGTGCATTAAAATTCAAAATTTAAGAATTTAAACATTAATATTTAAATCTTAAAACTCAGTCAGTTAAATAGTTCTTTTGTTTTTATTTTCTTTTTCCTTTTTTTAAAATACTTTAAAAAAAATGAGATTAAATGAATTTTGGAGATTTAATGGATTTAAATTATCAAAAAACTACGCAATAGATTGGAATTTCTTTTGGCCAATCAGACAATTTAAAGAAGGAATAACATTTTTTAATTTTGATATTAATTTAGATTTATATAAAGGAGACCATAATCCAAAGTTTGATATTACGTTATTAATATTAAATTATATTATATTTGAAATTGAAATATATAATGTAAATCACGTTGAAAATGATGATGATAGTGATAAGGATAATTAAGTAGTTATCTTATAGTTGGTGTTTGGTTTTCATAGGTTTGGGAAGAAAATGGATCAGATTTAATTATTTGGTCCATTTTTTTTGTTTAAATTTGTTGAATTAACTCGTTTTGTAAATATTTATATACAATTAACTAATAATTTCATGGCAAATATAATTCACTTAAATGATGGTCAGATAAGATATTATAATAATGTTTGGAAAAACATGGATGAAAAGTATGTGAACAATAAGTTTTATGGTAGTATTATCAGACAACTTAATCAAAAAAAATATTTAACAAGAAATCAAAAGTATTATTTGGATTTTTTATATCAACATGGACAATCACCATATGAAGCAGGAGTTTTACCTTTAAATGAAAATAATATTAAAGAAACAATTAATTATAATGATTTATTAAAAGAACAAAAAAATAATAACATTGAAAGAAAAAAATTCATTAATATTTTAAATAAAGAAGATATTTCTTATGAAATAAAGGATAATAAATCTATCCCTTTGGATGGTTATGAAATTATTATTGATGGTAATGATATTGAATCTGATTTAATAACATATATTCCAGATAATATTAAGTTTAATAACAAGGGTGGTGTATACTTATCTTATCTTAAAGAAATGGGAAATAATATTATATTTAATAATAAGGGTTTTATAGATTTATCAGATCTTAATAAAATAGGAAATAATATTATATTTAATAATAATGGTAAAATATCTTTATATTCTCTTAAAGAGGTGGGAAATAATATTATATTTAATAATAAGGGCGATGTATGGTTAGACACAATTTATTATTTTGATATTTATTCTGTTAAATTCACAAATAATGTTGAGGATGTAATCATTGGAAATGAAACATTCTGGATGAATTATTTTCCTTATCAGATATATCCAAATATTAAAGGAAATTTTAGAATGTGGAATGATAAAAAAAATAAATGGGAAATAATAAAAGAACAATATATTAATTATAATGATTTATTAAATGAACAAGAATTATTATTAGAAAATAGAGTTGAAGATGCTAGAAAAAAATATAGTGATAAATTAGATAGGGTATTAATTAATCGTTTTATCGATATTGATCCTTCCGGGAATCAAAAATATCTTGATGGATTACTGAAAATTTTTATCTCTATACGAGGATATGAAAAAGTTTCAACACCAGAAGTAATAATATTAACAAATAATGTTAAAGATAATATTGAATATTTTCATAAAAATACATTTAAATATAAGAAAAAAGATATTAATCAATATAAGACATTTGAAGAACTTGGAGATGCAACGAAAGAAGCAAAATTAAAACTCACTAAAGGGGAAATTGAAAGAATGGCAAAAAAAGAAACCGATGTTTTATTAAATGATGATAATTATTTTGTTGTTATTCCAAAATCTCATAGAGCAAATTGTTATTATGGGGCAGGAACAAGATGGTGTACTACTGAAACTGATCCCGGTCAATTTATTTCAACAACACATGGGGGGAATCTTATATATGTTATTGATAAAAAAAGAAAACAATTTGTTCCCAAAGAAAAAACAACAGGTTCAGTTGGTAAGGGTACTGGAGATAAATTATCAAAAATTGCAATATTAATTAATAAAGATAGTGATGTTATAACTATCTGGGATTCAAGTGATGCTAAAATTAATATATTGGAATATTTTAAAAATAATAAAGTTATTACACAAATTTTAATTAAAAATAATCTATTGTCAATAAAACAAAGATTAAAATATGATTTAATCTCTAAAAAAGAATTACAACAAATCAGAAAGAATTTAATAAAACAAAAATCATTAGCAGGAAGGCTAAGTTTAATAACAGAATTAGATTATAAACCAGAACAAGTATTTTCACAAGAAGAAATAAAAAATTTTAATGGAATAATAGAATTTATTGAAGAAAATGAAAAAGGAATTAAAATAATAATTGATGAAAAAAAATGGGAAGAGTATTATTCAGGATTTAATAAGGATGATGATTTAAGGATTTATGATGAAACATATTCTCATTATGGATTTGAAAATGAATTTGACGAGAGTGAATTAGAATATATTAATTCTTATTTAAATAATGACGCAAGTGAAAAAATTGAGGAATTGATGAAATTAATGGGAAGAATGGATTTAATTAAAAAAATGGATAAAGAAGGCATTATTTTTGATTTTTTTGAATCTTTGCCAGATGGAGAAGATAAACTTTCCTATGTTTTGGGCGCATTAAATTTAGAAGTACAAAGTCATTTAAAAAAAGTAATTTCTCAAGAATATGAAAATGAAAGAAAGTTTGATTATACAAATTTATATAGTGATAAAATAGAAATGTTTTTACCTTATGATAAATTAATTAATGTTTTAATGTACAACTCAAATATTAAAACGCTTAGCCAGCTTGAAGAATCACAATTAAACGGTGAAATAAAATTACATTCAGTTTATGAACAAGAAAGAGGTAATATGAGTGATGAAGGTAAAAAATATGTTAATGAAGAAATGATTGGTGTTGTTGATTGGTATATTGAAAAAATTAAAAATGAAGAATTAGGTGAAGGACAATATTTTAAAAATTATAAAAAATTACAACAAACATTCAGAGATTTAAATTTTAATGATGAGTGGAAATTAGATTACAGAGAAAGAGGAGTAAAATATAAAGTTGAAAATCCAGACTATGAAGATGGAAAAATAGAAGTTGTTCGTACTAATGTAGATGCTCATAAAGTAACAAGACATAAAATACCAATTGATAGTTTGGGTTCATTTGTAACTGTTGGAACTTTATTTGAAAATAAAGAAACAATAAATTATAAAGATATAATTAAAGAAGAAAAAAATAAATCTTTATGTTTTCAATATCCGTCAGATGAAATAAGATATAATATTATAAAAAATGAAATGGATTCTGATAAAATATGGGATAAAGATGAAATATATTATGAGGAAGATTTATTAAATGCAGAATGGCTAACACAAGTATTAAATAAAAAAGATTATCTTGATTATTATGAATTGTTTATTGACGATTGTTGGATTAATTTATATAATAAAGAAGAATATAAAAATTTATCAAAACAACAAGCAATAAATAAACTTGTTAATGAAAGATTTAAAAATATTGCTGATAAATTAAATCTTGAAATTAAAAATTGGTCATTTGAAGATGAAATATTAAATATTAAATTTTATAAAAAAGAAAATTTAAAAGAAAATACTTTAGATTCTTTTGGTTCAGATTTGGCCCCATCAACAGGAAATGACAGCTCAATAGAGTTTTCACATAGATTACTTGGAAAAACAGATAGTTTTAAATATGATAACGATAATGATATTGATTATAATATTAAAGAAACAATTAATTATAATGATTTGATAAAAGAACATGTTCAAAAATTAAATCAAGGTGCCGGCATTTTACCTTTCAATAAAGATACTAAAAAGTTTTTAATTGGGATGAGGTCAAAATCTGTAAGATATCCAAAAGTATATCATTTGTTTGGTGGTAAAGTAAATGAAAATGAAACATTTGAAGAAGGAGCATTAAGAGAATTTAAAGAAGAAACTGGATTTGATGGAAATATGCAATTAATTAAATTATCAGAAGATAAACAAGAGAATTTTATTTTTTATTCATATCTTGGAATTATTGATAAAGAATTTGAACCAAAATTAAATTGGGAAACTGATCATGTGAGGTGGGTTACTTTAGATGAATTATTAAAATTAGAACCAAAATACTCTGGATTTAAAGAATTATTAGATGAAAAATTAAATTTAATTAAAAGATATACTGAAAATAAAGAGAATATACAAGAAGGAGTTGGTTTGCTATTAAAAGATATTGATAAAGAACACTTTTTTAAAAAATTACCCAAAGCATTGAATATTCAAGTTTCACCAGAAAATCATATTGGAAAAGGAACATACGGAGATGTTTATAAAATTGATGATAAGCGACTTTTAAAAATAACAACAGATATTCAAGAAGCAAATGCAGTTAATAGAATTATAAGAAGAAAATTAAATAATGTTATTGATTATTATAAAGTTTTTAGATTAGAATCAAAAGAAATAAATTATTCAAATTTATTTATTATTATAATGGAAAATGTTAATTTTAATAAAAAATTAAGTATAAAATATTTTGTTGATTTACAAAAAGTTTTAGGTGAATTATCAAAAAATTATATTCAATTACAAAAACAAGTTGGAAATGATATAGATTTTATAGAATTAGATTATGCAATTCAACAAACCCCAATAAAAAATGATGATTATATTAGATTGGAAGAATTTATAAAGGAAAATAGTAGTCCAGAAGCATTGGAATTATATAATTTTATGTTTAATTTACATTCTGAATTAAAAACTTATGGATTAATGTTTAGTGATTTACATTATAAAAATGTGGGATTTAAAAATAATAAATTGGTTGCATTTGACATAACCTCATTTGGGGGTTTGGAAGTAAAAAGAAAAATTAAAATTGATGAAAAGAAAATAATTAATTATCAAGATTTATTAACTGAAAATGAGAAGGAAAACAGAATTAATAAATTAAAAACAATATTTCCTCGTATAAAAGATAATGATTTTAATAAAATTATAAATTCAGATCCATCAGTTAATCTGGATTATTCTTTTTGGTTATTAAAACAATATAATGATATATTAAAGGGAGAAATAAAGGATATTAAACTAAGACAATTTATTGAGGATCTATATAAAACAAAAGAAGATTTAAGGTTATTTAATTCCATAAAACATTTATTATCTACTATGCAACAAAATATAAACAATTATAAAACATATAAGGAATTATATAATAATATTATTAAACAATATGAAAAAAAAGAAATAGAAAAGAGTGAAACTCAGAAGGAAAAAGAAATAAAACAAAGGGAATCAGAAAGGGTATATGAAGATAATAAATGGCTGATCATTATCCCCAAAACTCAGCAAGCAAGTTGCTTATATGGAAAGGGAACAAGGTGGTGTACGGCAGCTAATGTTGCAAATAATGCATTTAATTCGTATGTAAGCCATGGTATCTTTAATTATGTTATTAATAAATTAAATGATAAGGAGAAATATGCATTTTATTTTGAATATAGAACAAATGATGTTAGTATACATGATGTTGCAGATAATGATATATCTGATCAAATAAATATATTTTTTAATGATAAAAAAGAATTATTAAATCCATTAATCAAATCTGCAAAAAAATATAAATCATTTATACCTTTATTAAGGTTGGGATTTAAAGATTGGGATAAATATATTGATCCAAATATTAAAGAATTACATTTATATAATAACAATTTATCTTCCCTTCCAGATTCAATTGGAAAATTAATTCAGTTAAAAGAATTATATTTATCTAATAATAACTTATCTCCCTTACCAGATTTAATTGGAAAATTAACTAAATTAGAAATATTATCTTTAGATAATAACAATTTATCTTCCCTTCCAGATTCAATTAGAAATTTAACTCAGTTAAAAATGTTATTGTTAAGTAATAACAATTTATCTTCCCTTCCAGATTCAATTAGAAATTTAATTAAATTAGAAAGATTATATTTAAATAAAAATAACTTATCTTCCTTACCAGATTTAATTGTAAATTTAACTGAATTAAATACGTTAGATTTATCTAATAATAACTTATTCTCCATTCCAGATTCAATTAGAAATTTAACTCAGTTAAATCATTTATCTTTATCTAATAATAACTTAAACAGACAAGAACAAGATAAAATAAGAAAATTATTACCAAATACAACAATATTTGGATTGAATAAACAAAAAACAAATATTAAAGAAACAATTAATTATAATGATTTATTAAATGAACAAAAAAATAATATAAAAAAAACAGTTTTTATAATACATGGATGGAGTGGTGGTGCAAATAAAAATTGGTTTCCTTGGATAAAAAAAGAATTAAAAGAAAAAGGATTTAATGTTCATGTTTTTGATATGCCGAATCCAGATAAACCAACAATAAAAGATTGGGTTAATATTTTAAGGAAAAATATTAAAGAACCAGATAAAAATACATATTTTATTGGACATAGTATGGGGGTTCAAGCAATATTTAGATATTTAGAAACATTGAATGATAATATCAAAATAGGTGGGATAATAACTATTGCTGGTTTTTTTAATTTACCCTTTTTAGAAACAAAAGAAGAAAAAGAAATTGCAAAGCCATGGTTAAACGACAATATTAATACTGATAAAATTAAGAAAATGACTGATAATATAATTTCAATATTTTCAGATAATGATCCAGATGTTTCTTTAAATGAAACAAATTTATTTAAAAAAAGATTAAATGCCAAAATAATAATTCAAAAAAATAAAGAACATTTTACAAATGATAAAATACCAATAGTTGTAAAAGAATTATTTAAAATCACTGAACAAAATTATAATGATTTATTAAATGAATATTATACACCACCAGAAATAGTTAGTTTAGTACTTCAAATAGATAATAATAATAATAATAATAATAATAAGGGATATGGTGTTGATGAAATATTCAATAAAAATAAAGAATCTCTTATTGTATTGGATAGGTATTATTCTTCTATGGATTCATATGAAGTTGAAAAAGGACATTTATCTGGTGAAGAAAAAATAATTGATATAGTATATGATAATGGTAAATTATTTGATGAACAAACAAAAGATATTCAAATTGTTGAAAATAAATTAAAAGAGCAAAATGTAAATAATAATATAAAAGAAATAAAATATATTAATTGGAATAATTTGAATCCTGAAGAGCAAATAGATATTATTGAAAATGTTTATGATAATTCAGATTATTTAAAAAGTGAATGGAATATATGGACATTTAAAGAATATTTTGATAATGAAATAGATTTAAAAATTCCATTAAAAATAATGTTAGTTAATAAGATGTGGGAAGATTTATTAAAACAAAATAGAGGATATTATGAAAAAAATATTGAAAAACTTAAAAATATATTTTATGAAAAAGGTAAACTTGATCCAGTTTTAATTAAAGATAATAAATTTTTTGATGGGGGTCATAGATTAAGAATGTATAAAGAAGAAAATATAAAAGAAGTTCCAGCATATGATATTGGGTTTTTATTAAGAACAGATTGGAAAAATTGGCTTGAAGAGAATGGAAAATATGCTCATATAATAAAGGAACAAAATATAAATAAAAAAGATTTAATTCCAGATGAATGGAAACAACATTTACAAATTGAAGGAAATAATGTAATTTTATATCATTATGGGTCAGAAGAATTAAAAAATAATGTTTTAGATCCAGAACTTTTTGGTCAAAAAAGTTATACATCAGATGTTAAACAATGGTCCCAAAAAAGATTATTTTTTTACATAAAACCAGAAGATAGAGAATGGAGAGTTACAGGAAAAGAATATATTGTTAAATATCCTTTAGATAAATTATATCCGTTTAATAAAGACCCAAATGGTTATTATGAAGAATGTCAAAAAGAACTTGAAATGAAGGATTTACCAATAAATTTACAAGTATCATGCATTGGTCAAAAAGTGAAAGAAAATGGGTTTGGTGGAATGATTTATAAATGGGATAATACTTTTCTTGTAACAATATGGGAAAAGGTTAAGCCTGTTAATATTGATGAACATATTTTATACGAGGATATTAGTAAAATTATACCAATATGGACTGTTGGGAATTATCAAATAGAAAATATAAATGAAAAGGACTTTATAAATAAAATTTTAAAAAGCTTAAAATATAAACCAGTTGATAAATATTATGAATTGGGAAGTGGTAGTATGGGCAAGGCTTATTCAATTGACAATAATAAAGTATTAAAATTAACAACAGATAAAAGTGAAGCAAAAGGATCAAATAAATTAATTGGTAAGAAATTAAAATATATGGTTAATTATTATAATGTTATTAAATTAACATCAAATAAAATTGATTTGCCACCAAATTTATATGTAATTATAATGGATTATGTTGAAACTGATTTTTTATATTTTCAACAAATGTTTGATGATTTTAGTAGTGTTTTATCAAAAGAACTTGGAGCCAATTTTATGGATCAAATGAAAAAAGATATTAAACATAAAAATGATAAAGCGTTAGAATATTATAAAAATATTATAGATAATCATAGCAATGAAGATGAAGGAGATAATGCAATGGAATTATATACATTTATGATTGATCTATATACTGAACTAAATAAATATAATTTAGATTTTACAGATTTGCATGAAGGAAATATGGGAATAAGAAATGGAGAGTGGGTTGCTTTTGATTTTAGAGGTTGGGGAGGATTAAAAGTTAAAAAACAATTAAGTGTTAAGGAAACAATTAATTATAGTGACTTATTAAAAGAAGAACAAAAAATAAAATATCCATCTATTAAAGAAATTCGTGAATGGATTGGATATTATAGTGGTTATGCGGATAATTCGGATGGTAATGATGCTAAATTTATTTTACAAGAATTTAAAAATTTGTCAGAAGAAAATATAAATATTTATAGAGTAGTAAAGGCAAATGAAGTTGATTTAAATAATTTAGGAAATCATTGGGCTTTTGATTTTGAAACATTAAAACATTTTGCTAAAATGAATTTAAGTGGAACTGAAAAAGATTGGAAAATAATATCAGGACAAATTGATAAAAAAGATGTTAATTTGGAAGATTCAATTAAACATTATATCCAATTTAGTTTTGCGCAAGGTGAAGATGCTGAAAATGAATTAACAATTGATAGCGATAAAAAAATTAAAAATGTAAAAATAAATGATTTTAATAATAATTTTATAGATGAGCAAATAAATGATTTATTAAATGAAAATAATAATATCCAAGAATTTAAACATGGAGTTTTAAATGCCAGAATTGGTGATTTGCCAGAGAATATTCCATTAAAAATAGCAAAGAAACTTGGTTTTAATCAAGCAGAATTTATTAATTCAAGAAGCTGGGGAAATGTTTATGATATTGGTTTAACAGATAAATTAATGAAAATAACAACAGATGAAAAAGAAGCAAAAACGTCATTTAAACTTGTTGGAAAAGAATTAAAAAACGTTGTTAAATTTTATGGAGTTTATAAACTCGAATCTAAAAAATATGATTTTGCAGAAGATTTATATGTAATTATAATGGAAAAGATTGAGATTAATCAAAAAGAAAGTATAAAACTTGATAATAATCTGGATAAAGCAATTCAAACTTATTATTTTGATAATCCAAAAAATAATAAAATTATAGATTTAAATATGTTAGTTTATTATTTAATAAAAAATCCCTATATTTTATATAAAGGATTGGAACAATATGTTAAATCAGTAGATAAGAAATATAATAATGGAATATATGAATATTATCAATTTATAATTGATTTGGCAAGAGAATTAAAAAAATATAATATAACTTATGGGGATATTCATTCAGGTAATATAGGAAGAAGAAATGGTAAATTAATATCATTTGATATGGGGGTTTCTACTGGTGGAGAAGAACCAAAAGAAAAAATAAAAGTTGAAGAAAACAATATTATTGATGAATCCTTCCCTTTGGAAGGTTATGGAAATAATAACGATATTAAAAGAAAAGAATTCATTAATATTTTAAATAAAGAAGATATTTCTTATGAAATAAAGGATAATAGATCTATCCCTTTGGATGGTTATGAAATTATTATTGATGGTAATGATATTGAATCTGATTTAATAACATATATTCCAGATAATATTAAGTTTAATAACAAGGGTGGTGTATACTTATCTTATCTTAAA
>Ga0209727_1000614_pt1 | contig 37783 bp, 36 predicted proteins | sample RifGroC1_FD_183995 | JGI IMG/M metagenome (GOLD analysis project Ga0209727, IMG submission 183995) | Groundwater microbial communities from Rifle, Colorado, USA - Groundwater C1 (SPAdes) (version 2) | ecosystem: Environmental > Aquatic > Deep subsurface > Groundwater | place: Rifle, Colorado...
CTATGCAAACTTTCAAAGATTCTATCCATATCGCAAAAGAAAAAATGTTTGGCTATGATATAAAAACATCTTAGCCGCAATAAAATGAAAAAAGTGTCAGATTACATCTTGACTATTACAATTTATAATAATTTTTTTGTTTTATCAAGAATTAAAATTTATCCTCAATTAAATAATTCTATTAATTTATTAATATCAATTTCATACTCTTTTTTATCTAATGGGTTTTCTATACTAGTTAAATTAAACAGAAAAGCTATTTCAGATAAAATAATTTTTCTGACTTCTTTGTTTTCTTTTATTTGACTATGAGTAAAATGATTATATATTTTATAAAAAACATTCATTATAAACCATAAATTAGCTTTATTTTCTGGATTATTATTTAAATTTGAATATTCTTCATATTTTGAATTTATTATTGCATATTCTGATAAACCCCATTCTTTTTTATTAGTAAATATTACAGGAGCATCAGATGAAAAATTATTCTCTGGGATAAATTCTTTTAATTCATCATTATATTGAAAAACATATATATTACAATTTTTTTCTTTTAAGTCTTTTATTTTATCAAAGATAATATCTGCTTTAAATAATAATAAAATCATTAGTTCAAAAGATAATTTAAAACTGATAATTTCATCAATAAATGTTATTATCTGTATTGAAATATTATTATTTAACTTAAAAGTCAATATTGCTTGATATGAAGATGTGATTCTATAATAAATACCTTTTTTAATCTTTTGAATTTTTTTAATATACTCTTCAATATCTTCTATACTTAATAAATTATTTGATTGTTCAATAAAAATAGCAAAAAAGACAGAAGACAAATAATGTTTTTCCAAATTTAATAATAATAAATCATTAATTTCTAATAAAAGTTTTTTTCCTACTGTAGAAATATTATTTTTAGAGAAATCTAAGATATGAATAAAAATAGTAATTATATTTAATTTACAGTCAGAATCTAAGTATCTCCTTATAAGTAAAATAAATTTATGATAAATTATATCAATATTTTTATATTGTTTTACAAAATTTATAATATCCTCATATAAATCATCTTTTGAAATTATTAATTCTATTACTTTGTCTAAAATAATATTAGATTCTCCATATCTATCCATTTTATTCAAAATATTTATTGATTTGAATAAGCAATTGATTGAAAGATATATATTATCTGTCTTTTCAAAACAATTTGATGCTTTTTGATAATTAATAATAGAATTATCAATTTCATTTATTAAATAAAAAGATTCAGCTTTTTCTCTATAAGCATATCCAGTATCTAAATAAAAGTTATTTTTATTTCCTTCGTATATTGCTTTATCTGCAAATTCAATACTTTTATTATATTCTTTCTGATAGTTATAAATCTTACTTAATAATCTATATCCTCTTGTTAATTCTTTTATATAATTTTGTTCTTTAGCCAAAATAATTCCTTCTTGATATATCTCTTCTGCTTTTCCAAAATTTTGTTCATCCCTATAAATATTTCCCAAATTTAATAAATTCAATACAATTTTATCTTTAAACCCTTTTTTATTAGCTAGTTGAATTGCTTTTTGACAAAATTCTTTTGCTTTATTATATTCCTTTTTTCTTCTATAAATAGATGTTAAAGAATTTAATAAAGAAGCTTCTATCATAAATTCGTTTTTATCTTTAATCAAATCAATAAGTTTATCAGCATAATCCTTTGCTAAATCAAGTTCATCTATTTGATTTAATCCAGATATTAAATTAACAAGGCTTATTTTTATTTCTTTATAACAATCCAACTTATCAAAAATTCTATACGCTTTGCTAGAATAATCAACAGATTTCTTATATTGATTAGTATCTAAATAAATTTTTGATAAATTTATATAAATTATAGCACTATAATAATCTTCTTTATTTCCAACTTTAGATATAATTTCATCTAAAATTAAATTTCCTTCATTAATTCTTCCATCTTCCATTAAGTAAGTAACTTTCATAGCATTAGAAGCAAGAATTAAATCTGTAGACTCTTTTGAATTATCATCTTTTAAAAATAGTAAAGCTTTATCAATATGATTATAGGCATCTTCTCTAATTCCATTCATTTTATAAAAATGACTCAAATGATGATATGCAAAACCTAAATCTATATTATTTTTTGAAATTTCTATTTTCTTTTTTAAAATCTTAATTCCTAAATCTAATTCACCAATTTTTTCTAGATAATTTAAAATAGGATAGGTGTAATTTATTATTTTTTCTGGATATTTATCTATTAATAAGTAGGTCGCATCTATATATAATTTTTCTTCAATAAATATTTCACCCAATATTTTTTTATAATAATCTATTATGCCAGAAGATATTAGATGATTAATTATAAATTCTCTAAAATAAGAATGAAATATTTCATAATATCCATCATTTATATTATTAATAAATGAAGAGATTTTATCAATTTTTTGTATAAATTGCAGAAGATTCAACTTTTTATTTTGAGTAATATTAAAAGCTTTTAACAATATATCTATTTTTATTGGATTAAAAGAATTCGCAATAAATATTAGTATGGATTGTAATTCACTGTCTATTTTAGCCCACAAATTTTCTTGATATAATTCAATATTTTTTGGTAAAGGCTCTATTTGAAATTTAGCAAAATAATATAAATATAATGGATTTCCTTCTGATATATTGATTATTTTTATTAATAATAAGTCAGTAAATTTAACTTTGTAAAAATCAAGAAATCGCTTAATTTCATTTTCTTCTAGAAGAGGTATTTTATATTTCTCAATTTGTTGGTAATTTTTGTTTCTTGAGGAATATAAAAATTTATTATTAAATTTATGTAATTCTATCAAATTATTTATAAAATTATCAGAATACTCACAATCATCTATAAAAAAAATAAAATCACTAATTGATTTCAATTCAGATTCTAAAATTTTTAATCCTTCATCCTCATTGTTAATAGTCAATAATTCAAATTTATTATACATTCTTATTTTATTTATTAAATATTGCAATAAAGATTTTGTGGTTTTATTTTTTAAAGATACATATACTGTATTTTTAAAATTAAGAGATAATATATATATTGTGGTAGTCTTACCACTACCTGGTTTTCCATATATAACTAACTGATTATTATTTTCAAAGAAAGCCATAATTTCTTTTATAATTTTATCTCTAGGAAAAATATCATTCTCAGGAAAATTATTTTTTATTACTTCAAGATAATCTATTCTATTCTGAATCTTTAATTTTTCCTGAATTTCCTTTTTTATATAGTCATCTGATTCTTTTGAAGGAGATAAATATATATTATTAATAATATTATAAATGTCACCCGATGAATTTTGGACATCTATATTAAACATACTACCTCTATTTTTTTATTGAATAATTTCCTTGTATATTAATTATATTCTTACCAGCTTTTTGCTTACCAATATTAAATCCATTATTTTGTATATAATTTTTAGGATTCAGGATAATTTCTATATCTTTTCTATTTTCATTAATCCATTCTTTAATTTTTTCATTTATAATAGGATTATATTTATCTCCTATGATGTTTTTAAATAAAAATTCGATATTTTTAAAAGGCTCTTCTGAATATTGAATCTGATTTTCAGAAATAATTTTAATAAATTTATCAATATCGTTATATTCCTTAATAAAAGGAATAAGTTTATCTTTTAATTTTTTCAGTGGTAATTTCTTTATTAAATCGTAAGAAGCATTTCCTAAAACTCCTGAAGCAATAGAAATCCCACAAAATTTTATAATTTCTAATAAAATATTTTGTTCCATATATTTTAATTCTCCTCATATAAATATTTATCTAATTCTGTTAAATCATATTCAATTTGTCTCTTTATAATAAGTTCAGAAAAAAAATTATCTGATGGATAATAACTTGAAAAGCTTTCGTAGTTATTTAATAAATATTCTAAAATCTTAATTTGATAATTTTTTGAGTCTTCAAAAATTATATCTAGTTTATTGTCTTTTTTTAGCCTTTCAAATAATATTATATTACAAATAGATTGAACAATTTGAGATTTTTTATATTTTTCTTCCAGTTTACAAATAATACCCCTTAACCACCCATTTTCTATTATTTGTTCATAACTTATAGGGTAAAAATATTTTAATCCTTCGTCCCTTTTTTTTTCAATTTCTAACAGTGTATTTTTAGGCATTTCAATCTTTTTTCTTTGAATATCTTTTATTTCATCTTTATTTTTAAAAGATATTAATACAGAATTTCTAGGAATATTATTTTCATCATAAAAATTAAATTTATCTTTATAAAATGATATATCTATAATTTTTTTTATAGTTCCATTAACACCAATAGCTACTCCAACTTTTATCTTTTTATTTTTACTTTTTTCTTTAAATAATTTATAATAATTACTAATCTTATCAAAATGTTTGAATTTTATACAATTTAGAACTATAGGCTCAACCCAATCTTTTAAATATTTTGGTATCATCCTTTCTATAAATAAGGATTCATTTTGATAAAAACAAACAGTATAACCGCCTGTATTTTCTTCTATAAAATCTATTGAAACAGCATCACTATTGCTATTAGACTTATTTATCCAATCAATAAAACATTCAAATAATTTATTTGAATTTTCTTCATGTTCAAAAGCAAAACATATTTGTTCTGGTAGATTTGTAAATCTATCAAAAAAATAACATATTGCAAAACAATTAGCTTTATCAAAATATTCAATAAAATCCATATTACCAATATACATAACTTTTTGTTTAATACCATATTCAAATCCCAAATTATACAATATCTTATTATGCATTTCTGCTCCTTCTGATAAAATAATAGAGATATAAATTTAATAAAATTTTATTTTATAGTCAAGAATTAAATTTTTATTACAGAAAATAATAGAATAAAAATCATTAGTTAAATATTGACAAGATTTTGAATTGTATTATTCCATAATTATATCGATAAATTCTGAAACTGTTAGAATTGGTATATGAAAATTATTTTTTACTGATAATATATGTCTATCACCTGAAATAATATAATCACTTTTTGATTCAATAGCCAATGATAAAAAAACGTTGTCTGTAATATCTTCTTTTATGAGATCAATGTTATTGGCAATTTTTATACATTGAGAAATTGAAATGTAATCTTTAATGATATTGTTAATCTCACTATTTTTTAATTTAAACTTTTCATATTTTAAAACTCTTTTAAATTCTCTAATCGTTTCTTTAGAAGAATACAAAAATAAGTTTTTATTTTTAACATATTCAATCACAATTCTAGGTTTACCACCAAATAAATACCCAGAAATTAATACATTCGAATCAAAAACAACTTTCAATTATTAATTCCTCTTACCTCATGTACAATATCATCTATTTCTTTTTCTGAATAATTTTTAACATTTCTTTTTTTTAATTTAGTTTGAATATCAGAAAAAATATTATCTTTTTTATCTTCAATAGGAATAATAATTATTTCAACTTTTTTGTTCACAAATTTTTCTAGTCCATTTATTGTAAGGGATTTACTATCCAAATCAACCACATATCTTAACGCTTCCATAGAATTTACCTCTTTAAACAAAATATAATAGAATCTGATAAATATAGCAATTGTTTTTATTTAAATTTGGCAGAAATTCATTAAACTCTTCAAAACCAGAAAAAACAAGGTGAACAAATCCAATCAGGACAACTTCTTGCTTTGGTTAAGAAATAAGAAGTTTTGATTTTAATATATTCTGTCCCCATATATATGATGGAGTTTACAATTTTGGAATATAATATATTTAAAAATTCAATAATTTTAAAACCTATCGAGTGTTTAAACATTCTACCTCAGGAAATCTTTTTAAAAATTTGTAATCAAACTCTTCAAATCCAGCAAAAATAAAAGTATTAATTTCTTCTTCGTCAAAAAACTTTTGTAATAAATTGATTTGTTTTTTAAAAATTTCTTTTTCGTTAGAGAAAAAAACAAAATCAATAGAATAATTATCAAGCAAAGTTTCAAAATATTTTTTTGGAATATTTGGTTTTACAAGAATATTTAAAACTTTTGAAAAACTAAAAGACGAAAAATAATTTATTGATTCTCTATAAAGATCATAAAAATTTTTGTAAGAGGCAAAAATATCATTTAGTGATTGTAAAAAACTAAAATCTATTTTCTTTGTAGAATATATATAGGAAATATGAAATATTTCTGGGTTTTTAATAAAAAATTGGTTAAAAAATGTCAATATTTCTTGATAACTAAAATTATCAATCAAAATCAAAGAACAACTCTTATAATATGGAGTTTCTAACAAAATTTGTAAATCATCATTATTTTTTATTATATAAAACTCTTCTTTATTCTCAAAATAAAACTCTTCAATATAAGAAAAGTCTTTTTCTTTATCAAGGTAGAGATAAACATTCTTTATATCGTTAAAATTCATTTTATTGGTTTTTATTGCAAAATACGGACTCTTTTTTTGAAAAATATAGTTATTATTAATAAATTCTTCTTTTAAATCTGTGCTATGTAGCAATTGCAAATGATAAAAATTGCAATAATTTAGTAAATTAGCCTCATCCAAATAATCAATGGTTTTTGTAAGGTCTAAATAACTTTCGTCTGGGAAACCAACAATAAAATCAATTATTGGAGTAATGCCAGCCTCAAGCAATTTATAACTAAACTCCTTGAAACTCGAATTTTTACTTTTTCTATTAAGATTTGTAAGATTTTCTTCTTTTAGGGTTTGCACTCCAAATTCTATACAATTAAAACCAGATTCTTTTAAAAGATTGATGTCAAAATCATCGAGTAACTCAATTCGCAGTTCGCCAAAAATTTTAAGTTCATTATTTTTAGTTTTTTTTATATATTCAAGATATTTTCTAAAATTGGCTTTATTTCGATTTAGAGTAGGAGAAAGCAAGTAAAACTCAGTGACATTCTTAGTTAGAAAAGTATCAAAAACTTTGGTAAACTTATCAAAATCAATTTCTGTAATCGCAGTACGAGACTTTCCATAAGCACAAAATTTACATTTGAAGGGACAGCCACGCTCGATCTCGATGTATGCAAGTTTATCAAAGCTATATTGGTTTGACAAGGTGGAATATTCTACAATAAAATCATTAAAATTAATTGGGCAATTGTTCACGAAAACTCGTTGTTCCTTGAGGCTCTCAATATTGTTCTTTGCCTTTATTAATATTTGCAAAAAAATATTCTCACCCTCTCCTACAACAAAAATATCGAATGATCTGTTATCCAAAAGTTCTTTGTTATCAAACTGAATCTCTGGACCGCCAGTAATTGTTGTGATACCAAAAGTTTTTAAAACACTAGCAATCTGGATATTTCTATCAATATTCCACAAATACGAAGAAAAACAAACAATATCTGGCTTATATGACATAATTTCAGATATTATACTTCTATTGTTAAGTCTATCGATTATATCTCTCGAAAGTTTTATGATTTGAATGTCTTTTATTTGTTGGGTCAAAATTAGAGACTCTATGTATTCGGCAAATAATTGATGATTGCCTTTTTGATATTTTTGGTAAAATTCTGGTAATGGTAGGTTTAAAATTAGAACTTTCATTGGGTGAGAATATTAAAAATCCCAAAAAAAGTCAATGGTGTAATTTCTTATTTTAATTTTCTTAGAATAATATATTCAGATTCATTATATCTATTAATAACTTCTCCAATAAGTTCTCCTCCAATTTTCAAATACAATTTCAATTTTTCCTTATTACAAGTAGCAATATAGCATTCATACCCAAGTTTACTCAAATAAGATTCGTATTCTTTTCTAAAATTAAATCCTAATTCAAATGGATTTTCACCTGTTTTATCATTAATAAAAAGAATAATACCTTCAATACATTTTGCAGAGATTGGAAGATTAAAATCTTTTGAAATATCTTTAACTTGCATGATTTCCATATTCTTGTTTAAAGCAATTCCAGCAATAATTTTATTATTTTTCTTAACTGCATATATTATTAAATCAGAATATGGAATTTTAGGACGAGCTTTTTTATCTTCTATAAAATATTCATTAATTATATATTTATCTGGATGTCTTTCGACAAAATTATAATATATATTTTCTTCAAATTCTTTTAAATCATCATTACTTTCTAAAATTAAAAATTGAAGATTTGAATGAGCATTCATAATTTGTTTTCCTTTTTGTATTAAATATTTTTATTTATAGCATATATCATTATAAAATCAATAATTTTTTTTACACTCGATTTTTAGAATTTTAAAGACTATAATCAATTAATTTATTAAAAAAAACAATAATTTCCAATCTCATTCGTCATAATAAGTATATACCAAAAAGTTCTTGGTTTGTCGCAAATTCAAAAAGTTAAATACAGTAATTGTATATAGTTATATGATTTAATCTGTGTCAATCCGTGACAATCTGATTAATCTGTGTTATATAATGAGAGGAAACAGGTAAAAAATGGACTTAATAATGAAAAAAAATAACCTTGTGGATAAATTGGAAGCTTTTTTCAAAAATGAAAATGCTAAATTAAAGCTATATATAAAAAAAACGGTTTATTATATTTCAAATTCTGAAATTGAAGATTTGGTTAGTTCTATTTATCTTGGAATACTCGAAAAAATAAATCTAAATGTGGAAATAGAAAATTTAAGTTCTTATATTTATGCTACGACAAAAAATAAAATAATAGATAATTTTAGAACTGCTAAAAAAACTGTTTCTTTCGATGAAAAGAATTCTAATGAACTTGAGTTAAAAGATTTGATTGCAGACCTTAGGATAAATTTAGAAGACGAAATTGAAAAAAAAGAATTATTAAAACATCTATATTTAGCAATAGGCGATCTTAGTGAAAACGAAAAATCAATAATAATCGAGCAAGAGTTTAACAATAAATCATTTAAAGATTTATCAAAAAAATGGAATATTCCAATCGGTACATTACTTTCTAGAAAAGCAAACGCTTTAAATAAAATAAAATTATATTTTAAAAAAAATTATGGAGGTAAATTATGAGTGATGTTACTCAACAAACAAAAAAACATTATATTCCTTTTGTGGGAAAAATATTTTTTGGAATAATACTTGTTATTATTCTAGCGGTAGTCTTAGGTATCGTGGTAATGCTAATATGGAATTATCTAATGCCAGACCTTTTTGGGTTAAAACAAATTAATTATTTACAAGCAATACTTTTAGTTCTTCTTTGTAAAATACTATTTGGTAATTTTCACCACAAAAAATACCACGACCATCATAAAAAATATCATAAATTCTGGGATAAAAAGGGAGAAAATAAATGCAAGGATTTTGTAAACGATATTTCTGATAATAAAAAAGATTAATGTTAAGTTATCTTTACACTGAGAGAATAGGATAAAACTCTGTCTCTCGGTTGTAAAACATATATTTTTATTACTTACTATGTATTTTTGTATAACATAAGGAAAAATTACATGAATAAAAAGATTTTATTTTTACAGATTGGTTTTTGGGCTGGTGCTATTTTTGATGCAATTATGGTTCCTCTTTTTCTTTTTCCTAAGCTTGCCAGTTTTATATTAGGCATAGATAATTCAAATCCTGATATTACAACCAGATATATAATGAATGTTGGAGCTGCATTAATGGCTGGTTGGACTGTTTTATTGATTTGGGCAGCTCTAAAACCAATTGAACGAAAAGGAATTGTATTATTAACATTATTTCCTTTAGCAGGAATTATAGGCTCTGGCATATCCTTATATATTTCCAACGGTATCCAACTTGATAAAATATTACCTATCTGGATAGGACAAGGCATACTATTTATAATTTACTGTTTTAATTATTTTAATACAAAAAGTATTAAATATAACTAAACACTTCTAAAATGTCAATTAGACAATGATCTTAAGCCCATTGTTATCAAAAATTAGATAAAGAATTCATTTACCATTTTTAGCAATACATATTAATTTTTTTTAACACGAAGGACACAAAGTTTACAAAAAATCGGAGAATATCTGATTAATCAGTGTTATATTTTCCCAATTTTATAATCCAAATCCAGCTTTTATGAATTTTACACCCCAAGAGATTGTAATTAGACCAAGAATTGTAGAAATTACTTGAATTGTTGTTATCCCAAGATATTTGTAAATTTTTGAAGAAAAATGTAGTAAGAGGAAAGAAAAAACTAATACAACAGCTATTGCAATTGCTGTTTGTAGTCGTCCATAATCTGTTACAGAAACTATTATTGTTGTGATAGCGGCAGGTCCAGTCAAAAGAGGAGTGCCTATAATCGCAGCAATTGCCTTGCCCGAATTATTCTTTAAATTGTCTGTGTTTGCTATTGGTTGTCCCAAAACCATTTTTATACCAAGAATCCCAAGTATAACCCCAGCTGATGCTTTAAAATCGCTCATCGTAGTTGCAAATAAGGTTAGAACACCATTCCCAAAAATCAAAAAAGCATAAGAAATAATAGCAGCAACCAAAACAGCGAAAAATGCAGTTTTTGTCCTTTCCTTTGCCTCCATATCTTTAGTCGCAATAAAAAATACAGAAAAACTAATAAAAGGATCAAAAATAACAAAAAATAGTACAATTAATTGAAATAAATTATCAAACATAAGCCGCTCTAAATATAGTTTAAATAATTATATCAGAAATGGTTATAAATATCAATCTCTATTTAATAAAAAAAAGCCAGATTTGACTCTGGCTTTTAAAAACATTCTACCTACTAAACAAATTTTTTGTTAAATAATTTTGATATAATTAACCCCCAACCAAGGCTTGAGAAAAATATAGTTGAAATAGAACTTATAAATGGGATAAAAGTAAGTATTGCAAAGAAAATAAATCCAAATAAGAAATGGAGAAATCTTTTTGAAAAATTCCATTTAAAAACATCAAATAAAAATTGTCCAAATAATGTAACTCCAATTACTTGAGTTACAAAAAGAATTGGAAAACCTGAGAGTAGAAGGATTATACCAAGTGGGAATGTTATACCTGCAAAAAGTAATATTATTACAACCACTGGATAAATAAAGAATGGAATTAATCCCCATAAACTTGTAAACCAAAATTCTTTTCGAGTCTTTTGTTCTTCTAATATATTTAATGAAGGAAACACTAATAATAGTGCTCCACCTATTAAAAATGACAAAATCCAAAGAAATGTAAAACCTAACATAATAAAAAAGAATACTTTTTTAAACGGTGGTGGTTTTGGACCTCTATAATGTTCTGTAAATTGAGTTTTGCCATTTACTTTTGATTGTTCTAACTCAGAAATTTTACTTCTTGATCTGTAATCCAAATCTCCATTGATTTTACCGTTATCGGAAATGTACAGTTTGCCTACTGTAAGTTTTAAATTGCCATTTACCTCATTTGATATAGTTAGGTTTTCAGATGCACAATAAATATTACCATTAACCTTACCATTAATTCTAAAATTTGAGGAAGCAACAAACAAATCTCCATCAATCACAGATTCTTTATCTATATTTACAGAATCTCCTGCAATAAAAATACTTCCGTTCACAGTTCCTCTAATTTCTATATTTTTTCCTATTGCAACTAAATCATTAGGAATATTTTGGTTTATCTCTAAGTCTTGCCCAACCGCAACAATACCAGACCTGATTTTACCATTAAAAATAAAATTCTTACCGACAAAATAAATGTCATCAGCACTGCCACTAAATTTTAATCCCTCACCAACAAAAATGTAATCAGTTTCAAAATTTTTGTCTTCAATGATCTCTTGTTTACCTACTTTAACCTCTGTTCCAAAAAGACTAAAACTAAAGATTAAAGCTAAAATTGTAAAAATAAAAATTCTTTTGTTCATATTAAACCTCCATAAATTATATTAACTTAAATATATATATTTTTTAAAAAATATTCTACCAAAAGAATATGAGTGGTTTTTATTTAGTGTTGAATGGCATCATTGGTAAGTTAAATGGAAAAATTTAGTCGTTTAAATTATGCTTTGTTTGTCAAATATATGTTGTTTTAACTATTGTAAGTTTAAAAAAATGAGTTTTTGGTCTGTTACCAAAACGACATAGTATTTTTTTTGACGCCAAATTTTTTACATTAATTTTTTAAAAATCATTTACAAAATCAATATTCACCCTAACTAAATTTAATCCAACATTCATGTTATTAATTAATTTTTCTTTTTGCGTCCTTCTTAATTTTTGAATTTCTTTTTCCCTTTTTAACGCCTCACCAACAGTCTCAAATTCTTCAAAATAAACTAAACTAACAGGAGTCCGTCCCCTCGTGTATTTTGCACCTTTACCCGCATTATGTTGACTAATCCTATTCTCCAAGTCTTTGGCTGTCCCCGTGTAGTAAGTGTCGTCGTTACATTTTAATATGTATGTGAAAGGCATTTGTCCTCCAAAAACTCACCCCATTATTGGTTTAATTATATTAGTCTATGATAACATACCCCTCTCTTTGGCTAAAAAGAGGGGTAGAATTGTTTGTCAAGTATTTCCCCTCTTTTTTGTAAAGAGAGGGGGATTATTTTAACCAGCAAAATGAATATTCTATCCGCTAAGGGGGTGAGTTTATTAATCAATACCTAAACTCATCCCTAATAGCACATTTTATCATTAGAGAATATTTTTTATCTTCTTGAGAATATTGTTCTAATAGCTTTATCATTCTAATTCTTTTTTGATTATTTTCATCTAAATCTAATATAGATTGATAAAGTTCTTTACATATTCTATAATATTCAAGTTTATCCTCATTAATAAACGGTCTATCAAGCCCTGTTCTTTTGATAGTCTCTTTGCCTTTTTGATTGCCATTTTTTGCTCTAATACTTGTACCATAAAATTCAATATAATCCTCTGGGTCTTCTTTAGCAGGATTTATAATTAATGGCTCTTCTTTTGTAATATCATCTTTATAAGACATTGCTCTTTTTGAAGGGTCTTTTAATGGAAAATAATTTTTTTTATAAGACGAATTACAAGTTGGGCATGACAACAACAAATTATCCCAATCGTATGCAAGCCAATAATAACCTGGTTTTGTTAATTGTTTCTCATTTTGATCTTGTTTATAACCACGTTTGGGTCTATAATGCTCAATATGACCAAATTCAATTTTTTGTTCACAAAAACAGCATTTATTAAACTGTATTTCTCTTAATTTCTTTTTTATTTCTTCATTTCTATAAATTTTATCATCAAATTTAAACTTTATTTTACCATTCTCATACTCTTTTATTAGATTTTCAGTCTCATCTTTACCCTTTGTTTGTAGAATATTTGGAATTTCATTAGGTTTATCAATTTTTACCATAATTATTCCTTTAATATCTCAGAAGCTTTCAATAGTAGATCAATTGTATCTTGATTTCTATTTTTATCAATAATTATTGGCAATTCATCGAGTTTTTTACCGATTTCTTCAAGTTCTTTTTTATCTTCTTCTGATAACTCTTGTTTTTGCAATATTTCATTTTTGCGTTTAATAATTTCATCATATTTATATGATCTCGCACTATCAAGATCAAACAAATCGCTTGTTATTATCTGGTCAATCCGCCATTTATTAATTTCGTTGCTATTTTTTTTGTTATATATTTTAACCTCGTCGCCCTCTCTTCTTAGTAAAACGATGTTCGCATTTTCTGCTGACTGGACAATCAAAGGGCTATGGGCAGTAACAATAAACTGTGTTTTTTTAAAAATATTTGATAGATAACTCATTATTGATTTTTGCCATTTTGGGTGAAGGTGCAAATCAATCTCATCAACAAGAACAACCGCTGGCTCTTCAAGTGGATTGTCACTCTCTGGATACCTCTCAAAAAGTTTATTTGCAAGGTCAACCATCCATCCAATCATAGTTTGATAACCAAGACTCAATCCCCTAATATTAACCCAACCGTAGGGAGTTTTAAATTCAACTTTTGGTCTCGTATTTTCTTTTGTCACATTTTTTATCTGTATATCTTCGATTTCTGGTAATAATTTAAGTAAAATTTGTTTTATCTTCTCAAACTTCTTTTGGTAGAATATTTTTACCTCATCATCAGCACTTTTTATAGAATAATCAGTTTGCAAAAGCCATTCTTCAGCATTAATTAATTTTACATCATTTGAGAATAGGGACTCAACTGTATTTTCATCAGATTTTTTTTCGGATAAAGGAGAATAGTTGTAAGTTCGTGAGGCGGAATAGGCGAATATTAGGAGATTTTCATAAAAACCAAAATCTTTTTCTTTACCTATAAAATCATAGGAAAAATAAATATCAAAAATATTTTTTTTATAATTATTAAAATTATAATTATTAAAAATAGAAGCTTTTATATAAAAATTTTTATCCAATTCATTACTTATTGTTTGGTTAGGTAAATAATCTATTGATAAATTTCCATCTTTATGAGTATGTTGTATTTCTTCTGGTTCAAAAGACCCCAAACATTTCAACAAAGTTGTTTTCCCAACCCCATTATCCCCAAGTATTACTGTCCACATTGCAGGGTTACCATTGCCATCAGATAAATCAAGAGTTTGTCTTTCTTTAAAACAAAGGACATTTTCAACCGTTAAATCAAGAAAATAAACGCCTTTATTATTCCCATCATTAGTTTTTAAATCTTTATCCTCTGTCATAAACTATCCTTATTTTAAATAAAAATCACAATTTTTATAATTCAATTTTCCCTACAAGTCAATAATTTTATCCAAAAGAAAAATAAATCTATAAGCATAAAAAAGTTTTTAGTGTTTCTGTAAAATTCTATGGCTAAGCAATTAGTCTTCAATAAAGATTTTCAATTTTTAAATATTTTGATTGATTTTATTTTAAACTAAGATTAGAATATTTCTAATCCCTTTTTATACTTTTGCAAAACAGGTGATAAAATTGTTTAACAAAAAAAACTTTTTACATAGAAATTATCTTTACATTAATAGATATAGAGAAATAATTAGTATTCTCATAAAATATGGGTTTAATGAATTTGTTTATGCAAATAAATTAACAAAATACTTAAATTTAGGCACAAAGGGTTTAAAAAAGAAAAATAAAAATAAAATTCAATACACAAGTTCAGAGCGAATTAGAATGGTTTTTGAAGAATTGGGACCTACTTTTATAAAGTTTGGACAAATAATTTCAAATAGACCTGATTTAGTGCCAGACGAACTTTTAATAGAACTCGAAAAACTTCAAGAGGCAGTTCCTCCGTTTCCTGCTGAGTATTCTATAAAAACAATAGAAAGCGAACTAAAAAATCCAATTAACATTTTGTTTAGAGAATTTAACCCCGTACCAATAGCATCTGCCTCGATTGCTCAAGTTCATAAAGCGATTTTGCACAGTGGAGAAGTCGTAGCAGTCAAAGTCCAGAGACCAAATATTTCACAAATAATTGAGACGGATATTGAAATAATGTTTTTTATTGCAACATTGATAGAAAAACATATTCATGGGCTTGATATTTTAAATCCAACAGGTATTATAAAAGAATTTGAACGAACTATAAAAAAAGAAGTTGATTTTAGAGTTGAAGCCTCTCATATTGAACATTTTTTTGAGAATTTTAAGAATGATTCTAATATTTATGTGCCAAAAATTTATAGAAATTTTTCGACAAAAAAAGTATTGACTATGGAATTTATAGATGGTGTGAAACTTTCAAATATTAATTCTTCTAATTTTAGCATCAATCCTAAACTTATTGCAGAACGAGGAGTAGATGCAATATTAAAACAAATTTTTAATCATGGATTTTTTCATGCAGACCCACACCCAGGTAATATTTTGATATTGAAAAATAACACTATTTGCTTTTTGGATTTTGGAATGATGGGTGCATTATCAAAAAATCATAAAGAGCAGCTTGGTAATATTATTCTCGGTATAGTCTATAAAGACTCAAAAAGAATAACAGATAGCGTTGAAAAGATTTCAGAATCCAGAAAAATAGATAATAAAGAGCAGGTAGAAGTCCAAATATTTGAATTACTGGAAGAATTTGCATTTCTTCCATTAAAAAATATCAATATGGGAGATATTTTAAATAGATTGATTGTTTTGATAATTTCTAATAAGATTAAAATTTCTCCAAATTTCTATCTCTTGATTAAGGCTTTGATTACAGCAGAAGGTGTTGGTAGAAAATTAAACCCAGATTTTAACATAATCAAGCATATTGAGCCATTTGCAAGAAATATAATACTTGATAGGCTAAATCCATTCAATTTAGCCGAAGAAGCGTATTTTTCTGCAAATAATTATGCGATTTTATTTAGGGATTTACCAAAAGACTTAAAAGATATTCTTGAACAAATAAAAAATGGAAAAATAAAAGTTGAGTTTGAACATAGAGGCGTTGAACCAATAATTAGAAAATATTTCCAGATTACAAATCACACGATTTTAGCAATAATTTTATCTGCGATTATCATCGGTTCATCGGTAATAATTCACTCTGGCATTTCCCCAAAACTTTACGACATCCCCTTAGTCGGCATCATAGGCTTTTTGGGAGCAGGAATTCTTGGCGTCTGGCTTATAATTGCAATATTAAGAGATGGTAAAAAGTAGAGAGCATATGAAAAAATTATTTATTTGTTGTTTAACTTTATTTTCCATATATTAAATCAATTTTTTTATTTTCTCTAACTTTTTTTATTGCATCTTTAAAAGATTGTTCTGGTGATTTTTCTATGAGAATATTTTCAACGTCTTCTTTTGAACTAAAATCTTTTCCGGTTAGTAATTTTTCTAATGGATAAAGCCAAAAACTAAATCCAACGGCACATTTTTTTATGCCGAGTTCTCTAAAAAGTAAATCATACCTTCCACCAGATACAAGAGGTGTTTCTACACCTTTTGAGTAAAGATGAAAAATTATTCCATTATAGTAATAATTTAATTTTGACAACTCAGATAAATCAAAGGTAATTTGTTCTTTATACCCTAAAGAATAGAGAATTTTACCAATATTTATCAAATTATCCAAGAAAGGTTTAGTTTTTTGAGAAAAACCTAAATTTTCTAACTCAGAAAGGCTTCCTATAAAAGTAGAAGCCAAAAGGCAATCATTTTTTATATCTTCTGATAAATTATTTTCATCTAATAAGCGTAAAAGAGTTCTTTTATCTCTCAATCTTATAGCATCGAGTATTTTATAAAGATTTTCTTTTGGTAAAGACTCTAATAGGTTTTGATAAAAAGAAACATCCCCTATATGCAGAATATAGTCATTTATTTCTAATAAAGGTAAAGATTCTAATAAAATAGATAATACTTCAATTTCTTGATATGTAAAATTGTCACCAACTATTTCACAACCAATTTGATAGTATTCATGCAATGAGTCGGATTTTTCATACCTCATTACTGCATCAGAGTAATAATATTTTAACATATCGTTATTATCTGCAATTCGTGAAGCAATAAGTTTTGCAGCAAACAAGGTTATATCATTTCTTAATAAAATCACCTCTCCATCTTTATCAACGAATTTAATAGTATTTTTCCTCAATTCGTCAGAAAATATTGGAGAATATACATCAAAATAGTCTATAATCGGCGTTTCTATTGGAAAAAAGCCCCATTTCTCAAAAAAATTAGACAAAGTTTTTTCTATGCTATTTCTTAAAATAGCTTCTTCTTTATAAAAGGGTTTGCTTCCTGGCGGTGTATGTAAAAATTTTGTTTTTTTATTCATGTTTTTTTGTATAACTTTATTTTTGTTTTATGTCAAGAATTTTTTTGGGGGTTGACTTTCTTTATATTAAATTTTAAAATAGTAAAATAAATTAAGATGAATTTTTTGTATATTGTTATTGGTTAAAAAATAAGTTTTGGGGGGTGCGAATTTTATTTTTTGCAAAATTAAGCAGATTTAGTTTTGATAGCATTTTTAACTTCGTCCCATCTATTGCTTAAATAATGACATCGGATTTGTAATACACAATGAGCACCTTCTTTTTCCCATTTCATCCCATTCCTTTTTAATCTCAATTGAACCAGTTGTTTACATGTTGCCTCAATAATTCCACTGCCTATTGGATAACCTTTTTCTTCAAAACTCTTATACTGCATTTTTTCTTCATTCTTTTTAAAATAATCTATTTCAGTTTGCACCTTTATTAAATTGCTTACATTTTCATAGATATTTAATTCTCTAATTTTTAATTCAATTTCTTCTTCAAGTTCTTTTATCTTACCATCATATAATAAATTAGAACATTTTTCAGCAAAAATATTACCTTCTTTACCATCTCTATTACCATACAAAAGTTCAATAATATTATATATATGCTCTTTTGCATGATACCAATCAATTATTTTAATACTTCTTGGAAATTCTTTATTTGCCAATTCCCAAATCCATCTCGCTCCATCTCCAATTACAATTAGCTCTTTTGCTTCCAAATAATTTCTTTTTCTTGCTTCACATTTCATTCTATTACCAAATGTTTCACTATCTTCAATTCTACTCACAAATGTTTTGTTTTTACTTTTTAACTCAGTTTTACCTTTTTCAACTTCATAAATAACCCCACTTTTTACCTCTTTCCATCCTTCATAGGTGTTTATCATTGCCCCATCCATTGAAATTACCAATTTATCTATTATTTTCTTTGAACTCATATATTCATAATCAGTTTTTATAGCATTTTCTTCATTTTTAACTAATTTTCTTCCTATTTCTTTTGTTATTTTTTGTATTTCTGATGTTGATACATTTATTTTTGAAAATCTATTTAAAAGTTCTTTAGTTTTTTCATATGGTTCTTCACAACTACCATAACATATTAAATCTTTTACTTCTGGAAAACACATATCTTTAAGAAAACTATATTTATTTTCAATTGGATAAAAGCCAGTATTTTTCTCTTTTGAATAATAATATGCTCTCTTTAATGTTATATTTCCTAAAATAGTTATGTAATTCTTTTCTAATAATCCATTATATCTATATTCAACTTCATTATCTTTTATTATTGAACCTTCAAAGCCAGTTCCTATTGTTTCTGAAAACCATGACTCTAAAAACTTTTGTCCTAAAAAAAACATTTTTTCTTGTACAATAGTTGATATATCCTCAATTGATGAAGATTGCATTTTTTTCAATTCATTAAATATTATATAAAAATGATTGATAAAATTTTCAAAATTGTTTAATTTATTCATTGGCAGCTCCTATTGTAAATTTTGTATATATTTCTCTCAATTTTATTATATCAAAATTTATGGAGCTGCTTAATTTTTATTTTTTGCAAAAAATAAAAATTGCACCCGACCAAAAGCCAGTTTTATCAATCAATCAATCAACGAAATTGATAAACTAAGCCAATTGTTAAACAAAAAAATAAAATTCTTATAATTTTTTATATATTTGTAATTACCATTCCCCAAAATAGAATAAAAATTACAAATTATAATTAGGATGAGCGAAACGACTAAGTTATCTTAGCTTATAATATCTAACATCTATGGCTAATTCCGATTAAGTCTTTATAATCAATTTTTTTATCGATTAAATATTGATCAATGCCAGTATTAATTTTACTAAAAATTTCAGTACCTTCGTATAAAATGCCAGTACCAACGCCATAAAGAGTTGCACCTGCCATGATAATTTGTAAAGCATCTTCTGTTTTTGTAATACCACCCATTCCTATAATAGGGATTTTTACATTTTTATATATTTCATAAATACATCTAATGGCAATAGGTAAAATCGCAGGACCACTAACTCCACCAGTTTTATTACTCAATTTTGGTTGAAACGTGTTTATATCAATCAACATACCAGGTCCAACAGTATTTATCGCTGTTATTCCATCCGCCCCTACATCCTCACATGCTTTTGCAATAAGTCCAATATTTGGGAAATTTGGGGAAAGTTTTACTAAAAGTGGTAAATTTGTTAATTTTCTTACATAATTAACAACTTCTGCCGAAGTCTCTCTAGAACTTGAGAATGGAAGCCCAAATTCACTATGAACATTTGGGCAAGAAATATTTAATTCAACTATGTCAACAACGTTTTTATCGAGCAATAAAACAGTTTCGCCAAACTCTTCTTTTGTTCCACCAAAAACAGATGCAATTATTATTGAGTTAGAATTTTGTCTTAAAATTTTCAACTCTTTGTTTGAGTTTTCTGCACCAGTAGAAGAAAGCCCAACAGCATTTATTATTCCTTGTTCAAAAACCTGAATTATTGGATTTGGATGACCTTTTCTAATATTTTTAGAAATTGATTTACAAGTAATGCCACCAGCACCTGATTTTGCAACCTTAGCCATTGACCAGCCAGTAACACCTATTATCCCAGAAGCCAAAACACCATTTTGAGGAAACTCAATTTTACCAAATTTTATCTTTGCCATGTATTTACCTCTTTTAAATACTAAATTTTTAATTAATTAAAAATTCAATTGGTTGCCAACTATTATTTTTTTCTGTAATATCATCAAAATCTAAAGGTTATAAATCATTTAATCAATTCTGAAATAACTGTTGTTTCTTTTTCGCAATAATAACATCTTACAATTGTCGAATTTTCGTCAAATCTTTCCACAATAAATTTTGTATCGCAATCTCTATAATTATTTGTTACACATGTTGGATTTGGACATTTGATTATAGAGTTAATAACACTTGGCATTTCGATTTTTCTTTTTTCAATAACTTTATTGTCTTTAATTATATTTATTGTTGCGTGTGGAGAAAAAAGAGCGATTAAGTCAGTTTCTGTTTTGTCAAGATAAACATTTTCAAACTTAATTATATCTTTTTTGCCAGTTTTTCCAGAATCAAAATTTATTCCAATAGAAACTAATCCTTTATCTCTAATGCCAAGTATATCGATTATTTTTAAAGCCATTGTTGGTACAATATGATCTATAACTGTCCCATTCTCAATTTTAAAAACTCTGTAATGTTGATCACTCATTGAATTGCTCCTGTCACTAAACCAAGTATTGCCTGTCTTACTGGTATTCCATTATGTGCTTGTTCAAAATAAATTGCATTGTCAGTCTTATCAACAGAATCATCAATTTCATCAACACGGGGTAAAGGATGCATTATTTTGATCTTTTTATTTAATTTATCAAGCACTTCAAGGTTAATTTTATAACTTCCTGCAACTTTTTCGTATTCTTGTAAATCGCCAAATCTTTCTCTTTGTATTCTTGTTACATAAAGAATGTCAAGGTCTTGCCCCACATCAAAAATATTTTGTGTTTCAGTGTACTTAATGCCTTTATTTTCCAAATATTGAGCATAATGGATTGGCATTTTTAATAATTCGGGCGAAATCATAAATAATTTTACATTATAAAAAGATAATGCCATAGAAAGTGAATGTACCGTCCTTCCATATTTTAAATCGCCAAGAAGTCCTATGTTTAGACCATCAAGCGACCCAAATTGTTCTTTTATTGTGTACAAATCAAGCAATGTTTGAGTTGGATGTTGATTTGACCCATCGCCTGCATTTATTATAGGAATTTCTGTAACATCAGCTGATGCTCTTGCTGCCCCCTCAAAAGGATGTCTAATAGCTATCACATCGCAATACCCAGAGATAGTCTTTATGGTATCCTTTAGGGTTTCTCCCTTTTGGGTAGAAGAACTTTGTGGGTCTGCAATACCAAAAAAATTACCACCAAGTAAAGTCATAGCGGCTTCAAAAGAGAGGCGAGTCCTTGTTGAAGGTTCAAAAAAAAGGCTTGCTAATACTTTTCCTTTTAATGAGTTAGAATGCCGTCCTTCTTTTACTTCAGATGCCTTTTGCAAAATATATTCAATTTCTTCTTTTTTGAAATCTCTTAAAGAGATTATATCTTTTCCTTTAAAATTCATACTTTATCATCCTTATTAATTAGAAAAAAAAAGTCCTTCTCCCAAATTATAAGGTAGAAAGACATCTAAGAATTTAAAATTTATTTTTTTAAAAAATATACAAATATTTCTTTTCATACACCAAAAGAATAAGATATTTTAGGGTTTTGGTCAAGAGTATTTTTTTTATTTTTACAAACTAAATGTAATAATAACTTCAGTGCCATCATTATTTTTTATTTCTATTTGTCCAAATATTTGTTGTACCAATGTTCTAACCAATTTTAAGCCAAGAGTTTCCACTTTTTCTATTAGAAAATTAGGTGGAAGCCCACACCCATTATCTTTCATATAAAAAAAATACTTATTTTCTTTTAAAGAAAAATTGATAATTATTTCACCTTCTTCTCTATCACAAAAGGCATACTTGATACAATTTGTAAATAATTCATTTATTATTAAACCAAAAGGTACTGCAATATCGATAGGTAGAGAAATGTTTTTTACATGAATATCAATTTTTATTCTTTTATTATTATAAGATTGCATTACACTTCTCACCAATCTTTTTATATAATCTTCAAAATCAATTTTTGAAAAATCTTTAGATTGATATAATTTCTCGTGAATTAATGCCATTGTTTTTATTCTATTTTGAATGTCTCTTAACATATTATTAGAATGTTCATCTTTTAACGATAAAGATTGCAGACTTACTAAACTTGACATAATTTGTAAATTGTTTTTTACTCTATGATGAATTTCTGCAATAAGAATGTCTTTTTCTTTTAAAGAAGATATTATATTTTCTTCAAATTTAATTTTTTGTGAAATATCGTTTATAGAAGAAATAGAACCTATAATTTCATAAGTTTCAGTGTTAAAAAATGGTGTAGAGGTTATTGATAAATATATTTTATCATTATTAGAATTAATAATAAGATATTCTTTATCAAATATTGTTTTTCCAGTATTTATCGTTTCAAAAAAAACAAGGTTATCAAAATTAATGTTTTCTTCTGTTTTTATGTCTTTTAAATCAAGGTTAAAATTTTTATATTGTTTATTTTCATATTTTTCTAATGAAAGTAATTTTTCTGCTATTGAGTTTGCAAATATTACTTTTTTTTGTTTATCAATTATTAAAATAGCATTTGGCAATGTCTCTATAATAATTTTTAAAAATTCTTCATTTTTTTTTATAATTTGGTTTTGTTTTTGGATTTTTTTTATATCGTTATTTAATACTAAGTATAATAAAAAAGTAGTAACAAAAACAAATAAAAATCCTTTAACAATAGAAAAATAAGTTATAAGTTGGGCATTTTTATTAAAAATGAATAAAAATAAAAAATCTGAGGTTAATATCCATAAACTGCCTATTATTAAGTAGAATAGAACTATTCTTAAAGAAATTATATTTGATTTGTCTAATAATTTTTTCAGAAATTTCATTATTAATATTCCTCCAAAAAATCATCTTACACTAAATTTTAATTCAATCTTAATAATTTTTTCAATATCTACATAAAAAATCGCTTTATAATTTCCAAAATTTAATTTATCAGTCACTATATTTTCAACATAATACTCATTAGGTCTAAATTCTCTTTTAGAGACTTCTATTTCTTTATAAAATACAACTTTTTCTTTATCATCTAATATTTCAAATAATCTTCTCTTTTTTTCTAATTTTATTAATTTTTTTGAAATGTTTTTTATTTGAAAATTAAACTCTGAGGTTTGAGTAAAATATTTTTTGGATATAAAAAATTGTAAGCCATTATCATTATAATAATTTAATTTTCCTGTAGATTTAGAAAAAAATATTGTTAAAACTATTACTAAAACAATATTTAGCATAGTTATACCAATGCCCATATTCCTCTTACATAAAAAACAATTTTCGGTTTTTTCTTCTTTATGTACTTTTGCAAGCCTTTCTGCTCTATTATAATGAAATTTTATTACCTTTCCATCAACATAGATTTCTTTTGGTGTATTTGGTAATTTTTTCATAAAATTACTTCCTTACCGATTAAATCAATAAAATACTCTGGTTCATAAGATTTATATCCTGATTTCTTTAAAAATTCAGCTATTTCATAAAATATTCTAATTGATTCCAACATTCCTTCTTCGCAAGAATAATCTTGTGATAATATGCCACCAAGTATTCCAGAAAGAATATCTCCAGAGCCAGCCTGTGCCAAAATTCTACAAGGGTTATCATAAATAATTACTTTACCATCTTTTGTTCCAATTGTTAAAAAACTATCTTTTAAAATAATATAACAATTGTATTTTTTTGAAACTTTAGAAACAATATCCATTGTATTTGTGTTTAGATTACTTGATTCTTCTTTAAAAAAATCCTTAAATTCTTTTGAATGTGGAGTTAAAATAGGAGGAATAGCAAAATCAGCCAAAACAGATTTGTCAAAAATACTAAAAAAAGAAGCATCAAGGATAAATTGTTTTTTTAATGAGAATATTTTTCTTATTTTTTCTATATTTTCACTATTTTTAAAAGCAAGACCAGGTCCTATAATTACAGTTTTATATTTATCAATATAATTTCCTATATTATCAACGGTGTCAACAATTAGATTTTTTGAAGACAAATTTACAAGATCAATATTTTCTTCTTCTGTAATAACTAAACCTATGCCAGACCCAGATCGTATGCTAGCTTCCCCAGAAAAAATAATCGCCCCAATTTTACCTTTACTACCACCGATAGAAATACATCCGCCTCTTGAATATTTATGAACAAAATCATTAAGTTTTTTATGTGGTTTTGCCATGTGTCTTATATAAAAATATTCATAAGAATATCCACAGTTTTTTAAGTCTAAAGATATTTTTAAATCTTTAATTTTGCCAACTTTTTTTCGAGTTGTAATATTAAAAAAATCTTTTTTCAAAAAACCAATTGAATAAGTGTAATCAGCATTCACTGAATTTAAATTTTCTGTGTTTAAACCAGAAGGAATATCTATTGAAACAATTTTTGCATCACCTTCATTAAGTAATGAAAAAATTCTCTCAATTTCTTTATCTTCTTTCAATTTATAGCCAATTCCAAAAATTCCATCAATAATTAAAGTATATGAAAATATTTTTTCTTTAAGTTCAGATATATCAATTAGATTAATATTTAATGAAGATAGAATTTCTTTTTGTTGTTCGTAGAGGGCTGATCCTGTTTTGTCCTTAAATACATAAATATCAGCAAAAATTTCTTGAAAAAATAATTTTCTTGCCAAACTTAAAGCATCTCCTCCATTATTACCAAAACCTGCTAAAATACAAATTTTTTCTTTTAATAAATCAAAGTCACAACTCAATTGATTTAATACTTTTTCAGCAGCTTCCTCCATTAATAAAACGGGTGGTATTTTGTTAAATTGAAAAGAGTTTAGATCGACTAATTTTAGTTCTTCTTTTGATAAAATATAATTGTTAGTTAACCAAAACAAAGTAAATTTCTCCATTTTTTATATAATAAGAATACACTCTTCCTGTATAAGAAAAGTACATAGACGAGGCGTATTTTATATTATAAGGGTAAGTTGCATAGATATTATCTATGAGTCTACCTCCCGAATTATAGACATATAAAATTTCGTTATTTTTATTAGCAGATGAATAAATTAAATCTTTTTGAGTAAAAAACATATTATAATTTTCATCTACACCAAGAATTGTTTCCATTGGTTTTAATATTTTTTGTTTATCACCATATAAATTTTTAATTTCTTCATTATTACTTGCAATCTTAGAAATATCAATATATTGCGGTGTTACTTTTAACATAAGTCTTTCAAATTTTTCTGTTTTTATAGAATATTTTAAGATTTTTTCATACATTGTTTCATATTTAGTAATAGACATTACATCTTTACTTTCTTTAACAAATTGACAAGTTACATAAATTTCATCTTCATAATATCCGATTTTTACATCAACAATATCAATAAGATACGAATTTTCTTTAGATGTTAAAGGTATTTTATCTTTTGTTATTTTAACTTTTTTTAAGAGTTCTCCATTTTTTGAAAACTTATATATCAAAGTACCTTCATTAAAATTTTCTTGAACAATAAGATTATCTTTTTCATCACAAGTCATATTAATAATATATCCAAAAGGAACTGTCAAAATTCCATTTTTACCTATTTCGTGAAGTAATTCTCCATTTGAATTAAATTTTAAAATCATTTCACTTCCTATATTGCCATCTTCATCTACTTTTTTATAAGAAGGTAATCTATTTATAAAATAGATATTCTTTTCAATGTCAGCAATGACAAGACCCGGAGAATACACTGGATAATCTTTATACAATTTAACAAAAATTATTTTTTCTTCTTCTGTTTTGGGGTCTTTTTCTGTTATAGTAGGTTTTAAAAGTGGATTTGATTCTTTATTAAAAATTATTAATAGAGGTTCGCCTTTTTCTGTTGTTCTTAAGATTTTGTTGTTTGTAGAATCCGATAAATAATAAAAACCATTTTTGTAAGAAATATTTATTGTGTTAGTATTTACCATTCCATTATTGTTAATAATACCAAGTTCGTTTTCTCCATAACCGATTTTCATTTTAAAAAGTTCTTCCATTGGAGATTTTTTTTGTATAACACAAGAAAATAATAAAAATAAAGTTATAAAAAATAATACTAATTTTTTCAAGTTCACATTCCTCACTATTTTTTTATTTTATTTAGCCATTCTATTAATATTTTAGAATTAGGAAATTGTAAAATATATCTATCTATCTCTTTTTTGATAGTTTCTATATCATCTTTTTCTTTTAAAATGCAAAAATAAGTATCAAAAAATTCTAATTCAATCTCTTTAGAGTTTTCAATAGATTTTAATATAAAATTTTCAGCATCCTCCAAATATTCTTTTTTAGAGTCAATTTTATATTTTTCATATAAAAGATATGCACAAAAATTTAACATATAAGGCTCATTCGGAAACTTAGTTAGCCCTTCTTTAATTATTATAAACGAATATTCTTTTTGATTTAACTTATATAGCGTATTTGCATGATAAAGATAATAAAAACTCTTTATATTTTGAGATTTAGTTATATTATCCCATATATTCTTTATTTCGTCAATTTCTCTACCTGTTAATAACATCGTGATATATTTAAAAAAAAGAGCATCTTGATTAGTCAAATCAAGGTTATAAGATTTTGTAAAGTCAATTAATGCTTGTTTATATTTTTGCCCTTCGTATTCCAAAATGCCTTTTTCAAGCCATAAAGAAGAAATATTTTGATTGTAAGATAAACCAAGATTTATATTCTCCTTTGCCTTTTCAAAATCTTTTGTAATCCTATAACATCTTCCAAGCCCAAGATATGCCAAAGGATTTGCTTTAGTTTTTTTTATTACTTGATTAAAAAGTTCTTCACTCTCTTTATAATTACCAATTTGTAATTTCAACCATGCTTTTAAATTAATAAACTCTATATTATTTTTATAGAGTTCTAAATTTTTTTCAATTTGTTTGTTTGCCTCTATATAATTTTCATTGTTTATCAACTGATGGATTAATTGAATTTCATTGTCAATTATTTTGAGATTTTTATCATAGACTATAGGAGGTGTTGTGGTTTTACATGAGAATATAAAAAAAAACAAAATTATTAATATTATATTATTATTCATAAATTTTATAACACAGGTTTTTAAGATTATTACTAAATTACACAGATTAAAATCGCGTAATTAGTAATTAAAATAATTAATTTCTATTCATAACACAGATTAGCCAGATCATCACGTATTCACCCGTCAAGCGAGTACAAGCCACAGATTAAAATCGCATAACTATTTGAATCTGTGATTTTTGACAATCCTAAACATTTCTCTATACACAAAATAAAAAATCAATTTTTTTAATTATTATCAATTTTATAATATTTGTCAAGCAATATATAACACAGATTAGCACTGATTAGAATTATGGAAATTTATTAAGTTGAATTAATATATTTGAGAAAAAACAAATCTGAAAAATCCAATATTTACAGAGATCATACATATATTTTTAATGGTATATTTTTTTAATTACTTTATAGTAAATGGACAATGGAAAATAAATATATTTAATTTTTATGATTTTTGACAAACTCAAAACTTTTTGGTATATAGTAATAATCATATTATTGCATTTAAACTATTAATCATAGATGAATTAATAATAAATTTAACAAATATACTACTTTAAGGATATTTATTATGGGGTTTACAATAAAAAAAGCGAATCAAAATGATATTGAGAAATTAATAAATCTAAGAGTTGATTTATTTAAAACTAATGGACAAATTAGTAATGAAGAGGAATATAATAAAATGAAGGAACAAAATCGAGATTTTTATACTAAAAAAATTAAAGATCAATTATTAGAAGTTTATTATATGGAAGAAAATGATTTAATTATTAGTGTTGCTGCTGTATTAATAATAGAAATGCCTCCAATAAATTTAAAAGATGATGGTTCTGTTGGTTATATTTTTAATGTCTACACAGATGAAAAATATAGAGACAAAGGATATGCAACATTATTAATGCAAAAAATTATTGAAAGTATGAGAGTAAAAAACATAAAAAAATTATTGCTAAACGCAAATCTAAAAGCATCCAAATTATATGAAAGATTTGGATTTATATTAAAAGAATATTCTATGGAATTAAAATTGGATTTATTACATAAAGTTTAGTAAGTTAAAAAAAATATTGAATTTATTACAAAAGTAATATATAATAACTTTATAGGAAACATTTTTTAGTTCGATAAAACTTAATTAGTTTAACATCAAGTAATTATATGAATTCAATTTGTGCAATTTTAAAAATTTGAGTTGTAATTTAAATCTTTATTTTTAAGGGAAAAAAAGTGACATTAATCCTAATTTTTTTTATATTATTTTTCTTTATGAGAATACTAACTCTTGTTTATTCTATTAGGAATGAAAAAAGATTAAAATCTAACGGTGGTATTGAATATGGTAAATTAAATACAATAATACTTGCTTTTCTTCATTTTGTGTTTTATATATCATCAATCACTGAAGCAATTATAAACAAATCTACATTTGATTTTATCAATTTAATAGGTTTAGTTTTATATTTATTTTCCTACGCTATGTTAATTATAGTAATTTACAATTTAAAAACTATTTGGACTGTAAAACTTATTATTGCTAAAGAACATACTATTAATAAAAATTTATTATTTAAATATATAAGACATCCAAATTATTTTTTAAATGTTATTCCAGAGTTAATAGCAATTACTCTTATTTGTAAATCTTATTATACTTTTGTTTTTGTTTTTCCTTTTTATATAATTTCACTTATTGTTAGGATAATTCAGGAAGAAAAAATAATGAAACAAAGTTTTACTAATTATTAATCTAAATAGAAAGAGTCATAAATGAAAAAATATAATTTAAAAACAGACCTAAAAAGAATATATTATATAATAATTTCTGTACTAACAATTTTAGGAATGTTTGCTTTATTTTCTCTAATATTTATTTTACCAATTTATTTAGTATCAAAATATTACCCAGCAATTTATAACATTATTTCATTATTAGTAATTTTTTTAATAATTATTTTTTTTGTGATAAAAAAGATTATTAAAATTTGGGATAAGTATAAAAAGATCAATTTTTTAATTTTGCATATTTTTACATTTTTTCTTTTACCTATTTTTATCTTTTTTTTCTTTATTCTAATAGAATTAGTTGTTTTTAGAGGTTTTTATCAATTGCTTGATTTTATTTTAGCAACGATTTTCGTAGTAGTTATAAATCTTATCTTAATTATAAGTATTCTACTCTCAAGAAGAATATTCTTTTATTTAAAAAATCATCTAAAGAAAAATGAACTTGTTATTTAACTTACTAACTCTTATCCAAAAGTAAATAGGAACATCTTTTTATCTGAAATTGTCGTTAGTGCAACATCAGATAAGAGTTGGCATGCGGCTCACGTGATGCGAGAACTGGTCGATTTTACCACGTTTTGACTTATTAATTGTATCTATTAGTTGGTTTGTATGTGTAGATGATTTATTTTATTACAATAGGTGACGATATTAATAAAACAATAAATATTAGGAGAATTTCATGAGTGAAGAAAAAAAAGAAGTATTGGCAATAATGTCAAAAGTAAAGACTTATATTAAATCTGCAGGATTAAATACATCTGGAGCAGTAGCAGAGGTATTGTCAGATAAGATAAGGGAATTATGCGATAAAGCAATAGAAAACGCTAAGAATGCAAATAGAAAAACAGTAATGGATAAAGATTTTTAATAACTTATTGAAATTACACACCACGCTTTTAAAGGTGACTTGCAAATTATTTCTGCCTAGTTTTATTAAATGATAATTCTAGTTGCAGAAATAAGTTGCAATTTAAAATTTGTTTTTAATATGATTTATAAATAAATTAGGTTTAACAATAAGAGTATAAAGCATAAAGATTGAAACTACATTAAAAACAAACCATATCTAAGTAATGCCTATGTCAAATCCTAAATCTATTGTCAAATATAAATTCTTGTTTTAATATTCCATTGACTCTTTCCTCTATTGTTTTTCTCTAATTTAAAAAAAAACAGCATTTTTATATAACAAAAAGTTGAAAATAAATAAAAAATGATATAATATAATACAGATTAACATAATTGGGTATAGATATTACACTGATCATACTTATTGATTAAAACCAACAAAAACAGAAAATAGTGATAATATATTTGGGAAAAATGAAGATAGAAAAAGATAAACAAGTTGAGGAGAATACAAATAATTAAAATTTGTATAAAAAAAAAATAAATTTCAAAAATAAATAATATTTGATATAATATAAAACATAACAGGGATGAACATTGATTAGGAGAGATATAAGCAAATTTTGTTTGTCAGTTAAAATAAGTAATAGCTATAGAATAAAAAATAAATTGAATACTAACAAAATAATCTGTGCAATATCTTTTAAAATTAGTGTTAATCCGTGTAATACCATAGAAAAAAGATAATTTTAATAGAAACAAGTATAATCTGTGTTAATCTATTAGAATACGTGTTATAAGGAGGTTTTTATGAACAATATTTTTTATTACATTAAGGGGTGCATCGTATCTCCAACAAAGACTTTTAAAGAATTGTTATCTGAACCTAAATTAAATAGTTACGCAGCTATTTATTTGATCGTTTTGGAGGTTGTATATACTTTATTGATGATTTCTTACACAATTGCAAAAATTAAAGTATTCTACCCAACTTTTACAGTAATACCAAAAGAATATTTACATTTTGCAGATATATTTATTACTGCACCCGTAACATTTTTAGGAACTATTATGACTATTGCTTTGATATATCTTATGTCAAAAATGTTTAAGGGGACAGGTAGTTTTGATAATTCACTTGCTGTATTGATGTTTGCAATAGTAACACCATTTTTTTTATCGTTTACTTGTGATGTTATTATGTTTACTCTTATTTTAATTTCAGAGCATACAACTGGGGCTTTTCATAATTTTATGGCTGTTGACTTAAATAAAATTATGATAAATGGTGCTTATATGGTAGTTGTATTGGTATGGAATATTGTATTAATGGTAAAAGCTATCTTAGTTATCCAAAAAATAAAACTTTGGCAATCAATTTTAATTTCTATTGTTAGTGCAATAGTTTTTTGGTTATCAATGGTCGTATTTTTGTTTTAAAAAAAAATTAAATCGAGGTGAATATGATAAAAAAGTTTTTTGACTTTTTTTTATCCTCTTATAATGAAGAATCTTTTGAATTACAAAAAAAAGCAAAAGCATTACTTTTTGGAAATTTTGCGGCAATTTATTTGTCTATTATAGCAATACCGCTTTTGTACTTTTTTAATGGTTTACATTTAATTACTCTTTTATTTTTAGTATTATCTGGATTTGCTTGTGTAATTGCTTTGGTATTTCTAAAAAATGGTAAATATTCAATTTCAAATAATATTGTAACAATTGGCTCTGTGATTGTTATAACAGTTTTGGATTATTCGAGACCTATTACAGATACTAGTATTTTTACTTTTTATAGACTTTGTGCTATGTTATTTTTTGCCTTATGTATTGTAATTTTAATTAGTAATCATAAAAATCAAATTATGGTATTTTTAATTACTGCATTAATAGCTTTATCTTTTGTTATTTATAGTAGAATAAGTGCTAATGTATGGCAAGTGAATGCTAATAGCATAATGGAAATATCTTCAGGTATTATTTTACTGATATTTGGTTCTGTATGTGGAATATTTGCTATTTCAATAATCACTGAAAGAATTATGCTTTCTCAGAAAGAAGCCGAAAAAAATGAAAAGAGATTCAATAAGATACAAGATATTGTCAATTCTTCAAAAGATAGCTTATCAATTGGTGAAAAGTTAGTAAAATCAACAAATTTAACTATAAATGATATAAATGACATAAATTTAAGCCTATTGAATATCCAAAAAGAGATAAATTTACTAAAAAGTGGTGTTGATAATGCAACAAATTCTAACAGTAAAATATTAGAATCTACTAATTTGTTAAATAAAAAAGTAGAAAATTATAATAAAACTGTGTCCCAATCGTCAGCCGCGATTGAAGAAATGACGACTTCTATAAATAATGTTACTAATATTTCTAAAACAAAACAAGAAAGCATTGATAAATTGGTAGTTACTGCGAATAGTGGTGAAGAAGAAATGAATAATGCTGTGTATTCTATCCAAGAAATATCAAAACAGGCTAATAATATTCTTGATATAATAGATGTTATTGTAAATGTTGCAGACCAAACAGATTTACTTGCTATGAATGCTGCTATTGAGGCTGCACATGCTGGGGATTTTGGTAAAGGTTTTGCTGTTGTTGCTGACGAAATTAGAAAACTTGCAGAACAGACTAACAACAACATAAAAATAGCAACTGATACTCTAAAGAAAAATATATCAGGTATTAAAGAATCAGAAGAAATAAATAAAAATGCAGCCGATATTTTTCATAGAATTAATGATGGTGTTGTAGAAGTAAAAGAATCAATAGAAGAAATAATAGTTGGTATGGAAGAATTATCTCTTGGGACTAATGAAATTATAAATGGTGTATCAGATACTGTTGAGATGTCAGCGTCTGTTGAATTGGCTTCAAAAAATGTAGAAAAAATGGTAATTGATAGCAACAAAAGCATAACTGAAATTTTAGGAATGTCTGTTGATATTCAAACTAAAATAAACAATATAATTTTAAAATTTAATAACATTGTTTCCGAATCAAAAAATATTAAACAAATTGGTGAACAAAATATTAAGCAAATAGAATTTTTAGGTGATAAAGTAAATCAAATAAAATTAGAAGAAGATAAAGCATAAGGGGTTTTTTTTTATGAAAGATTACAATTTTACTGAAGTCGAAAAAAAATGGCAAGATTATTGGGAAGAACATAAAACTTTTAAAGTAACGGAAGATCAAAGTATTCCAGAAGATAAAAGACTTTATGTATTGGATATGTTCCCTTATCCATCTGGCTCTGGTTTGCATGTTGGGCATCCAGAAGGATATACAGCGACAGATATTTATACAAGATTCAAAAAAATGAGTGGCTATAATGTACTGCATCCTATGGGATTTGACTCTTTTGGACTTCCAGCAGAAAACTATGCGATAAAAACTGGTACACATCCAGCAGAAACAACTGCCAACAATATAGAAATATTTAGAAAACAAATTAAAACTTTTGGGTTTTCTTATGATTGGGATAGAGAAATTGCAACGAGTGATGCAGATTATTATAAATGGACTCAATGGATATTTTTACAACTTTTTAAAAAAGGACTTGCTTATGAGTCTGAAATGCCAATAAATTTCTGTCCTTCTTGTGGAACAGGTCTTGCAAACGAAGAAGTAAAAGATGGTAAATGCGATAGATGCGATACACCAATTGAAAGAAGAAGAATAAGACAATGGATGTTAAAGATTACTGCTTATGCTGAAAGACTTTTGAAAGACTTAGATTTAGTTGACTGGAATGAATCTATCAAACTTATGCAAAGAAACTGGATAGGTAAAAGTGAAGGTGCAGAAGTTGATTTTGAAGTGGATGGTGTAGGGGAGAAGTTAAGGATTTATACGACTCGTCCAGATACACTTTTTGGGGCGACTTACATGGTTTTGGCACCAGAACATCCTTTGGTAGAAAAAATTACAACAAAAGAACAAAAAACAACTGTATTAGAATATATAAAAAAAACTGCAAACGAATCTGATTTACAAAGAACAGAGTTAAATAAAGAGAAAACTGGTGTTTTTACAGGTTCTTATGCGATAAATCCAGTAAATAACAAAAAAATACCGATATGGATTTCTGATTATGTGCTTATTAGTTATGGAACTGGTGCTATTATGGCTGTTCCTGCTCATGATGAAAGAGACTTTGAGTTTGCAACAAAATTTAACATTCCTATAATTCAGGTTGTGAGTAAAGATGGCTCTTTGTACGAACTTAAAGAGGCAGAAACAGAAGATGGTATTGCTGTGAATTCTGGTGAGTTTAATGGTATGAAAACTCAAGATTTTAAGCAAAAAGTTACAGAATGGCTTGAAAAACACGGTAAAGGTGAAAAAACAACAAATTATAAACTAAGAGACTGGATTTTCTCAAGACAAAGATATTGGGGCGAACCAATCCCTGTTGTTCATTGCTCAAAATGTGGAATAGTAGGTATTCCAGAGACTGAATTACCTTTAAGACTCCCAGACGTAAAATCATATAAGCCAACTGGTACAGGCGAGTCTCCACTTGCAGCAATAGATGAATGGGTTAATACAAAATGTCCAACTTGTGGAGGACCAGCAAAAAGAGAAACAAACACTATGCCTCAATGGGCTGGAAGTTGTTGGTATTACATAAGATTTACTGACCCAAAAAATGATACACAATTGGCAGATAAAAAAAATATGCAATATTGGCTTCCTGTAAATTTATATGTTGGTGGTGCAGAACATGCTGTACTTCACTTACTTTATTCAAGATTTTGGCATAAATTTTTATATGATATTGGCGTATTAAATACACCAGAACCATTTATGTCTTTGAGAAATCAAGGTATGATTTTGGGTGAAAATGGCGAAAAAATGTCAAAATCTCGTGGAAATGTTATAAATCCAGACGATGTTATTGCAGAACACGGTGCTGACACTCTAAGAATGTATGAAATGTTTATGGGACCACTTTCTGTTGACAAACCATGGAATACTCAAAGTATTTTTGGTGTTAGAAGATTCATTGAAAGAGTGTGGAGGTTGTTTGATAAACCTATTGAAGAAAATCATCAAGTATCACAAGAAACCGAAAAATTATTTCACAAAACTATACAAATTATATCAGAAAAGATGGAAATACTTGAATTTAATACTGCAATAAGCCAAATGATGATATTAGTTAATGCTTTTTATAAAGAAGAAAAAATAAATAAATCTATGCTAAAAGATTTTATTAAAATTTTACATCCTTTTGCTCCTTTTGTTACAGAAGAACTATGGGAAATGCTCGGCGGAAAACCTTCTATATTAAATGAAAAATGGCCTCAATTTGACCCAGAAAAAGCAAAAGACGATGTAATTACAATAGTTTTTTCTGTCAATGGCAAAGTTAGAGCAAAAGTGGAGATTGAAAAAGATATTCCACAAGAAAAACTTATCGAAATCGCACTTCAAAACGATAGGATTAAAGAACACACTCAAGGCAAAACAATTGTTAATAAAATAGCAGTTGTTAATAAATTGGTTAATATTGTAGTGAAGTAAACCGCTACCGCGGGGGTTTAGGGACTTGCGTCCCTAAGACCCTTGAGATAATTGCGTATAATTGGTCGTTGAGCGCAATTAGAAAATTTGGTGGGAATTTATGACATATATTATAACAGTTCGAACAAATGAATCAATTTTAATGGCATCTGATTCTAGATTAAATTATTTTGAAGATAAAATTATAAATGGTAAAAAATATCAAGAAATTACAGCTTTAGCAGATTGTATTCAAAAGACATTTTTTTTAAATAAATTAAGAATTGGAATTCAATTTTTGGGTATTGGCTATTTTCCAGAAAATGGCATTAAATATCCTTTGAATTATTTCATTCGTAAAGCTGATAATATACAATATGTTAAAAATTTTAAAATAAATGCAAATAATATATATAATTTTTTTAACAATCTAAGTATTAATGGAGATACTGGACAATATGTAAAGGGAATATGTACAAGTTTTATAAAGAATAAAGCTTATATTGCCACATTTAATACTTTTAATAATGAATTTAATTGTAAAGAATTATTAGTTGGTCAATTTATTGATAGTGAAAATAATTTTGAACCATTTCCAAGAACTGAAAAAGAAGCAATCATTGAAATAAAAAGAAGAATTAAACAAAAAGAAATAGAAAAATGGTGGACAATTGGTGGTCCAATTGATATTTTAAGAATTACTGAAAAAAAAACAGAATTTATAAGTAAAAATTCAAATGTATTTAATGGTACACAGGATGATCTTATTTATTATTTTAATAATAATATAGAAAAATTAAATGGAAAAATATTAAATCCATCTAAATTAGTTGAATATTCATAATTCTAACTGCGCTCAACAGCCAGTATGTTTCCGCTCGTTGTCACTTGCTTCACCCTACGGGGACATTCGGAGTACCGAACGTCACATACTGGCGAAACGTTAGATGAAATCACCTTATTTTGTTTTAGTCACTTTAAATGTTTTCAAAAGAGGTATCTATGACATTTAAACATATTTTTCTTATTCTTCATTTTATTATGATGATATTTATAATTTTAATTAATTATTTAAAGCAAGAATTACATTTCTCAACTTTTCTTGGAATAATATTTATGTATTACCTTGTAATAAGTGTTATTAGTTTGATTATATTAATAATTAATATAATCAAGAAAAAAAATGATTATAAATATAAATTGAAATTTATGATATTGATACCATCAATTTTGTTTTCATTATTCCTAATTCACAATGCAGTAATTGTTTTAACTAATAATTATGTAGAAGCAGGGATGACTATTCCTACAATATTATTAGGAATAGGAATAATTTGTTGGATATTTGACTGGTCTTTTACAAAATATTTAAAAACTAATTTAGTATATGATATTATTAATGCGATATTATTTCCGGTAACTGCATACTTATTATATGTAAATATGTGGGGATTCATATCAATTTAATTTGTAGTTTGACGGTGACTTCATCTAACAGCGCATATATCTCCACTGCTTGCTCGGCAGCTACGGGCCTGGCCGGGGGACACAACATTTTTTGCCTGCATCGCTTCAGCTTGCTTTTCGGCAAAAAATATTGCATCATATATGCGCAAATGTTCTACGCAATTAAACATGCCAAAAATGTAAAGATGATTTTGATACTAAAGATTATGTATTATTATGCAACAAATGATTTCAATTTTGATAAATTAGAAAATCTGCCAGAATTTTAGACAACAATATGTGTTAAATATAATAAAATAATTAATTTATGCAAACCAATTGGCTCATTTTCGATAATTGTATGTGATTATTGGTGCTTTGGTTTTATTATTGTTGAATTTGATTGATTTATATTAGATTTTGTTGTATTATACCAAAAATGACATATAGGACGATACCATTCTATTATGCTTTTTGTTTAAATAATTAAGTTATAGAAAATTAACCAGAACTTTTTACAGGAGTAAAAAAATGAAATATATTATTAAAGTTTTATTAATTT
>Ga0209727_1000615_pt1 | contig 37715 bp, 41 predicted proteins | sample RifGroC1_FD_183995 | JGI IMG/M metagenome (GOLD analysis project Ga0209727, IMG submission 183995) | Groundwater microbial communities from Rifle, Colorado, USA - Groundwater C1 (SPAdes) (version 2) | ecosystem: Environmental > Aquatic > Deep subsurface > Groundwater | place: Rifle, Colorado...
TTTTGTTATTTAACAGATTCATATTTGTAGGCCTCGGGATTAATTTTAATATCCAAGACGAAAGAGGCTTTATTTTCTTTAAGCAAATTGGCAACTGGAGAATTTACTGAAGAAAATTCCTGAACCACCCTCAAGCGATCAATGTATTTTAAAAGATCATCTCTGGCATTCGCCTCTCCAACCACGGAAAAAGTGAAAGATCCTTGTTCGTTTTTACTCAAAGTTATTGATACCAAACTGATTCCGGAAACAGTATTTATCGCGATTTTATTCAAAAGTGGAGCGAGATCATGCCGTTTTTTTTCGTTTTTTTCAAAAGTGAAAATTGTTGTGTTTAAAGCCGCTATTGTTTTTTCCAAGCTTTTAAATTCCTTTTTTTCAAACACTTTTTCTTCGGCCTGAAGTCTGCGTAAAATATCATCCTTAGAAAGCACCAGCACAAAATAGGACGGCAGCATGAAAACCAGCCCGGTAGCAGCGGCTATTATTAAAATAACAAGAAAACTTATCCAAACCCGGATAATTTTTTCGCGACGGAATTCTTTTTCGTAATTTGGAGTAAGCAAGCTCATCCCGTTAGAAGCAGATCGCGATTGGGCGATTTGCGTTGATTTTACTGTTAATAAAACGTTTGAACATATTCGTTTGACTAAATAATAATAAGCGATCGCGGCTTCTAACGGGACTCATATGTTTTTTTCTTTATCCATCGCAGCCAAAGCAAGACCGATGGCAATTGAGAAGCGGACGGCGTCTTTAAATTCCAAGCTAGGCAGATAATGTTTTGGAAATTTCACATTGGCCCAAGGGTCGGCCATAACCACTGGCAAACCCAGCTCCTGTTCCAAATATTGCGGCAAACCGAGCAAATTGGCGTCGCCGCCGGAAAGAAAAAGTTTTCTGGGAGCTTCCTTATTTTCCGAATGGGTTTGCCAAAAATTAATATATTTTTCCGCTTCTTCGCGTATGGCGGTAACCACCGGCACAATCGCCTGAAACACCGGCAAAGAATCCTGATCCTGTAAAAATCCTTTTTTTGCTTTTAATTTTTGAGCTTCTTCAATACTAACATTCAAATTTTTGGCGATAGCCTGATCCAACGTTTCACCACCTATGGGAATCGTGGAAGCGAACCTCAAAACGCGGTTCTCCACTATAAAAAAACTGATTCTGGTTTTGCCCCAGTCCAGCACCATGGCCAGCGAAGTGAAATTCAAAGGCACTATTGATCTTACTGCGGCAGTGAGTTCCGATTCCATAAAAGTCGGTGAAGCCCCGGCCACAGAAAAAACTTCCAGATAATCTTCAGCCAAGGAGCGCGGAAAAGCGTTGAGCACCACGTCCGAATGATTTTTTTCATTTCGCACCACAACATAATCAAAAATAACTTCGGAGGGCGGTAAAGGAACATGCTCTTCCAATTGCAGTTCCAGAGCCTGGCGCATCTCGCTTTCTTTAATTCCTATGAGCTGGATGTTTTCCAAAAATCCTTTTTCTTCCGGCAGGGAAATTGCCGTAAAATGTATATTTTTTCTGGAAAAAAGTTCTTTTAAAAGCGCCGTCAAAATGTCCTTTTTTTTGATTTCTCCATGTTCTATGACTCCGGCCGCGATTTCTCCTTCGCCGAAATCATCCAATAAAACTCCGCCGCGAGTTTCTTTGAGGCGCAGATATTTATAAGACTTGTCGGAAAGCTCAAAAGCGTAAATCGGCAATCGTAAAAAACTCGGGATTGGAATAAGCATAACTTAATTATGGCACAACCTCAGCCCAGCTCTCAATGTTCCACCCCCCAGAAGGGCCTGAATAAAAGTTTACGTTGGCGAGGCCGCTTTCATAAGTAATAATCGCTTCGTTATTTAATATTATGCCGTAAGCCGTTGCTTCTTTGGCAGCGGCGTCGTTGTTGAATTTAATTTTGCCGTGGTTGGCGTAATATATTACGCCAAGCGCATCGTTGTTTACATCTATAACTATGCCGGTCTGATCGTTTTGCGCCGAGGTTAGCATGAAATAACTATTAGGATCGCCGGAGCCCGAAAAAATTGCTCCATTGTTAACAGAGGCATCTCCGTCTGCAACCATGACGCCGGAGAGCGCCCCGTACGATGAATCAAGCCGCACCTCCGCTGTGTTGTTGAAAGAAGCCGTGCCTCCGATCCAGATTGTGCCAGTTATTGTGAGTATGGCTTCGTTGTTTATGCTAAGATCTCCTGGTATGTAAATAGGTCCTAGGCTTATAGAGTCGCTGGCCATATTTAAAGAAAGATCTCCGGAACTTGAGCAGGTTGGCGGGCCGCAAGTCCCTCCGGCCAAAGCGGCATTTTTCCAATCTTGGATTACGCCGTCTGATATTGGCAACTCCTCTCTTGCCGGATTATCTATAACACAATATTCGTTGGGACAAGCAGATCCATGAATTGTTGTGTTTACAAATAAGTTGGCCCGTCCGGTTCCGCTTGTCGCATCTCCTATTGTTATGCCTTCTATTTTCGTGCTTACCCCGCCAATCCATACCTTAAACGCCAAATCTCCTCCTACATTGGTCCATGTCGGGTTTCCACCGCAACAATCTGATGTGTATTTGGCGGTATTATTTAAATAGCCATCGGCCGAATCTTTTCTCCAGTTCCAATAATTTGATGATGAATTTGTGCTAGTATCCAATACTATCCAATACTTTGACCCGGTTGTAAGATTGGGCGGCGAAGAAAAAGACGCGTCAATCCACCCTGGTGTTGCGCCTATCATAGAATTTCTTATGGTTGCGCTCGCTATGCTGGATTTGTAGGGGTTGCCGCCGTAGTCAGCCGCTATTCTTAAAGTTATGTCGCCGGCCGGGCTTCCGACCTTCCCCAAATAAACGGATGTTTTATTTAATCTGTCAGACACATTAGCAATAAAAGATTGCGCAATATCGTGATTGGAAGATGCAGTAGCAAAAAATTGATCGGAGTCGTGAGCTGTCCATTCAACGCTTGGAGACAAAGAGATGCCGCCTGCAACCACCGCGTCGCCAGTTATAATTGAGCTCGCGCCTCCGGTGATGTTACCGTTAGAAAAAACATTTCCGTTAACGCGAGAGCTGTTTCCCATATCAAGCCCTCCGTCGCCGACCTGAACTCCATAGTAAAACGAAGCTCCGGTTGTATTAGAAAGAGCCGCTTTTGCGGCGCGGGTCGCGCCCAAATAATCTCCTGTGGATTTTATTTCTTTTGTTTGGCCGCTCGTGGTGACAACGATGTTTGCAGTCGCCCCATTCAACAGAATTGTAAATGACGAAGTTAAATTTTTTCCTCGCTTTAATCGGTAAGCCGCATCGTCTATCCCGGCTTCCGCGGCAAAAAAAGAATAGCGCGACCGGGTGTTTTCCGTAGCGACTTTGGCTTCTTTGAGCGCCACCGACGAAGCTCCGAAAACCGCAGAGAGCATAATAAAAAGCATCAAAATGACGGCGATTAAAGCGGCTTGCCCCGTTAGAGGCAGAGACGCGCTGCGAGCCCTCGCGGCCCCTAACGGGGCTTGTCCCTTATTTTGGCTTTTGGCTTTTGGCTTTTGCATTTTTAATAAGCCCCCCTCATTACCGCGCTCCCGTAAAAATTTTTTGTTTTTTGAAATTTACCGCTGCCTGCCTCAAGCGTAAATTCAACCTTTATCATTTTTGAATTGTCTGTTGAAGTAGCATAGAAAATCAAATTTGTTACGGAAACGTCTGAAGATGTCAGATTTTCCGTTGGCCCGCCTTTTTGTACCTGAAGAACAGCTCCGGAAAGAGAAAACTTTTCCGTAGAGCCGCTAATATTGATTTGTAGAACTCCCGGGCTTGTTCCAAAAACACTGACGCCAGCGTCAAAGCTTTCGGCTGCGCGAACGTCGCGGATTATGGTTTCCATGGCGACGTCGCCGTTTAGCGCCAGCCTTCTTTCCACCTTTGTTTTTGCAAAAGCTTGGTAGATGGAAAGTATTGAGCCCACGACCAGCACCGCAATGACAGCCAGTATGCTGACATAAACCACTATTTCTAATAGCGTGTAGCCTCTCATTAATTCGCAAAAATATCGGATAAATAAGTGCTTAGCGTAGTAGTGGAATAAACTCCACGCTCTTGCCACGAAACGCTGACGCTGAATTTTTTGGTATTTGCGTCCGGTGATCCCCCGGAAGTTACAATATTATCCGATACGTCGCGATTCACCGCCTCAACAACAAAAGAGAGTGCAAAGAGGCCGTCAATCAACCCAGGATTAGATGTTATTATTTTCCGAGCCGAATCGGCGGCGTTAAAAGAAAGATAGTAAGTGGTCGCTATATTTAAATTTGCCAGATGGCCGGACCAACTTTCATCGCGTAAAAAACGGAGAATTTCCAAGCCCTCCTCTGCTAAAAAATTTGCGCGGATTTGGTTTGAAGCGCGAGTTTCCAGCTTGTTTGACATTAAAAATACGGACGATAGCGCGAAAACCACCGCCCCAATAATAGAAACGGCAATCACGATTTCGAGCAGGCCGAAGCCGCTCGGTCTTCGTAGCTTTAGCGAAGTAGGCCCCATCAACTTTATTTTAACATATTTATTCAACAGTTCCTGTTGAGAAGATTGTGATGACGCGGGTTTTAGAAGTATTCTTTTTTGAGCGCAGGGTTACGGTACCGGAGGCCGTAGTTGTGCCGCCCAAAATTGAAAATATCGTGTCCGCGGCGCCACCGGTTAAGCTGATTGCGCTAATCTCAACCGGTGCGGGCAAGACATAGGATTCATTTGACGCATCAGACGCGCTGTAGGTGGATCCCTTAAAAAGCACGGCTTTCGCTGTTTCAAAGTGGACTCCGTAAGTTGTTTTACCTTGAGAGCTAGTAGCTCTTGATCTGGCGTCTTTTAATATGCCGATAATCGCGGAGTGTGCCTCCGTAAGCTGGCTATTTTCGCGGAACGTTGAAAAAGCGGACATAAAAATCGTGGCGACGACAGCGATTATAAAAATACTCACCAAAAGTTCAATCAGTGTTACGCCTCTCATATTTAAAACGCTCCCACTAAATTATACATCGGAGAAATCATGGACACGGCGAAAAATCCTACGACGATGCCGATTACAATCATCAGCAAAGGTTCAATAATAGTGGAAAGGTCTTTCGTGGCCTGATTGACTTCGTTTTCATAAAAAGAGGCCAGCCGCAAAAGCATCCCAGAAAGTTCTCCGGTTTCCTCTCCTATGGCCACCATCTCGCCCACCAAGGGAGGATAAAGATTCTCCGAACCTAAAAAGGCCCGCGAGATGGTGTCACCACGCTGAATTTTCAGGCGGGCATCTTCCAAAATATTTTGATAAAAATGATTTTGTAAAACTCCTTTGGTAATTGAGATGGCTTCCAAAATATTCACTCCGGAAGAAATTAGAGAGCTTAAAGTGCGGCAGGTCCGGGCCGCGTTGAATTTTTGGTTGATGCCTTTGATTACTGGCAGGTTAGTAAAAATCCAATCAATTTTTTCTTTTCCGGATTGGGACCGCCCCCAACGGTAGCCGAAATATCCTAAGAGAACTACGACAAATAAAAAAATCAGGCCGCTTTGTAAAATTGATGCGCTTATAAAAATTATGAATTTCGTTGAGAGTGGCAATTCCACATTGAGCTCCTTAAAAGTTGAAACCAATGTCGGCACCACGTAAATCATCATTAAAATGCCAATACCTATCATGGCTATAATGACTATAGCCGGATAAACCATGGCTCCGCGAACCTTTCTCCGGATGGTGTAATCTTTTTTTAGTTGCAAAGCCACCAGTTTCAAAGATTCCTCCAATTTTCCGGATTTTTCGCCGGCTCTGGCCATCTCCTGATAAAATTTTTGGAAAACTTCGGGATGTTCTCCCAGAGCATCTGAAAAATTGTTGCCTTTTTTGATGGCCTCTTCTATGGCGAGTATTATTATTTTAAATTTTTCGTTTGTGGTTTGTCGCGCCATAACTTCCAAAGCTTTGGCCAAACTCACGCCGGCACCGATCATGACAGCGGTGTTTCTGGTAAAATTCAATTTTTCCTCCAGTGAAATCCTTTTAAGAAACTTTGGGATGTAATCGTTTAAAGTTTTTTTCCTGTCTGCGCCGCCGACTTCCAAAATAAAAAGCGGTGTCATCCCCTCCGCCCGCAAAGCGTGCGCCAGATTGTATTTGTCTTTCCCTTCCCTTTTGCCTTCAACATCCCACCCTTCCTTGTCCCGCGCTTTATAATGGTAAAGTGGCATAATTTTATTCCATTGTCACACGAAAAACTTCTTCTATTGTCGTTAGCCCTTGGACGCACTTTGTGATGCCGTCTTCCAGCATAGTCATCATACCTTCTTTTTTTGCTTGGGCTTCTATTTGATCGGATGTGGCGCTTTGCATAAGCAAATTTTTAATTGTTGGAGTCATCTCTAAAACTTCGTGGATGCCGATGCGATCGGAGTAACCGTCGACGCATTCCGCATTCGGTTTTGGGCTGTAAAAAGGAATATCTTTCCAAATCGCTTTGGGCGAAATTATTTTTTCTTTTTTCAAAAATTCCAAAACCCGCTCCAAATCCACGCGTTCGCCCAATTGTTTTAGCTCGGCTTCGGTTAAAATGTGCTTTTCTGGCTCACCACAAAGCTTGCGCACCAATCTCTGGGCGATAATGACGTTGGTGGTGGAAGCGATTAAAAACGGCTCCACTTTCATGTCCAAGAGGCGCGGCAAAGACCCGGCTGCAGAGTTTGTGTGCAAAGTTGAAAGCACTAAGTGGCCGGTGAGGGCCGCGTTGATTGCCAGATTGGCGGTCTCGGTGTCCCGAATTTCCCCAACCATAACAATATCTGGGTCCTGCCTAACCAGCGAGCGAAGCCCGGTGGCGAAAGACAATCCGATATCCGGTCTAACCTGTGTTTGGTTGACCCTAGGCATTCTATATTCAACTGGATCCTCAATTGTTGAAATATTTACTCCTGGAACGTTGAGCAAAGATAAAATCGTGTAAAGCGTGGTGGTTTTACCCGAGCCCGTGGGGCCGGTGGCCAAAATCATCCCCAAAGGTTTTTTAATATTTTTATAAAGCGCTTCCAAAGCCTCGCCGTGAAGACCCAGATCTTCCAAAGTAAAACCGTGGGAGGATTCCGGGAGAAGCCGCATCACTACTTTTTCTCCGTCAAAAACCGGCAAAATGGAAACGCGGAGAGAATATTTGTATTCTGGAGTTTCAATTTTAAACCGGCCGTCCTGCGGCAGACGGTGCTCATCCAATTTTAAATTTGCCAAAACTTTGATCCGGGCCACGATGCCCGAAGTAACTTGCTTTGGCAGCACCATGGCGTTGTGTAAAATTCCATCTATGCGGTATCTCACTAAAACTTCCTTTTCCGTGGGCTCAATGTGAATATCTGATGCGCGCTGTAAAATCGCGTGCCGCATCAAAGTGTCCACAATGCGAACGATGGGCAAATCCTCCGCGGCTTTTTTTAAATCCTCAATACCAACCTCCGTCCCCGGCTCTTTCAAAACGGTCGCCAAACTCTCGCTTTCTCCTTTTATAATTTCTCCGAATTCCGCCTCCAAACTTTTTTGGTACTGGGAAAGCGCGTACTTCATGGAAGCGATATTGGTCAGGCGCGGGAGAATTTTTAAATCCGATGTTTTTTTGATAAATCCAATTGTTTCCAAATCCTCCGGATCCAGCATAGCCACTTCCAAATTGCTGCCGGTTTTTTTAAATGAAACAATATTGTGTTTTTTGGCAATGGGCTCCGGAATCATAGCCAACACTTTCGCGTCAATTTTTTCTCCTTCCAGGCTCATGAAAGGAATCCCTAAAATATAAGCTTTTAATCGTGCTAGCTCTTCCTCGTTTATCTTTCCTAATGCCAAAAGCACATCGTCAATTTTTTTGCCGCTTTTTTTTGCCTCCGCCTCGGCCTTCTCAATATCGGCTTTTTTTACCAGCTCGGAGTCCAAGAGAAAAGCCTTCAATTGTTGCTCTTCTATTTTCATCTTTTATCTTTCTTTATTTAGCGTGATGGTTTAAAATTGCCTCAATTTTACCGAGAAGTTCATCCAGCTTGTAATTGGCTTTGACCAAATAAGTGGTGGCGCCCAAAGACAAAGCCCGTTCCACTTCGGCGCTACCTTCCAGATTGGTCAGCACTATCACCGGAATATTTTTGGCGGATGCGTCTTTTTTTAATTCTTCAAGAAATTCAAAGCCGTTCTTTTTCGGCAAAATCAAATCCAAGAGAATCAAATCGGGAACTTCTTTTTTGGCCATAGCGAGTCCTGTCTCTCCGTCCAAGGCCTTCAGCATCTTATATCCCGCCTGCTCCAGCATATCGCCCATGGCGCGCTGCAGAGCCTCCTCGTCTTCAACAAATAGTATTTTGTTCATAAATTATTTTTTACTGGTAACGAAAACCAAAACATCGACCCTTGGCCCAGCGATGAAGTAAAACCTGTTTCTCCGCCGGATTTTTTTATAATGGATTTCACGATAAAAAGCCCCACGCCCGAACCTTCCGTCTGATATCGCAAGGCATGGTCCGAGCGGAAAAATTTTTCAAAAATCCTTTTCTGGTCCTTCGGCGGAATGCCTGCGCCCTGGTCAGTAATTTTCCAAACCAATTTGCCTCCTTCAACCGCGATGCTTACGGAAACCTTGCCACCCTTGGGGCTGTATCTTATGGCATTGTCTAAAAGATGCTCCATCACATGCTTAATTCTTTCTTCGTCGGCATATAAAGTGGGCGCTAAACCAGCGACGCTTACTTCTATATTAACATTGCTGGCAGCGGCAAAACTTTTATATTCGCCAACAATCCTATCGGTTGTGTCCAATATGGAAAAAATTGTGGGGCGCAAAACAAGGTCGTTGTCCTCTATGCGGTTGACCTCCAAAAGGTCGTTTACCGATCTAATCATCCGCTCATTTTGATCATACACCGTCTGAAGATATTTTTGCACCGATGCTACGTCCAACGCTTTTCTTTGAGCATCCGAAAGTAAAAAATCCACCTGCCATTTTACCGCCGATAAAGGCGAGCGAAGCTGATGGCTCATGATGCTTATAAACTCCGATTTGGAGCGTGAGGAAAGCGCCACCTGCTCAAAAGCGCGCACTATTAGATTGCCGATGGCAAATAAAACTGCGGTGAGAACCAAAACCACCAAAGCCGCGATTTCCGGCTCTTCATAACGACTGGCCACTATATAGGTAACCATTATGGCCAAAATAATAACCGTGCCCATTACCAAAAACAAAAATTGCGGACATTGCCAAAGCCCGACCCGGTATTCAGCGCAATTTTTTTTAAGATTCAAGCTTTCCAAAAATCTCCCCGCCATATGAATAAGTATAGCATGCGCCTTGAAAATCCGGCGATTTTGAGGCGGTTGTGTATTTTTAAAATTTCTGTAATAATATAAATATGGCTACGCAGATTGCGACGATACCCAAACAAATCAGTAGAGGCGAGGAACTCGTTGTGCTTAAGCGAAGCGATTTTGAGGCGTACAGAAAATGGCAAGAGGAAGTAAACGACGCGCTTTCAAAAGTAAAACGAGGCAAAGAAGAATACAAAAAAGGCAAAACTTTTTCTGTCTCTTCGCCTCGGTTTTTGCGCTAATTTATATGGCGCTTGAGCAAATTCACTACACCTCTGATTTTCGCAAAGCATACAAAAAACTGCCGCGCAATATCCAGAACATCGTTGACCGGAAAGATAAAATTTTCCGCCAAAACCCGTTCAATCCCAGCCTCAACGCCCATAAATTACACGGCCCGCTCGCGGGCCTTTGGTCTTTTTGGATAACGCGCGATTACCGCGTACTTTTTGAATTCGTAAAAAATGGCGCGATATTCTATGACATCGGCACCCACGAAATTTATAAATAATTTGAAAACCCGCAGATTTTGAAACTATTAAAACCGCGTTAAGCCAATTCCAAATCTGATAGCGATAGCGCTCAAACTTACAATTCAAGGTTGGTAACTATAAGTGCGCAAAGCTCAATCTAATAAAATATTTCCACCTTGAAAACCTGGCGATTTTGAGCTAGGGTTGGATTGATATATGGAAACAAATTTGAAGAAGAAGTTTATTAAATTTGAAATTTTAACCTGGTCTATCATTGCGGGACTTTCAAGAGGCAAAAAAGTATATAAAGATGGGTTGAAAGAATTTGAAAAAGAAAATTTTAAAAAGTTTTTGAGGAAAGAGTTGCGCTACAGATTTGGAAATAATTATTTGCCCGCCGATTCAGAAACTCACATTGCTAATTTAAATAAGTTTAAAGAAGACATTGATGCAAAATATGCACCGATATTGCAAGGTGGAAAAATTTATTTTGGACGCATTCAAAAAATTGTAAATCTTTATCTTAAATATCGTTGGATATGCTTTGATGAGCGGATGCCAATTCATTGCCCCATTGACTCTCTTGTTTTAAAAAAACTAGACTTGCCTCATATCAACTGGACAGCGATGACTGCAGGTCAATATAGAGAAATACTGAAAAAAGCAGAAAAAAACACTGGCGGTATCGAAAAAATTGCTGAATGGGAAATGGATTTGTTTAATAAGAACAATATAACTTACAAAGTATAAACTAAAGCGATTATTTTTATCCACAGCCTCCGTTTTTTCAAATGATATAATTAAATCATGATCCAAAAGGTTGTGTCGCAATGGGCGCAAATCTAACCAAAAGCCCTAATAGGCTTTTTTGTCGTTGACAAGAAAATAGTAGCCTGCTAAGGTTGGATAAAATTCTTTATGATTATTAATTGGTAGGAAAGAGAGCAAAAAACCCCCTTTCGGAGGTTTCATGCTCTCTTCCTTACGGAAGAGGTTTTTCTTCGGAATCGTCCTCGTCTTTCGACGAGGGCTTTTCCTTTTGTTTTCTAGCGTTGTTATACGCTGGAAAAACGATGTAGTTTCCGTTCCAATGTTCGCAACATATTATGTTGCCATCATCTAACGGAAAACATCTTGCAAATTTGTCTGTAATTTGCATGAGTATAAAGCTCTCCAGCTTGGGCTGGGGATGCCCTTAATGCTAAGGCGCCCCAATCAATTGCCCAAACTTGCAACTGAAAGCGACTACTTAACAAAAAACCACTACAGGGGCGGGACTTTATGGATTTCTAGATTTCTCTCGAAACCCCATAAATTTGGCAATCAATAGAGTTTTATCCCCATAAAGTGCCCCCTCTAAAGTGGTTTTGAGCGCCTATCCCCGCCTGTCCCGATTGCCGTGGAACAAATAAGTTTTCAACTACCCTTACCCTATAATTCTACTATAAATTGACTTAAAAAAATACAAGTCAAATTGTGAATAACTTTATTACTGGGATGAATCGTGGCATTTGACACGCGCGCTTGTCTTTGCTAAGCTTAAATAAGTCCATCATTTACGATGGGCTTTTAATTTTAAAAAAATATGGGCAAAATAAAAGGCGGTTTTTATAAAAGAGGCGTTATAACGATACCGAGCGAGCGGATTATCAGCAGGATATTTTTAATCAGGGGTAAGAAAGTAATGATAGACCGAGACCTTGCCGAGCTGTATGAGGTTGGAACTAAAGCGCTTAACCTGGCAGTCAAAAGAAATATTGATCGTTTTCCGCCAGATTTTATGTTTCAGTTATCAGAAAAAGAATTTAAAAACTTGAGGTCACAAATTGAAACCTCAAGTTGGGGCGGGAGACGCTATCCGCCATACGCTTTTACCGAGCAAGGCGTTGCTATGCTTTCTAGTGTGCTAAATAGCAAAAGAGCAATACAGGTTAATATACAAATTATAAGGACTTTCACGCAACTAAGAGAATTGCTGGCAACAAACAAAGAGTTAAGAATAAAAATAGAAAATATGGAGAAAAAATACGACGCTAAATTAAGGCAAGTATTTGATGTATTAAAACAACTTCTTATGCAAGAAAGTAAACCAAAAGGACAGATAGGTTTTACAAAATAATATTAATCACATGTTAGACATCAAAAATTTCAACGCGGCGCTGGACCAGCTGGCCTCCGAAAAAGGCATTTCCAAGGAAAAAATTCTGGAGACCATAGACATGGCCTTGGCCGCCGCTTACAAAAGAGACTACGGCAAAAAAACGCAGTTGATCCGCGCGAAGTTTGACATCGCTACCGGCAAAGCCGAGTTTTGGCAGGTAAAGCTTGTCGTGGACGAGTCTATGATTAAATCCGAAGAGGAAATCGCCGCCGAAGAAACCGCTAAAGCAGAGGGGCAGGACATACAAAGCGAACGCCAGGAAACCAGAGAAGCGGCTCGGGAAGCTTTGGGTGAACCAGCCGACAGCTTAGGCAATCAGGCGGGCGAAGGAGAAATCCGAAAAGTCCGTTTCAACGCCGACCGGCACATTATGCTTGCCGACGCAAAAAAAACCCGCCTGCCGGACGGGCAGGTTAAAAAAGACTTAAAACCTGGTAATGAAATCTTGTTTCCATTGGAATCGAAAGAAGATTACGGCCGGATCGCCGCGCAAACCGCCAAGCAAGTTATTTTGCAAAGAGTGCGCGAAGCCGAAAGGGATTCCGTTTTTGACGAATTCAAGGAAAAAGAAGGTGAAGTAATCTCCGGCATAGTCCAGAGAGTTGAGGGCCGGCTGGTATTTTTGGATTTGGGCAGAACCATCGGCGTACTTCCGCCAGACGAACAAGTGCACGGCGAAAGATACAGGGTTGGCGAAAGAATCAAAGTGTTACTTTTAAAAGCCGAGAAAATGCCGCGGGGGCCGGGCGTTTATCTTTCAAGATCTCACCCTCGGCTGGTTTTAAAACTTTTTGAAATTGAAGTTCCGGAAATAGCTTCAGGCGCGGTTGAGATAAAAAATGTGGCCCGGGAAGCTGGCTCGCGCACCAAAATCGCCGTCTCATCCAAAGAGGAAGGCATTGACCCTGTGGGTTCCTGCGTCGGGCAAAGAGGCGTGCGCGTGACCACGGTTATCGCCGAATTGGGAGGAGAAAAAATAGATATCGTCCCGTGGTCGGAAGACAAAGAAAAATTTATCGCATCGTCTCTTTCTCCGGCCAAAGCGCTGGAGGTGGAAATTGATGAAGAGATAAAACATGCCAAGGTGACCGTAGCCGAAGACCAGCTTTCTCTGTCAATAGGCAAGGGCGGACAAAACGTTCGTTTGGCTGCCAAGCTTACCGGCTATAAAATTGACATCCGCTCGCGCTCCGGCGAAACCATCGCCGAAGCCACCTCCGAAGGCGAAGTTTCGGGGGAAGGGATTGCGGGGAATTGAAAATAATTTTTAGCAGGTGTAATATTTTTATAGACGGAGGTGCGGGCAATGTTAACATTAAAATGGCTGAGTTTTCTTTTTGTTCTTAGTATCCCTAAAAATATCATTTTCGTTCTTTTTTTACTGGCAGGTTTAAGTTTTTGGACCGCTGCCGCGCTGGCTTATGGTTTAGTTTTTTCTTCTTCGGTATTCATATATCTTGCGCGCCGCCACAAAGTTTTCTTGTAGAGGCACCCATTGCGGCGCCTTTTATTTTTTATTAAAAAAGTGCTCAAAATGGTCAAAAAGGCATAAACGGGCTTTTTGATTTTTTTAAAATTTTGACTATACTTAAAAATTATGACCATAGAATATTTTGCGATAGGCACGTCAATATTTTCAATACTTTTTGCGCTGGTTTTGAGGAGAAGCGTAAAAAAAGAGCCGGAAGGAGATGAGAAGATGCGAGAGATCGCGGAGGCTATACGTGAGGGATCGCGAGCGTTTTTAAAAAGGCAATTTAAATCCGTATTAATAGTTGGCGCGCTCATCGCTCTGCTTTTGTGGTTTTTTCTTGGTAAAAATATCGCCATCGGTTTTATAATCGGCGCTTTTGCATCGTCTCTGGCGGCTTATTTGGGAATGAAAACCGCCGTGATGGCAAATTCGCGAGTCGCTGAAGGCGCGAAATCCGGCTTAAAAAAAGCTTTTTCTCTGGCGTTTAAAGGAGGCGCGGTTACCGGTTTTTTGGTTGTGGGGCTTGGCCTTTTGGTTGTCGCTGGATTTTGGAATTGGATTGGTGATTTGGCCGCGCTAGTCGGTGTCGGTTTCGGTGGATCTTTGATTTCTGTTTTTTCGCGCTTGGGCGGAGGGATTTACACAAAGGCGGCTGATGTCGGGGCTGATTTGGTAGGAAAAGCCGAGGCTGGAATTCCGGAAGATGATCCAAGAAATCCGGCTGTTATCGCCGATTTAGTTGGAGACAATGTCGGCGATTGCGCCGGAATGGCCGCTGATCTTTTTGAAACTTACGCCGTCACACTGATTGCCGCGATGCTTTTGGGCGCTTCTGTTTTTTCCGGTTCAGATGCCGCAATTTTACTTCCTTTATTTTTGGGCGGCGTTGCGATTTGGGCTTCTATAATAGGATTCTTTTTTGTTAAGGCGGCGAATGCTTCAAAAATAATGTTGGGATTATACAAAGGCTTGGTGGCCGCGGGGATTCTTTCAGCCGCCGGATTTTATTTCGCGATAAAAGAATTTATTATTCCTCCAGGGACCGCCGGAAACGAATTATTTAAAAATATAATAAAAATCCCCGGCAAGTCGTTGGATTATTTTCTGGCATCTATTTTGGGGCTCGCCGTGGTTTTGGGAATAGTTTTAATTACCGAATATTACACTTCCAAAAAATTCTGGCCCGTTAAAGACATTGCCAAAAGTTCAGAGTCAGGCCACGGCACCAATATCATAATCGGCTTGGCTTATTCTTTGGAATCAACCGCCTTGCCAGCTTTGCTTATCGCTTTTTCCGCTTGGGGCGCTTATTATTTCGCCGGCCTTTACGGCGTGGCGCTCTCGGCGGTCTCCATGCTTTCCATGGCCGGAATAATAGTGGCCATTGATTCGTTCGGGCCCATCACCGACAACGCTGGAGGAATTGCGGAGATGGCCGGGCTTCCAAAAAACGTGCGCGAAGTCACTGACTCATTGGATGCTGTGGGGAACACCACCAAAGCGGTGACAAAAGGATACGCCATAGCTTCCGCCGGGCTCGCCGCGATGGTTTTATTTTCCGCCTACGCTTCGGAATTAATTTTAAAAGGTGCCGGCGCGGTTTTTCAGCTTTCCGACCCATTGGTCATTACCGGTTTATTCATCGGCGGAATGCTTCCCTATGTTTTCGGCTCTTTGGCCATGCGCGCCGTGGGCAGCGCAGCCGGAGCGGTTGTTATAGAAGTAAGAAGGCAATTTAAAGAATTGCCGGGCATCATGGCAGGAACACAAAAACCGGATTATGCCGCCACCGTAGATATAGTGACAAAGGCGGCACTACACCGAATGATTTTGCCAGCTTTGCTTCCGATAATTATTACAATTTTAGTCGGATTTATTTTGGGGCCGAAAGCTTTAGGCGGCTTGCTTATCGGCGTGATTCTTACGGGATTTTTTATGGCGATTTCAATGACCTCGGGAGGCGCCGCTTGGGACAACGCCAAAAAATTTATTGAGGAAGGAAACTACGGAGGCAAGGGCTCGGACGCGCATAAAGCAGCCGTCACCGGAGACACCGTCGGCGATCCCTACAAAGACACCGCCGGTCCTGCCATTAACCCAATGATAAAAGTAGTCAACATTGTCGCCCTCCTCATAATTCCGTTTATAATTTAAAATCTATAAATGGCCGGAAAACAAAAAATAACCGGACCGGCGTTTTTTGTGGGAATGGAGGGCAACGGAATAATTTCTTTCGGCTCGGGACAGCCCGACCTCCCACCTCCAAAAGAAATTTTCAGGAATTTGGAAAACCCCAGACTTTTTAAATACGGGCTTATTCAGGGCGACAAAAGATTAAGAGAAGCCTTAGCCGAAGAATACCCCGGCGCGGAGGCGAAAAATTTTGTGATTACCAACGGCGCTTCGGAAGCTTTGGATTTAGTCATGCGCGCTTTGGCGCAAGAACCCGGGTCTCACAACATTCTGCTTTGTCAGCCTTACTACTATTCTTATCCGCTAATCGCAGAGTTTGCCGGGCTTTCGTCGATTTACACTCAGTTGAAAGAAGGCCTGATTGACCTTGATGATTTTCAAAAAAAAATCGGAAAAGTAAAAGCGGTTTTAATCAACTCCCCTTCCAATCCGACCGGCCGAGTAGAAGCTATGGAAACTTTAAAAGCTATTGAAGCGCTTACCAAAAAACTCGGCGTCTGGGTTATTTCCGACGAAGTTTACAAGGATTTGATTTACGGGCGCGAAAATTATCTGATAAAAGGCCGACACGTCATCACCATAAATTCTTTTTCCAAAACTTACGCCATGTGCGGTTTGCGCGTCGGCTATCTTTATTCGCCCGACCGGGAATTTATCCAAAAAGTCGTGGACATGAAAGTGCACACTTCCATGAACACCAATTCCATGGGCCAGGCGATGGCGCTTTCCGCGATGAGGGCGCCCCGGAGCTATGTGAAAAAACAAGTCGCGATTTGGGAAAGAAGGCGAGATTTGATCTACGGCGGGCTGATTAAACTCGGATTTGATTTGTGGAAACCGGAAGGTGCTTTTTACGTGTTTCCCAAAATAAAAAACGTGGAGCGCGCTCTGGGCGAACTTTATTATAAATATAAAGTGATTGTTTACGACGGCGCTTGGTTCGGCGCGCCGGGAAGAATCCGACTTTCCTACGCGCTGGACGAAAAGAAAATAGAGGAAGGTCTCCGGCGCATCAAAAAATTTTTAAAAGGGAAAGAAAAATGGCTTATTTGACTCTGCTTGGCAAATAAGTTAGATTGCGTGTAGAACAACACCCAGAAAGGACTGCGAGTGAGCTATGGTACTTAAGTTTAGTCAAAACCGATTACCGAGAAAGGCCACAGAGAATTGCCGTTTCCTTAAACGGGCGGAAAGAGAATGCGGCGATCACAAAAGAGTTTATATGCTGTGTAGAGCTCGCCCTTTTGATAAAAAGCCAGACCAGCGCGGGATAATAAGGCCATGGAAAAAGACCGGAGAGAACGGTGAAGGATACTTTGAACGCGACCCTGAACTGGCGTACAAGTTTTGTTCAAACTATTTTTGCGGAGGCAGATGTCCGTTTCGCTACAAGTTCCCAAAAAAGCTCATTTTCGCCAGCGTAAGATCCGCTTGAAATCCGTTGGGCTGTCGGCGTATGCTGCGGCCCTTTATTTTTTAAAATAATCCTGTTAGTATGAATTTTATGGAAGAAGACGACATGTATAACACTTATTTAATCCCGACTGTTATCGAAAAAGAGCAGTTCGGTGAGCGCGCCTACGATATTTATTCCAGACTACTCAAAGACCGCATTGTTTTTTTGGGCGGCCCGATTATGGACCCGGTGGCCAATACTGTCATCGCCCAACTTTTGTTTTTGGAATTGCAGGATACCAAAAAAGATATATTTCTCTACATAAATTCGCCCGGTGGGTCGGTTTCGGCCACTTTGGCAATCTATGACACCATGCAACATATCAAGCCGGACGTGGCCACTTTATGCGTGGGGTTCGCAGCTTCGGGAGCGGCAATCCTTTTGGCGGGAGGCGCAAAAGGAAAGAGATATGCGCTTCCAAATTCGGAGGTGATGATCCATCAAGTTTTGGGTGGAACTGAAGGGCAGGCCTCCGACATCGCTATAGACGCCAAACATATCGTTCACGTAAAAGAGAAAATAAATAAAATTTTGGCACATCACACGAACCAGTCCCTAAGCCATATTGAGCGCGACGCCGACCGCAATTTTTACATGGACCCGGACGAAGCCAAAAAATACGGCATCATTGATGAAATTGTGAAATCAAAAAACTCCATCGGAAAAAATTCCAAAAACGGCCTGCCTCGCGGCAAGACAGGCTCTAAAAAATAATTTTTGCGCCCATGAGGGATCGAACCTCAGGCCTTTTGCGTGTCATGCAAACTTTGGGTAAATTTGAACTATTTTAAGAATACTGCATCAAACTTGCTTTTTATGTTGCTTCGCGCTAGGGTTAAAATATGAGAAGCAAAAAAGACCGCGAACTGGAGCTTAACCAAAACACGACAACCCTCGCGAGTTTCATGGAATCTTACAACAAAAGCGTTCCTTTGGATTTTCCCAGAGTATCGCCAAAAATATTGAAAGAATTTCAGGTCTTGCACCCGGCGCTTTTTAAGCGCGGCGACGAATGGTCAATAGATAAACACCGTAAAAAGCTGATGGACTGGCTCCCCTCCTACGCCGATTCTAAGATTTCGTAAGCTTAATTTTTATAAAATCTTTGAGAGTAAATTCACGCCAGTCATTTCGGCTGGTTGCCGGAGCACCATCAAATATAAAACCGTGGGCGCGATGTCGGTAAGCACGCCTTTGACCTCCGTATAGCGCGAGAAAATTTCGCCGTCCAGTCTTGACGTTTTGCTTTTTAAATCCGCAGCCGCCACAAAAAACGGCACAGGGTTGGCGGTATGCTTGGTGCGCTTTTCACCCGAAGCCGAATAAACTTTATCTTCCGCGTTTCCGTGGTCGGCTGTAATAATCGCGGCGCCGCCCACTTCCAAAATTTTTGAAATAATTTTTCCAACAGATAAATCCAGCACCTCAACGGCTTTAACGGTAGCGTCAAAATTTCCGGTGTGCCCCACCATGTCACCATTGGAAAAATTCGCCAGAATAAAATCATACTTCTCCCAATTTCCCAAAATCGTGTCCGTAATTTTAGCAGCCGACATCTCGGGAGTCTCGTCAAAACGGGCGGATTTCGGAGAAGGTATCAAAATACGCTCCTCACCTGGATAGGGCGTTTCTTTCCCTCCGTTAAAAAAATAAGTGACGTGCGCGTATTTTTCCGTTTCGGCAATGTGGAGCTGTTTTAAGCCGGCTTCGGAAATTATCCGCGCCAAAGGCCAAGAAACGTCCGTTGGCGGAAAAGCCACTTCTACCGGAAAACGCTTGTCGTATTCAGTCATCGTCACAAAAAAAAGATTACTTATTTTTCCTCTTGAAAATCCAGAAAAGTTATTTGAAACAAAAGCGGAGGTCAGCTCGCGCTCCGAATCTTCCCTATAATTATAAAAAATTACGGCATCTCCCGCTTCAACCCGGCCTTCTTTTGGACCCAGAGACGCAGGCAGAATCATGTCGTCCACGATATTCTTTCCGTAAGACGCCTCAACATAATCTGGGGCGTTTTTAAAAATTTCGCCCTCTCCCAAAGTCAAGCATTTATAAAATTTACCAATCCTATCCCAATTTTCGTCTCGGTCCAAAGTGAAATATCTGCCGGCCACGGTAGCAATTTTCGCGAATGGGTATCTGGCCGCGAGCCGTTCGTCCAGTTGCTTCAAAAATAAACCGGCTTCTTTCGTCGGTGCGTCCTTACCATCTGTAAAAAGATGGAGATAGACTTGGTTAACCTTTTGGTTGTTGCAAAAATCCAAAAGCGCGTAAAGATGGTCGACGTAGGCGTGAACAGACCCAGAAGAAAAAAGCCCCATCAGATGCATTTTTCCACTTCCTTTTTTTACGAAATCTGCCGCGTCCAAAAAGGCCTGATTTTGGAAAAAAGAGCCGTCATGGATTGAAGTGATTATCCGCGGAAGATGATGGTACAATGGTTTCCCGGCACCGATGGTAAGATGCCCCACTTCGGAGTTGCCCTCTTCGCCCCATGGCAAACCAACCGCGACGCCTGACGCTTGAAGAGTCGTGAACGGAAAAAATTTTTCCAAATCGCGGAAAACCGGCATCTGAGCGTGTTTCCAAGTTGATTCCGGATTTCCGATATTCACCCCGAATCCATCCAAAACCACCAAAACAACAGGTTTATATTTCTTGGCCATAATATCCATTATTGTATCATTAAACCCAAAATGTCAGAAGTTCAACTTTTGACAAAATATAACATAATACGCTATCTTTAAGACATGCCTAGAGCTAAATTGGGTGAGAGCGAATATTATCATATTTTTAACAGAGGCGTAGACAAGCGCCAAATTTTTTCAAACGACGCCGATAGATGGCGCTTTCTTACGCTGTTGTGTGTTTTGCAGGGAGAAGATTCTTTTCCGCAAATCGGTCGCATAGTACCCTTTGTCAAAAGTTCGAGTTTTGACAATGAGATATTTAATGGAGTTATAAAGACAAAATACGTGGAGTTGGTAAGTTTTTGCTTGATGCCAAATCATTTTCATTTGAAAATACGTGAACTTAAAGAAGGTGGCGTCTCTAAATTTATGCAGCGTTTACTGGGCGCTTATACCAAATACTTTAATATACGCTATGGCCGCACAGGACATTTATTCGGCAGTAGATTTCACGCGGTTCATATAGATAGCAATGAATACTTAAACTATCTTTCTGCTTACATTCACTTAAATCCACGCGAGTTAAAAGAATGGCGCGGCAAAGAAATAAAATATCCATGGTCCAGCTTTCAGGATGTCGCCTTTAAGAATCGTTGGGGTACTTTTTTAAATACCTCAATTATTCTAGACCAGTTTGCCACAGGAGCAGAATACAAAAAATTCGTAGAGGATACCCCCATTAAGGAGTTGCGCGAAAATTTGCCGAAAGAATGTCAGAAGTTCGAGTTTTGACAGATTTGTATCACTTCACGCCCATTTGACACACGCTTTTAATTTTGCTATAACAGGGGCGGGATGGGATATGTACCTAGCGCAGGCTATTGGGAGCAAGCCGATAAAAATACTAGTTATCGCCATTTCTACATCAGGGAGCTTCGTCCCCCGTCCAAGGATAGATAGCCGTTATGCGCAAAGGGTCATTCCCATCGCCCTGCCGGGTAAAACCGCGCGGGGCTTTTTTTATTTGACTTCTGAAACTAGGTTTGCTAAGATTGGATTATAATTTTATTAACAATGCTTTTTAAGATAGAACAAAAACAAATATATGGATATACTTACGCTTGTAAAAGCGGCTATTGCGCTAGTGGCGGGCGCGGCGGCCGGTTACTTTCTGCGCCAAATCATAGCCCAGCAGCGGAAGGACACGCTGGAGCTTAAAGCCAAGCAAATATTACTGGATGCAAAAGAAAGCGCCCAAAAAACATTGGACGATGCCAAGTCGCGCGCCGAAAAAGTCTCGGAAGAGGCCAGGCGCGAGCAAAAAGAGCAGGAAAAGGAGCTAAGAAAAATTGAGGAGCGGTTAGCCCACAAAGATGAAGTTTTAGAAAAAAAGTCCGCGGAGCTGGATAAAGAAACGCAAAACCTTCAGGAAAAATTTGAAAAAGTGAAATCTATGAAAGAACAGTTAGAGGTGATTGAAACCCAAAAACGCGAGGAGTTGGCCAAGGTGGCCGGGCTCACCGAAGAAGATGCTAAGACGCAAATAATAGAAGAAGTTGAGAAAAAACATTCCAACGATATTTTAGCCCGCATCCAAAAAATCGAGCAGTTCGGCTTGGAAACTTTGGAAAAAAAAGCGCGGGATATTCTGGCTTCCATAATCCAGCGTGTGGCCTCATCCACCGCCTCCGAGGTTACGGTGACGTCTCTTACTATCCCTTCGGATGATCTTAAAGGAAAAATAATTGGGAAAGAAGGAAGAAATATTCGAGCCTTTGAAAGAGCGGCGGGAGTTGAGCTGATTGTTGATGATACTCCCGGAGTAATTATTATTTCAAGTTTTGATCCGGTCAGACGGCAGATTGCCAAGGTTGCTTTGGAAAATTTGATTTTAGACGGGCGTATCCAGCCCGCGCGGATTGAAGAAATGGTTGACAAGGCCAAAGTTGAGATTGAAAAAATAATCAAAGAGGCCGGAGAAAAAGCTGCTTACGAAGTCGGGATTTTAGATATTGATTCGCGGCTTTTGATGCTGGTGGGCAGATTAAGGTTCAGAACTTCCTATGGGCAAAACGTTCTGCAACATTCGGTTGAGATGGCGCATATTTCAGGAATGCTGGCTTCGGAGCTTAAGGCCGACGTCGGAATAGCGAAAAAAGGAGCGCTTCTTCACGACATTGGGAAAGCTGTTGACCACGAAATTCAGGGAACGCATGTTGAAATAGGCCGGAGAATTCTTCAAAAATTCAACGTTGACCATCGGGTAATTCAAGCAATGCAATCTCACCACGAAGAATATCCTTACGAAACTTTGGAATCAATTATCGTGCAGACGGCGGATGCGATTTCCGCTTCCCGACCAGGCGCGCGCCGCGACAGTGTGGAAAATTATTTAAAGAGATTGGAAGATCTTGAAGGAATTGCCAACTCTTTTCCAGTGGTGGAAAAATCCTACGCTATTCAGGCGGGACGCGAAATAAGAATTTTCGTGACACCCGATAAAATTTCCGACTTGGAAGCCAAGAAGCTCGCCCGCGACATCGCCGACAGAGTTGAGTCCGAATTAAAATATCCGGGAGAGATAAAAGTCAATGTCATTCGGGAACTGCGCGCGATTGAATATGCGAGATAAAAAAGACCGCTTCGCCAGCTGGCAAAGCGGTCAATTAATGACATGGGGGCATATTTTAGGGCAATCAAAATCTGCTCCCCCACTCATAATAAAAGAAGATAATTCCATTTTGGTTGGCCTGCTTTTGTTACACTTTCCACAATATTTCGGACAACCGTCTTCTAAATGATCTTGCAAACCCAACAAGGAAACAAAATCACTCGCACCACAATAAGGACAGCGGATCATTTGTTATCTCCTTTCCGACGTTAAAATAGCGCATATGGAATGTGCTTGTCAATATTTGTGAAACAAGTAAAATAGGTTGCATATTATGAAACTCTTGATTTTCGGGGATGTGTTTGGAAAATTGGGGCGGGAGGGGGGAATCCCGTTAGAGGCCGCGATCGCATGGTGTTTCATTAATTTATAGACATGAACAAACAGATATTAAAAAATAAAATAAGGCAGATTTACGCATCAGATCGCGATCTGCCTCTAACGGGATGAAACTATTAATCTTCGGGGACGTTTTCGGGAAACTCGGAAGAGCTGGAGTAAAAGCAATGTTACCGAAATGGCGGAAGAAATTTTCGCCGGATGTTGTAATTGCTAATATTGAAAACATCGCGCACGGAAAAGGAATTGGAATAAAACAAATCAACGAGCTTTGTGAAGCAGGCGTTGATATTTTTACCGGAGGCAATCATTCTTTGGAAGGAAAAGATTTTGATAAAGTTTTAGACGATGAAACCATTCCTATTCTTCGCCCCGCGAACATTCCGGGCGCTCCGGGCAGGGGAGCATTGGTTTACGAAGTGAAAACAACCGACAAGAAACTTCTTGTAATAAATCTGATCGGACAAGTTTTTATGAAACCTGAATATGAAAATCCGTTTCTGGCGGCGGATACAATTTTGGAAGAGTACGGCAGGTCAATTCCTTATAAAATTTTGGATTGGCATGCCGACGCTACTTCCGAAAAAACCGTGATGGGTTGGTATTTGGACGGAAAAGTTTCTGCTGTTTTCGGAACACATTCTCACGTACCGACCGCTGACGCAAAAATTTTACCACACGGCACAGCTTACATTTCCGATATCGGCATGACGGGGCCGTTAAATTCAGTAATCGGCGTAGAAATTGAACCATCATTTCTGCGTTTTAAAAATAAAGAAAAAACAAATATGAATCCGGTTGAAGAAGGCCCGATTGAGGTGAATGCGATTTTTGTTGAGATATCGGAAAAATCGCCGGAGACTGGAAAAGCTGTGGATATCAGGCATTTGCGCAAAATCATTCCAGCGGGTAAGATATGAAAATGAATAAAGCACAATTAGCGGAAAAACTGCATGACATGCATGCAAAAAAAGGCATGGACACCACCAAGAAGCACTCCGAGGAAGTGGTGGATTTTGTTTTTGACGGCATTACCGAGGCTTTAAAGAAAGGCGACGAAGTTTCTATCGCCGGGTTTGGCGTCTTTGTCACCAAGCAAAGGAAGGCGCGTACGGCCAGAAACCCACGAACTGGCCAAACGGTTCAAGTTCCCGCGACAACCGTCCCCCGCTTCCGCGCCGGCAAGGGCCTAAAAGAAGCGGTGAAGTAGATTCTGATCAAACAAAAAAAGGCGTCTCGTGAAAGAGCGCCTTTTGGTTGTAGCTAAACTGGAGGCAGAGAATCAAGAAATTCGCGTAGGGGCTTTGAATTAAACATATCTCTAGAGTCAAACGCTTCGAGAACACTTTTCATCCTATTTATTTCGTCTGCATTTCTTTCGACTTGGCAGAGCTTGCGCAAAACTGGAAGAAAACTCGAATCTTTGGATAAGTCCCCGAATTCCTCTAGTTTCTTCCGAGCTCGCCGCCGGAAGTAGACAAAGTAACTCAAGAAAGCAACCGCGACTGCTACCGCAAACAGAAGCAGAAGAAAAACAAATTGTTCCGCTAAATATCCTAAAATTACTTCGGGCGTTCTAGGAATGTTTACCGCGCCAGATTTATTGAAATAAAGAGCGGCGAAGAAAACTATAAATACAGACGCAAGCCCTGTTATAAACGCGCCGACTGGAGCTGTGTTGATTTCATGCGCAAGCTTTTTCATCTTTTTCGCAAACTCCCATTCCTCTTCAGTCAGCTTTTCAATCGTGATTACTGTATTAGACATATCAATATCCTCCTTTGTTAGCGTATATCTAAGGAAAGATTAGAATGCAAACAATAAAAAAGCAAGTAATTCAAAAACCCCCGCGATCGCGGGGGTTTTTGAATTTCTATGCGGCTGGCGGGAGTCGGACCCGCGTCTGCTGCTTGGAAGGCAACCATAATAGCCGTTATACGACAGCCGCTTGTCCCTAGAATAATATAACTACCCGCCTAAAAAGTAAATTAAAATATCAATTGCGATTAAAACAATAATCACCATTTCCAAAAAACTTTCACGCCTGCCCTGAAGGGCGGTCAAAATCAGTTCGGAGTTGTCGCGCGCGAAGTTCATTTTGTACTCTACGTTCCGGAATCTTGGGCGCAATTCAAAAATATCCGCCAGTTGCGAAAACAAGCTCTCCAGCCGGCTGTTCTCCCAAGTGATTTCTGGTTTGTCTAAAAGCGAAAGTTTGGTGATGACAAATTGAATTATATTGTTATTTTGCGCGACCAGGCGCAGAACGTCTTTGGTGTTTTTTGAAAACCGCCCGCGCTCCAATCCAGCGTTCATTGACTCAATATTAATTAAAATTTCGTCAGTGATATCTGAAATGTATTCCAGCGCCACGGATTGCGCCAAAATGCGCGCTGTGATCTCAACCTCACCTATTCCCAAAACAGGCAAGTTGGCAATATTTTCCCCCACACTGAATTTTCTTTCAACCTCCCGCAGAACGTAGGACTCATCGTAAGATTTTTTTACCGGCTCAATAAAAAACTTGGAAAGTGGTCGCTTTATTGCCGCCTGCACATCTTTGGCAACATTCACAAAAACCACCGCCCCAAAAGAAAAAATAAACAAAAATTCACGCGGCCCCAAAAGATACGTCAAAAACTCGCGCCTCCGGCCGATTAAGTTTTTGTCCAATTTGTCGGCGACCTTGGCCAAATTGATTTCTTTAGCCAGATAATACGCCTCCAGATTGTATTCTTTATAGTCTTGCATGGCTCTATTTTACCATAAAATAAAAGCCCATGTTCGGGCCTTTCGCTTATTATCCGGCTTTACGGTATTTTATTTTATATGGCTTTTTCTTTGTCTTTATTTTCTTTTTTTGTTTCGCCAGCTTGTCCTACTAAATAACTGGATGAGTTTGCATTTTGTTGAAGCGTTCTCACTCATAAAAACCTCCTTCTCGCGTAAGGATGGAATAAAAATATATAAAAGTCAACTTGTCGGGGTGCCGAGAATCGGACTCGGCCTTCGTGCTCCCAAAGCACGCGTACTACCAATATACTACACCCCGGCCTACAAATTCACATTCTCAAGCATCCTAATCCTAGCCTTTTTGCGGTCAAAATCCAAGAAAACGGCGGCGATGTCTATTTGAAAGTCCCGATCGTCCGCGATTTTTCTGTCCAAAAAATATGTCCGCACCGCGCGCGCCATTCTTTCTTTTTTCCACGCCCGCACCGCGTCTTCCGGGCGAAAGTTCGGATTGGAAATCGCTTTCACTTCCACAAAATGCAAAACCCCATCCTTTTCTGCCACAATATCCAGCTCTCCCCATTTTTTTCGATAATTCCGTTCAATAATTTTAAACCCATGTTTCATGAGAAACATTGAAGCTAACTCTTCGCCGATGTGTCCTACATTTTGTGTTTTCATATTATGTTTCATATGAAACATAGTTGCTTATTTTAATGTGAAACATATTTTTATAATAAATCTAATGTTTCACGAGCTAAGAAATCATTCAATGTTTCATATGAAACATGCTGTTAAACAAAACCATAACTTAAAATTCTATAAGACATCATTAATGACTAATAGAATGTCCGATTGATTTGGACCCAGGGAGAATCGAACTCCCGCCTGCGCAATGCGAATGCGCCGTTATACCACTTAACTATGGGCCCATACAAAACCACTCGCAGATACTGAACGGAGTGCGCCGCGTTCTCCTGTAATTTAGCAAATCTTGTCTAAAAACTAAAGAAATTTCTTTGCCGTCAGTGGATAAATCTTTTTTACTCCAACCAGCGGGGGTTATACAATAATATAGTGAAAATACTTTTAAAATATGTGTTCGCGCTAATTATTATAGTAGGGACGGTTTTTATTTGGTTTAAGTATTTAAGCAATTTGCCTGGCGAGCCTGACGTAAGTAATATACCTAGTAATACACCTATAGTTGAGACAAATCTCCCGGTCTTCCCCGGCGCTGAAGGTTTTGGCAGTAAAACGCGCGCTGGAAGAGGCGGCAAAGTTATCGAGGTAACTTCGCTTGCCGATAGCGGCCCGGGAACTTTGCGCGAAGCACTTGAAGACCCAAATCCGCGCATTATCGTTTTTCGGGTCGGCGGACTGATTGAGATTGATGAGCCTTTTTATATCAGATACCCATTCGTAACTATTGCCGGGCAAACTGCCCCTGGGGACGGCATTACCATAAAAAATGGTGGTATTACAATTTTGACGCACGATATTTTACTGCAGAGTTTGCGAGTCAGGCCCGGAGCGGAAGGAAAAAGTGTAGGCAAAGATAATGACTCCATCGGTATTCTGGGCCCGAAATTCGCCGGAGATTCTTACAACATTGTGCTTGACCACATATCAGTAAGTTGGGCGGAAGACGAAAATATAAGCATCTACGAAGGCCCTTCAAACATAACCGTATCCTGGTCAATCATAAGCGAGGGTTTGAATAAAAGCCGCCATCAAGAGGGAGAACACAGCACTGGCCTTTTGATAGGAGATAGAGCCGACAAAGTCTCCGTCCATCATAATATATTTGCCCACAATGAGCAGAGAAATCCCATGAATAAAAATGGGGGTACGCTCGATATACGAAATAACGTTATTTATAATTGGGGCAATGACGCGCTATTTTTCTACGATGTTTTCTCAAATACTTTCGCCAATATAGTGGGGAATACATTTATAGCTGGGCTTTCCACAAATCCGGATTCGAAGGCGGTGTGGGTTCAGGTAAGAGACGTAAACGATAAACCTTCGCGGGGACTTCCCAAATTTTTCATCGAGGGAAATTCCGGACGCGGCGATATGGATACGGATGAAGGAATCGTCAAATTTATCGCGATAGACCCTGACCCATCGTTTATTCAGGGGAGCACTCTCCACGAAAAAATAGAATGGGCCAAGCGGACATATTTGGTTAGTAAGCCGTTTGAAACTCCGAAGGTTACTACCCAAAATGCCGCATCAGCTTACGAAAAAGTGCTTGGGCAAGCAGGAGCTTCGAAACCAAAAAGAGATGCTGTTGATACAAGAATTGTGAGCGACATTCGAACTCGAACCGGCAGGATTATTGATTCGCCATCTCAAGTAGGGGGCTATCCGCGATATTCTGGCGGGGTAGTGCCAGCTGATTCCGACCACGATGGTATGTCCGATGAATGGGAAAAAAAGACCGGTTTAAATCCTAGCGATGCTTCTGATGGAAATAAGGATCTTGATGGAGACGGGTATGCAAATATAGAAGAGTATCTGCATTCGCTTTTATGAAAAAACTTTTTAAATACGTAATTATACCGTTATTAATTGTTATAGCGGCCCTATTTGTTTGGTTTAAATACGTAAATAATTCCCCGTTTGACACAAGCCGTCCAGGGTCAAACGCGACCACTATCACCGAACTGCCGGATTTCCCCGGTCTGCCTTGGACAATCGTTTTTAGTAATAAAGAAAAACAGGATGAGTTTGTACGCGGAATAGTTGACCATAAACTTACTACTTATCCTACTAAATCTTCCAGCTCCTACCGCACAGGTAAATTTGACGCGACTGGGATTTTCGGCTCGTTTGAACCGACCGAGGAGCAAGTCTCCAGGGTCGCGATAAATTATGATAATACTCTTCTCGGCGCCAACAAAAAACATCTGCTTCCGATCTTCAGAAAATATAACCCCGCGATAAAATCACTACTTTACATTGACGCCGGGCTAAATTTGAAATTCGCAGAATGGAAGGCGCAGGCCGACATTGGAAGCATTGACGAAGAAGATACTTTTTGGATTGCAAAGAACCATCCCGAATGGCTTTTGAAAGACGCAGAGGGGAATCCCATAGTGACAGGAGGCGGAGGCGAACTCTCTAACGCCGGCGCCTATTGGCCGGACCCCGGAAACGTCCAATGGCAGGAGTTTTTTGCGAAGAAACTTAATAAACTCCTCTTGGAGCTGGGGGGAGGATGGGACGCCATACTCATTGATGATTTTTTCGGAACCCGGGAAGCGCAAACGGGGTTTACTAACACTGCGCCGTGGGCGAATTACCAAACGGATGCAGCCTACCAGAACGCATGGATAGAATTTTTCACCAATGTCAGGAAAAAGGTTCCTCTTCCTTTTGTGGCAAACCTTGATGGGGTTTCGGTCACACTTACGCCAGATTTCTTTTCAAGGCTCGCCATTGCAGCCGGGGGGATTGAGATGGAAACGTATCCCGAGGAATACCCAATCGAGGATTTTCGGCGGATTCTTGAGGAAATTAAGAAGATTCCAAAAAATGTGCGTATTCACGTAAATTCAAAACCATCCCCGGGTTGGGCGGGCAACGTGGATAAAACTCTTTTTGCTTACTATTCTTTCCTGCTTTTTGCCGACCGCGACCGCGAGGCGTACTGGACCTATAAAGAATGGGTTTCCGATATTCCCCATTATTGGTATAAGGAATTTGATTTAAATCTCGGCAATTCTTTGGGCGACGCTAAAAAAATTAACGAACTTTTTGTGAGAGAATTTGAAAATGCCATGGTAGTGGTAAATGCCGACAACGAAAACGCGCATAATTTCGAACGTCTTGCCGGGGGACCGTTTTATGACGTTGCCGGCAATCCAATGACTTTGCCAATAACGCTTGAGCCCAGGTCCGCGGTTTTAGTCGTCAAAAATCGGGCGGAACTTCTTGGGACCGGCTTATAGTTTGACCTGTTTCAACTGGTCGCAATTACTGAACGCAGTGCGAACCTACTTTGCCTGCCCGCCAAAGCCCGAAGGGCGACGGAGGGAACGGAACTGACTCGCCCCGCGGCTCCGCCCGCCTGACGGCGGCGCAAAGCAAAACATTTTTCTCTTTTTTCAATTTTGGCGCGCGACCCTTCTTCTAGAAGGAATTGAAAAATGTTTTGCTTTGCTTCTCTTGACGGAGCAAGAGAGCGGAGCCGCTCCCACCCCAGCCGCGCCTTCGGCGCGGTGAGCAGGCGGGCGAAAATTCCTTCCCCCCAGCCCCCTTCCTTTTTGCCCGCCTGCTGGAGGAGATGCTTTGTAATGGTGCGGTTTACAATTACTATATCACGATAATAGGAATCAGCCTAAATGAGCATTCGGCGAGTCGTTTCTAGTTCGTTGGTCTAAAACCCCGATGTACTTTTCTATTCTTTTATCATTGTAAAGCTTAACTGGCTGTTGAATCTCAAAAAATATCTTTCCATGTTTAAGTTTATCAAAATACAAATCTAAGAAACTACTCAAAAGACTTATCTGTTTCAAAATTATTTTTTCTTTTTCTTTGTATTCTTTTATCAAATCTTTTTCTTGAATCACTGCTAATAACTTTCTAATGACAGACAGTTTGATATATAAAATCGCAAAACGGTCAACAATCATCCCTGGACTCTCACTGCAGAATTGTTCTATAGAATCGAGTTGTACAACCCGCATATGGTTTGTAATTGCAATATCAATTTCTCTAATTAGATCGTTCCTAATTTGGTTACTTTTATCTATTTCTTGCTTCGTCTTAGCAACATGTTCTGGGCCCAATTCTTTTTTCCTAGCTAAATCTTCGAGTTTCCATTGTTTTTGATTTGTCTCGATGCTTGATCTAACTAAATTAAGTGTCCGATCTTCGGATTCAGAATCGGATACACTAACCGTATTGTCTAAAAAATCGGAAAAGATTTTTAGTATTATTTTTGAGTTAAGCATACTCTTTATGATTGAACTTTTCGATAAAACTCACATTAGGAAATCTTTTCAGAGAGTAATCGTAAACCGCTTTGTTTTTGTAATACGAATTTGGAAATAATCTCACTTGTCTCCCAAGTAATGCAGCACAGATGGCGATATGCAATCTATCGGTATTTATTTGTTCATATCTTTGCAACGCGTCGATTAGCTTATCGAGCGGTTTTGTAGCATAGCCCTGGCAAGATAAATCCATATTTGGTTCTGGTAAAGTTTCCAATACGGATTCTTTATCTAGGCGGAAAACATTGAGAGTACCTTCCCCCGGTGGCACCAGAGAAAATTGATTGTAAAATGCACAATCGTGCCACAGGTATATTTCGTTGTCAGTTAGTTTGTCGCTTAAAAATTCTGCGGAAATTTTTTCGCGGCAAAATATCGTTAACTTACTTGAAACATTGTTTAGGGCCTCAATCTGTTTTTCGCCAAATATTGTATGCGGCAGAACAATTACCTCATCATAAAGAGAGGGCTTTTTTATCAAAAATTCTCTGACATCAGAATAGTAATCAACAAGATTCCCTCCACCATCTATAAGTAAAATATTGTTATATTTTGGAGAAGAGATATCTACATATTGTTCTGAAATATCAAGCGACGACAATAGTATTTTAGTTCCATGCCAGATAAGAGAATCCCCGTAGTTACCGGGGAACCGAAAGAAATCAAGCGTTCGATTTCTGTAGACTTCCAGAAAAATTTTTGGATTAAGCTCTCTCATAACATTTTAAGAAAGACGACTTTGTTTGTCATTTTTTAGTCTACATATAAAAATTTTTGGCAGGAGATATGCGTTAACCGAGGAGAGAAACTGTAAGTTCAGTGTTTTTATAATCTTAAATCTTGATTTTACGATATTTTTTTTTAACACTTCGTGTTTGCTGGTATATACAGCAAACCTCCCGCCACGATTTAAATTGTCTTCTGAATACTCGATAAAGCACCGATAAAGTTTTTCCAAATCTTCGTTTTTTGAGATGGACATGCCGAATGGCAAATCAGATGTAATAACATCAAACCTGCCCAAATCAGGCTCGTCAAAAATATCTTTTTCTTTTAGTTGTATCTTTCTAATTAACCCCGCCTTCTTTATATTTTGGTAAGCTAACGAAATAATTTTTTTATTGTTATCAAAACCAACCAACTGTTTTAAGTTCGGATAACATTGACCAGCTTCAATCAGCAATGTCGCGCTACCCGAAAAAATGTTTAAATAGGAACTCGTATGCTCTAAATCGCATAAAGAATTCACCGCGTATGCAATTGTTGGGTCCATCGCGCCGCTCATATGTTTTGTTCTATAGTCTCTGAAAGATAGCGGTCTTGGCGTAATTTCAGCGCCGATCTCCCAATTTTTTTCGGTTTTTATAATGTGTATTTTCAAATCAGCTTCTTCTGTCTCTGTAAGTTTATAGGTATTTTTAATGTATTCAGCAATACTGCGGATTGTCGGCGAATCTGCCCCAGCGCAGAATATTTTAAAGGTTTTGAATTTGCTGTCCTGGCCTTCAAGAATCATGGCTACAATACCACCCAAAATCGATTTATGATTTGAAATATAGCGAGGATTATATCTCGAGCCTTGCGCTATAATATATGCCCGCAAAACACTCCTAAGAGTTGTCAATTTTCCAAAATCTTTCACGAAATCGAAATACATAAAATCTCCATAAAGCGGCTCTCTCCTTTCTCTTACAATATGAAGATTTGGGTACTGACTTACCTCATTTAAAACGACGTCTCTCAAGCCAGTTATAAAAGCTAATTTAATTTCTAATTTTGGTTTATTCATATGTTCATCTTGATTCGATCAAAAACTTCATTGACGGTTATTCTTTCCATACAAAATTCCTCACAGCAATCTATTTCCTCCTGCCTTGTGTTGTGGCTACAAAGTTTATGTCTATTTTGGTCATAAATTGGGAAGGCATTCTCTGACATATGGATATATTTAGGATGAGTGGCTCCAAAAATGATAAACACCTTCTTTTTAAAGCTTTGCGCAATTATTCCCGGAGCAGAATCATTCCCAACAAAAAATTTACAATGCTTGATTAGAGACATCATTTCTTTGAAAGAATAATGATTCTCGAGAATAATGCATTTACTTTTATATTCCTTTTCTAACAACTTCGCTAGCTCGCTAAAATTTTTATAACCCCAGCTTCTCTTTTTCCCCTCCCACGAGCTTGTAAAAGGGGCGATGAGAATATATTCGCCGTCAATAATATTTTCCCAGTCGCTTTTTAGTATTGGAATATCATTTAAAATGACATCGCCAAAACCGATTGATTCCATATATCCTTGTATATATGTTTTTTGGTTATCACTAAGCTCATAAACAAGTTTTATCATTATGTCGCAATCAATTTCTCCGGCGGTAATTTGACTGTATTTATACACCTTGTCGTAAATCTTGAGTATTGATCCAGCACCCTCAATATCTGTAGCTAAACAAATACGGTCAACGTATTTTGATAAAAATCTCGCAACCGGCTCGGTCATTATCGCGTCTCCCAAATTTCTGTTGCGGACTAAACAAATCGATTTAATCCCCCCTGCTTCTATTTTCCTTCTAAAATATTTCCTGTACCAAAGCGGTAGTGTGGAGTCGTAAATAATTCTATCTTGTGGCACAATCGTTCCCCAAAACGTCCTGTGTTCGGAAAACCATCGTTTACTAATTTTATTAGGATTATCTTTAAAGTCAGAAACATATTTCCTGATAGTTCTTATTCTTTCCAACCAAGGAGCATTGCTGTCAGAAGTTGAATCGCGTTCAAATGATGCTAATTTCCCCCACTTCTCATAAACAGCGGCTGCGTTATTTCTAAATTCAAAGTGTAATATTTTCGCCTCTGCCTCCGGAATAACAAAAGGATTCCGATTATATTCTCCAAAAAATTCCGGATTATTTTCTGTTTTTATATAATGACCACCCACGACAACTTCAATATGTTTGTGATTTTTTACCAATGCTTTTCTAAAATGACCGAACTCTTGCCATTCCTTTTCTGGCCAAGGGTAATAATATTTCATCGTATCTATAACATTTACCGGAGAGCATGTGTAGTCAGAAAGAGTGTGATCAAAAAGTGCATTTGTCCAACCAATAGTTGCATAAGGAATGCCGTTGGTTTCTAGACGAGCTATAAAATCACTGATATTTCCGTCTCTTATAACAAGAAATTCATCAGCGTCCAAAAAAATAAGCCAGTCAACTTTGTAATTCGAGTTAGCGTAATCAAGCAATTTGTTAGTAACTTTTGCGTGATCAAAAATGGGATCCTGCTCTTCAATCACAACAACCCTGGAATTGTCTTTGTATAAATTCAAAATTTTGTTCGTGTTGTCTGTTGAACAATGATTTACAATGAATATGTAATCAAAACCAAGATCAAGATGATATTGAATGTTCAAATCAACATATGATTCCTCATCTCTAACAGACATCAAGATCGCTACAGTACTATTTGTTTCTTTATGGCTACTTATCATTTTTCAATTTTGGTTTTATCTTCTTATATAAGGCCTCATCTAGTATGTGCTTGAATTTATAAAATGCGGGGTGGGTCGGATAAGTGGCGTGAAATAACGTTACGTCATCTAAGTTTTCAATATCGGGGTTTGAAGTCTCGCTGATTTGCATATATTTTTCCTTTGGGAAGATAAATAATTCTCCACTCATCAAGTATTTCGTAAGCGCGATCGCCAAGGCCCCCTGTTCATCGTGATGGGTTCGTTCTTCATCTTTTACGTTTTCCTGCCACCAATATAATTCTCTAACCAAATTTTTTGAAATATCGCTTCCTGCCTTTTGTATGAAGAATCCGGCATTTACAAATGGGGTATCTGAAGTAGCCTTTTTATGCATCACTCCATGTTGGTATGGTTGTCCCCGAAATTCGTCTAATATGGCAAATTTCAGTTTGGAATTCGATAAAAAAGTATCAACTTCTTTTGGATACCTTAATAAAAACACATCAGAATCTATATAAAACTCGTCTTGTTTAATATCTAACCTTGGTGAGGGACACCACTTCCGCCACGTCGCTTTAGAATTAATGCAAAACTGTGTATCCCTTTTTAAGGGAAATCTTCTAATATCTACTTCTTGGTTTAAGTACCTAGTAACAAAGTCCGGATTGTCTGTATAAACTATATATTGATGGTTGTTATCAAATTGTTTTTTAAAAGAAAAAATACTGTAACGAAGCAACTCGATATTTTTTGATACATGCTCTCCCCAAATTGACCATCGAAAAATCATATGAATTTAATTCTTGCAAGGAATTCCTTAATGGTTTTTACGTAATCAAAGGCAGGAAGACTTTTCCTGTTAGATTCATTTATATTTTTTCTTTCTTCTTTAGTTAATTTTGAAGCTTCAAGAATCCTTTCTGCAAAATCTTTTTTATCGTACGGATTAACCCATACACATTCATTATTGGCATAAATATCCTTCACACCATCAACCTTGCTGCCGACAACCACATAGTTCATGTCGGTAGAAAATAATTTGGCTTCAATAGCTGTATGCGGTATTGGGTCCATGGTGGAAGGGATACAAACAATATCGGTATTTTGTATACGGAGTACGGTTTGCCAAATTTCTGGATTGAAATCATCTATAATAATTATTCTTGGAGTTTCTTCCGCAATTTGTTTTAGGAGCTGAAAATAATTATTCTCCCCCGAATTGTTTGGAGCTTGAATAATCATATAGTGGTTGGGTAAAGAGTTGGCAACTTCTCGCCATGCTTCCAGTAATTCTTTCAAACCCTTAGCGACAGAAGCCCTGCCCCAACTAAAAATGATTTTTGAATCCTGATTGATACTGATACCAAATCTATTAAGTTCAGCCACATTGAATTTTTTATCAAGAAATCTTTTATAGCGTCCCAGATAAAGACCATTTATTAGATAATCGTTTTCATTAAAAGAAAGACCGTAATCATTTGTTAGGTGTTGGGCAAAGTTTCTACCTATTGCAAAAACAGTGGATTGGAAGTCATTTTGAATTGCTTGAAAAGCCTCTTTTTCAAGTTCTACTCTTTTTTGCCGCCACTCCTCATCTCCAAATTTGTGATTTAAGCCGCTACTGCGGGGCATATAGAAACATCTCAACTTTTTACCGAAGATCTGCTGTTTGAATTTATGAAAGAGCAAAAATGGCGTATCATGCAGCATTAAAACATTGTCATCCTCGTCTTTCAAAACCATACTCAGAGATGTAGCCAAAGAAGCGCATGCATGTTCCCATTGAGGGAAGCTCTGCCACATATCAAATTCACCTGAACCGGCTGTCCCGTTACATAAAGGTATAAGATTGCCGCCCGTCTTTTTTACGAGTTCTACGCTATTTTGGTAGCATTCTTTATTAAACACATCTCCTTTTGGATCGGCGGAAATATAAGCCAAACTAATTTTGATTTTCTCGGAATTAGTTAGCTCATTTAAAGACGCAATGGTGTCTTGCATGGTCGTGCCAATGCCGCAATAGTAAGTGCTGATGCCGTCGTATGAAACAATGATTAAATGTTTTTGCATATTTATTCCTCAACAGTTACAGAATCTCCGACTTCAGCGTTGAGAATTTTTTCGGCCGAAGCCAAGTTTGCAGCAATTTCAAGAGTATCGTTACTGCCCTTGTAACAAAGTAGTTCTCCTTTTGAGGCATCACTGAAGGTGTGAGAAACCCTTACTAAATGATGTGCGCCACTAACATTAAGATTTAAGAAGTCTCTCTTTTTAAATTCGTCCTTAAAAGGTATGTTGGTCTTAATATTGCCAAAACCGTCTATATAAGTGATAACTGATACGTCTTCCCTTAGAAGAGGAATCAAAACGAGTTTTTCTTTGTCAATCGACTGAACTATATCAAAATTACCTTTGGCAATTTCTATGGCGGCGGGGGTAAATAAATCTCTTCCGTGAAAGGTGGTTGATCTTACAGACCTAAATTCTTCTTTTATAGACCATGAGCTGTAAGAAACTTTTGGGTCAGTTAAGATGTAGTGAAATAGACCATTATTAGGTCCTATGAATTTATAATTTCCTGTATCTATGAAAATTGGTTCTCGTTTACTCCCGACGCCTGGATCAACCACACAAATAAATACGGTCAGTTGGGGGAAATATCTGTAAATTTTGTCTATCACAAAGGCCCCACTCAATACTGAAAATTGTTTGATGCTATGATCAACATCAATAATTTGAGCACCAGGAAACTCTTTCAAGATTAAAGCCTTCATCGAAGCGACAGAAAAGTCGAATCCGAAATCTGTTATCATTGCAAATACCTGATTAATTTTTCTATTTTGCTTCATAGTTTCTTACCATTTCCTCATAATCTTTAAACACTAGCAACCCCTTTAATTCATCTCTACATTCATCAACAAAAAACTTATGCTTCCACATTACTTCTTCTTTCTTTTCATCGTTTGAAATCAATATGTAATAGGGCAGATTTTCCATTTGGTCTATCAATTTGATTATGAGCGCATCTCGGCCAGCCATTTTTATATTAGAGATCAGACTACGCCAAGACTCTTTGTAATCTTTTATATTCCTGTCAAACGTACAGGTCGTAACCAACATTGCTACTTTTTTTCCGAATTCCTCTTTTATTTCTTCAATCTTACACTCAGTGTCCTCAATTAAATCATGGAGGAGACCAGCAATCACTACTTCTTTTTCTTCATTTTGTTCCATTAATTTCAATCCTACTTTGATGCTGTGTAATATCAATGGTTTTTCGTTATAGCAACGCTCTTGGATTTTCGTAATCAAGAAAACAATGGCGCGTTCTATTTCTTTTTGGGTTTGTGGCGAATATGTAATTTCTTTTTTCATAAATCCTCTTATTTTTTGTTCTCCAAAAACTTTTCAACATCCACTCTCCGATACCTCCTCTGACTACTCGGCGTCGGTCGGAAAGACTTCAAAATTCCTTTGGTGTCCCACCGCCGCAAGGTCATCGTAGAAACGCCAAGAAGTTTGGCGATTTCCGTGATAGATAGTAATTCTGGTAAATTTTGTTCTTTTTCCTTGGCCATAATAACTTGCTTCCAAAGCTTTACATTGTTATACTAAACATAACACTATTCAGAATGATTGTAAACCGCACCATTACAAAGCATCTCCTCCAGCAGGCGGGCAAAAAGGAAGGGGGCTGGGGGGAAGGAATTTTCGCCCGCCTG